>Ga0181379_1000155_pt1 | contig 34808 bp, 23 predicted proteins | sample 2SPOviralmetaG_FD_130115 | JGI IMG/M metagenome (GOLD analysis project Ga0181379, IMG submission 130115) | Marine viral communities from the oligotrophic San Pedro Time Series (SPOT) site, San Pedro Channel, CA, USA - 2 SPOT_SRF_2009-07-10 | ecosystem: Environmental > Aquatic > Marine > Strait... | reverse complement strand
TTTTAATGGTGAAATGGTAGAAAGAGAAGTACACCATAAATTAAAGGCACAACGTGTCAATAGTAGTAAAGAATTTTTCCAAATTAGCTTGGAAGAGGCAAAAGAAACAATTAACTTAATAGGCAATAAATTTAAATAATATGTCAAAACAAGAAGAATTAGACCAACAAAAATCAGAATTAATTAATGATTTAGTAGCTACATCAACTGTAATGGATGAAGTATGGAGATACCACCCAGACAATCCAGAAAAAAAAGATGTTGTTAAAGAATATGAAATATTAAAGCAAATTCAAAAAGATATTGAATCTGAATTAGCGGATCTAGATAAATAATACATATTTATAATTAAACATTATTATGTATATTTATAAAGCAAAATGTGAAAGAGTAGTAGATGGGGATACTATTGATGCTACTATTGATCTTGGTTTTGATACTTGGAAAAAAATTAGAATTAGATTAGTTGGTATTAATGCTGCCGAGTCTCGTACCCGAGATTTAGAAGAAAAGGCAAGAGGTTTAGCTGCTAAACAATATGTTAAAGATATTTTAATTAAACATAATAATGAATTTATATTACACTCTCAAGGTGTAGGTAAGTATGGTAGATGTTTGGGTGATATATTTTTAGGTGATGTTAAGTTAAATGATTTATTAATTACAGAAGGACATGCTGTAGAATATTTTGGAGGTAAAAGATGATAGATAAAGATAAAATATTTCAATTATTTGTAGATGGAAAAGAAATTAGTGATGAGAAAACTAAATCTGAAATAAAAGATTTTATGAATGGTCCTTTTGCTAAGATTGGAATGTTTGTTAAGTTAATTCAAAATCACTATATTTTTCATCAAAAGTTAGAAAAATTTCTTAAAAAAGAACAACCTAATTATAATGTTGAATCTACAAAGGAGGCATCTGAATTTACTGTTTATAATAGAGCTTGGTCTTATATTAAAAATATTAGTTTAGAAGACCATGATGATATTCATGCTATTATAAATTTTGATAATAAAACATTTTATAAGGCATTAGATAGTGCAGTTACATTTTTTGAACAATATGAAGAATACGAAAAATGCGCACATCTTCATAAAATAAAAGAAGTAGTTAAAGAAATTTAAAAAATAATTAGGATATACAAAATATCCCTCGTACATTAGTATTACAGGTTTTGTAAGAAAGGGAATAAGAAGGGATAGGAATAAAGGTAATAAAGGGTTAAGGAATACCCTGTTAATATTATAAATTATGAGAAATAGAAATTTAATTAATAAAAGGTTAGAACAATTAGATCATACATTAATTAACCTCCAGCGTATTGTAAATACAAAAGAACCACTTTCAACTTACAAGGAAGGGATTGAAAAAGCAAAAAATTTAGTAGAAGATCTTAGATCAATGGTAGAAAGAGAACCTAATTCAGATAAAGAACAAAATAGTTCACTAGGATAAAATGAATAGGTTTAACAAACTTATTAATGCCTTTGGTAATTTAGATTTAATATATGAGGGTATTAAAAATAAAGTTTTTGTTAAAGATGATGTAGAACAAATAGCTAAAATTAGATGGGGTATTTGTACAAGTTGTAATTTATTTGATACTAAAGGTACCCATTGTGCAGTCCCAGGTACTCAACCTTGTTGTAAAGATTGTGGGTGTATCCTTACATTAAAAGTTAGATCTTTATCAGCGTATTGTCCTAAAAACAAATGGGCTGCTTTTATGCCCAAAGAAATGGAAGAACAGTTAAAAAATAATATAAAATAAAAGTTATGAAACTAACAGCAGAACAAATTCAATCAAATTGGGAAATATTTTTAGATAATATAAATGTTCACATCTCAGGAAATAGAGGAGAACAATTATCTAGTTTTTATAAACGTTATGAAGAACGTGTTATATTAATGCCCGCAGCTCATAAAAAAGAATACCATGGAGCATTCCCGGGAGGATATGTTGCCCATGTAAATAGAGTAGTTGAAGGATCTCTTAGGTTATATGATATGTGGGAAGAAATGGGATGTGATATGACTACATTTACTAAAGAAGAATTAGTATTTTCTGCTATTAACCATGATTTAGGTAAAATGGGAGATAAAGAACATGAATCTTATATCCCCCAGACGGATCAATGGAGAAAAGATAAATTAGGTGAAGATTATATGTTTAATAAAAAATTAGCGTTTTGTTCTGTCCCAGATCGTGGTTTATTTCTTCTTCAACAACATGACATTTCTTACTCATTTAATGAAATGGTAGCGATCCAAACCCATGATGGGTTATATGATGTTGCTAATGAAAAATATTTAAAAACATTCATGCCAGAACAAAAACCTCGCACGTCTCTACCATATATTTTACATCAAGCTGATTTAATGGCCGCGCGTATTGAATTTGAGCAAGAATGGTTACCAAAGTTTTCTAAAGATAGTGTGGAACAGCCAAAGAAAAATTATACATTATCTGGCAATATAAAATCCTCTAAAACTAAAGCACTAAATAGTGTTGCAAGTACGGGATTAAAAAACATGTTAGATAGTTTATGATATTAGAAATTATTATTATAATATTAGGTTTATTAGTCGTTATCTTTGGATATACGACTTTTAACCTTTTACGTAAAAATGAAAGAGCAGAAGATATAATAGTTTCTCAACAGGAATTTATCAATAAAATAGATAAACAAATTACATTTACAGAAAAAAAATTAAATCAAATAGACGAAAAAGGTTTATTTAAAAGTGATGATGAAATAGGTTGGTTTTTTAATGAAATAAAGGTCTTACAAAAAAAATTATCTCAATTTAAAATTAATCTTTAAGTAATGGTAAGAAAAAGAAGAAAGAAAAGTAAAAATTACTTTACTCAGGAGACAGAGGACTATATTGTAAAATATAATAATGAACCTGATTTTGAAATACGTAGTAAGATATATCAAAGTCATATACATTATCCTTTTTTTAAATTAACCCAAAATATAATTCATACTTTTAAATTTTACCATACTGAAGTAGAAAATTTAGAACATCTTCAACATGAAATAATTACATTTTTATTATCTAAAATGCATTTATTTGATCCTACTAGGGGAGCTAAGGCATATTCCTATTTTGGTACTATTGTAAAACGTTGGTTAATATTATATAATACAAAAAATTATAAAAAGAAAATCCAAAAAGTTGGTGTTGAAATACTAACAGGTGAAAATTCAAAACATACATATAACCAAGGAGATGAAAAAGTAAAAAGTGATTTAGATAAATATGTAGACCTTTTTGTCGACCATGTATCGGAAAATATATTTGAATTATTCCCTAAAAAAAATGATGCCCAAATAGCTGATGCTATACTTGAGTTATTCCGTAAAAGGGAAGATTTAGAAGTATTTAATAAAAAAGCACTTTACATTTACATTAGAGAAATGGTAGAAGTAAAAACACCTAAAATAACAAAAATAGCGGATAAATTACATATAATCTTTAAATCACAATATATTTTTTATTTAGAAAACGGTTACGCTAGATTCTAATCTTTTTCTATATCCATATTTATAATAAAATAACATTATGGGATCACTAGACAATATTGTATTTAAAAAGAAAAAATTTTCGGATATCTTAAGTGAAATATACGATAATCAAAAGAAAAAAGAAACCCAAATCACAGGTTTAATTTCAGAATTAAAACCCCTTATAAATGATATAGGTGATGCTACTTTAATTGTACCACTTATTAAAGAATATATGGAAATTGGCGTTCGTAACGATGAACAATTAATTAAAATGGCTACTATAGTACAGCGTGCGCTTAACAATAGTGGTGGTGAAGAATCAATGGGTATAACGGAAGAAGAAAAACAACAGTTAATGGAGGAATTAGATAAACTTAACACTAATTTCGAAGGGAAAAAGGATGGCGCATAAATACGGATTTGCATCGGTTAATTCCCAATTAAATTCTGGGAGGGATAATCAATCTGTTGTACAACAACAAATTGATGCACTATCTTCTAACATTTTATCTGCTAGAGTAACAGATATTATTTTAGATGATAAACATCCTAAATTTGAAACCTATGGTGAATGGGCATCAATTGGAACTATATTTTTTGAAAAAGTTGAAGGTTCTCCTGATTTATCTTCTGAATTTCCTACTGTAGCATCTCCTTTAATCCCTTATTTAAAAAATTATCCGGTAGTAAATGAACTAGTACTGTTATTTTTTGTCCCGGATAATAATGTTAATTTAAATAGTAATGTTAAAAAATATTTTTATATTAATCCTATATCTATTTGGAATCATCCACATTTAAATGCTTATCCCAACTTAAACCAAACTGCTACTATACAACCTTCACAACAAAAAAGTTATCAAGCTATAGAACAGGGACAAACTCGAAAATCATCAAATGAAAAAATTAAATATGAATATAATTCCCCATTAGTTGGAGGTACTTTCATTGAAAGATCTAATATTCATTCGTTATTACCTTTTGCTGGAGATATTATAACAGAAGGTAGGTGGGGGAATAGTGTAAGACTTGGAAGTACTGCAAAAACAGATAGTATATTATATGGTAATAATTGGTCTAGTACTGGAGAAGATGGTAACCCCATTACAATAATAAGAAATGGCCAACCAGATGACTCTAGTGAAGAAGGATATTTACCTATTATTGAAAATATAAATAAAGATTTATCTTCAATTTATTTAACCTCAAATCAATCAATACCTCTATCCACTTCTATAACTAATAACCCATCTATTAGTAATAACCAACCAGAATCTGTGGGGTCTTACCAAGGTAGTCAAGTAATACTTAATTCAGATAGATTAGTATTTAATACTAAGGCTGATAGTATAATATTAAATTCCCAAAGTACTATATCATTAACCTCAATAAATACAACGGGCATATATTCTCAAGAAGGAGATGTTGTTTTACAATCTTCAAAAAATAATATTAGATTAGGAGATGCTAGTGCTAATCAATCTGTAATGTTAGGAGATACATTTTTAGATGATTTTGAAAATCTTTTAATAAAGTTACAAGCAATGGCCCAAACCTTATCAATTGAACCTATGTTATTTTTAACCCCAGGAACGGCAGGAGCAGCAAAAACACAAATATCATTAATGTTGAATAGTATTAATAGTTATAAATCTAAAATTGTAAAAGCTATATAACATGGGAGAAGAAGCACTTTTACAATTAGTCCAACAATCACTTTCTACACCCCAGGGTAAATCTTTATTAGGAGATGCTTTACCTGTAGCTGATATACTTAATAGAATTCAAGAGTTATCAACTAAATATAATATAGATCTTTCTACTTTAAAAGAAGCATCAGAAAAAGAAATAAATTTATCTTTGGGTTCTAATTTAACTAGAGAACAAAGAAGAGAAAAAAGACAAAATAGAAGATTAAGTAGAAAAGAAAAAATTGAACAAAGAAAGGCAAATTTATCTAATGGTGTAGAAAAAACTCAAAATAAAATAAGAGAAGAAATATCTGCCTTAAAAGAAAAATTAAAAAGTCAAACACCTATTTTACAAGAATATACTATAATAGGTAGACTTCAAGATAAAAATACTAATGCCCCTATGAAAGGGGCTAAAGTAACATTAGGAGTCAACCAAGATTTTGTAGAAACAAAAGCTGAGGTTGATAATCCTTTAAATGTTAGTGAAGAATTAATCCCCAACAAAGCACCAGTTGATTTAAATGATTTAGTATTTATTCCTATTCCGGGGCAAACCACTAGAACGGATAAACAAGGAGATTTTTCTATTAAGGTTAAAATACCAATAATTCCTGCTAATGGAAAAACCCCACTTGTTTTTGGTTTACTTTATTCAAAAAGTGGTTATATCCCTGGGACCCAAGCTATTATAAATGGTGATAAAACAATAAAAACAAATTTATCATTAACTAAATTAATTAATCTTGATGAAGCAGCTAAAGATATATCCCAAGAATTTAATGATAAAATCGACCAGGTACAATCTACAGTAGCAGGTATTGCTATGGATACTTTTGGTAAAATTATTTCTGCTAAAAAACTTAGTATTGCAAAAATAGTAGATACTATTAAAACTAAATTAATTCCATTAGCAATATCACTATTACTTGCCTTTGGTATATCAAAATTAACCCAATCAAACCGAAAAACTTGCCCAACCCCAGAAGCTTTAGCGGATGTTATTAGAACTAGAAATAGAGTAGTAAGACAATTAAATCAAATTTTTAAAACAATTATTATTAATTCGGCTTTAGTTGTAGCTTTTAGGGCATTAGCAAATGTATTAAAAGGAGTTAGAATAGGATTAAACGCACTCCCATTACCTCAGGCAGTAGGGGTACCACCCGCTAAAGACTTCGGTGGGTTAATTTTTGCCCAACCCTATTCTATGTCTGCTAAATTACAAGATATAACAGATACATTAAAAGGTTTACAAGAAGATAATGAAAAAACAAGTAGAGCTACTTTAGTTTCATTAATATTTTTAATAGCAGGAGTTACAACTGTAGTATTATTATTAAAATCTATCGACCAAATGGCTCAAGAGTGCGCAGAAGAAAATGGAGCTGGAAATTTAGAATTAGAAGCTATTAATCAAGAATTACTTGATTTAGCTGAAGAAGAAGCTGAAGATGGAAATCCTATAATAGGTAATGTAAATGGTTTTATTTTTAGTGTAGAAACTGATAATAAAAACCCTGTAGGAACATTAAAACGTAGATTTGCTGTTGCTAAAGATAACAGGGGAGTTACCCTTTTAAAAGGAGAACCTTCGTTTAGTTCATCAGATCAAATTTTAATAGATGAACTTGTATTTTATATACAACAAAATAATTTAAAAGCTAATTAGTTTAATATTTATAATAAATCAATATAACATGAAATTAAGTCAATTAAAAATTATTGTAAAAGAAGCAGTAAAAGAAGCTATTCAAGAAGAAATGAAAGATATTTTACTTGAAGCAGTTCGTGTTCCAAAAATAAGTACACAACCTACTGTACAAGAAAAAGTTACACCTCAACCTCTCCCACAAGCTGATAAAGCTCAATTAAGAGAAAATATGATGAATGTTTTAGGTGGAATGATGCCAGGTGCTAATGGAACATTAAATGCTACATCAAAAGATGTACCTTTACAAATGACTGGTCCTGTAGACACAACCTCACCAAATGGTACTTTACCACAAGGGAATGTAAGCATGGATCAAATAATGGGTTTAATGAATAGTAAAGGGTAATTATGGCATTTGGAATAAGAAAAGTATATCCTAATGATTTACGTCCTAGAGTAGCAATTGGTGTTAATTTACCTTTTGACTCGCCAGGTGTATTCCAACCTAATTATCAAACTAGGGATGCTATAAAAAATAACTTAATAAACTATTTTTTAACAAACCCCGGAGAAAGAATAGAAAATCCTTTATTTGGAGCAGGTTTAAGACAATATATCTTTACCCAAATAGAAACTGAAAATCTTGATTTTATAAAAGAAGATATACAAGCAAAAATTAACAGTAATTTTTCTAATATTGAAGTTGAAGAAATAGAAGTACAAAAAAGTGTTAATGAAAATACAATACAAATAAATATAACCTATAGTATACCTAATACAGGAATAAATGATACTTTAGAATTAAACTTTGCATAATGGCATTACTAAATAAGGACATATCATATATTAATAAAGACTTTAATGATATTAGGGCTCAACTTATTAATTTTTCACAAACCTATTTTCCTAATACCTATACAGATTTTAGCCCGGCATCACCCGGGATGATGTTTATAGAACAAGCATCTTATGTTAGTGATGTTTTATCCTTTTATTTAGATAATCAGATTCAAGAAACATACTTACAATATGCAAGACAATTTGATAATTTATACGATCTTGCTTATATGTTTAGTTATAAACCAAAAGCAACAGGTTTAGCATATGTTGATGTAGATTTTTATCAACAAGTTCCTTCTATAGCAAATGGTACAAGTATAGTACCAGATTATAATTATAGCATAATTGTAGATGAAAATACAACAGTAACAACTCAAAATGGATCTTCATTTATAATAGATTCATTAATAGATTTCTCAATTTCAACTTCAGCTGATCCAACAGAGGTATCAGTATCTCAAATAGCAGCAGGAGAACCTACTTATTTTTTACTTAAAAAAACAAGAAAAGCAGCATCTGGATTAATTCAAACTCAAGAATTTACTATGGGGGCTTATAGACAGTTTCCAACTTTAGAAATAAGTGCTAATAATATAGGTGGAATTATAGATATTTTTGATAGTGATGGTAACCAATATTATGAAGTAGATTATTTAGGTCAAGATTTAGTATATGATCCTATTCAAAATACTAATGTTAATGATCCTAATACATATCAAGATGAAGATGCTCCATATATTTTAAGAACTAAATCAACAAATAAAAGATTTACTACAAGACTATTAAATGAAACAACATTACAAATACAATTTGGATCTGGTAATGCTTTACAAATAGATGAACAAATAACCCCAAACCCAGATAATGTTGGTTTAGGGTTACCTTTTGGTCAAAATAAATTAACAACAGCATATTCTCCAACTAATTTTGTTTTCACAAATACTTATGGAACTGCACCAAGTAATACAACCTTAACGGTTAGATACCTAACTGGAGGAGGAACTAGTGCTAATGTAGAAGCAAATTCTATAAATATATTAAATACTGGTAATAGTTCATTTAAAAATTCAAATTTAAGTAATACAACTATAGCTCAATATATATTTAATTCATTAGCAGTAAATAACCCAGTAGCGGCATCTGGAGGTAGTGATGGTGATACAATTGAAGAAATAAGACAAAATGCATTAGCCAATTATAATACGCAACAAAGAAATGTCACAGCTGATGATTATTTAATTAGAGCTTTAAGTATGCCTTCTAAATTTGGTGATTTATCCAAAGCTTATACAACAAAACCAAGTGTAAAAGACCCAGATACTATTTTAGATTTATATGTATTAGCTTATAACTCCAATAGTAATCTAGTAACAACATCAGAAACTATTAAAAGTAATTTAATTACATATTTAAACCAATCAAGAATGATAGGTGATACTGTTAATGTTAAAGACGCTTTTATTATTAATATTTGTGTAGATTTTGAAATAATTACATTACCTAATTTTAACAATAGTGAAGTATTAGCTAAATGTCTATCAGCACTAAAAAATTATTTTGATATAAATAAATGGCAAATAAATCAACCAATAATATTAAGTGAAATTTCAGTATTATTAGATAATATTTCTGGAGTTCAAACAGTGCAAAATTTATTAATAACTAATAAAGCAGGTACTAATAGTGGATACTCTCAGTATGCATATGATATTAATGGAGCTACACAAAGTGGTATTATTTATCCTTCTTTAGACCCAAGTATATTTGAAGTAAAATTTCCAAATAGTGATATTCAAGGTAGGGTTGTATCGTTAGGAACAGGAGCATTTAGTAATACAATAGGATATTAAAACAAAAAATTATGGCAGTATATAAATTATTTCCTTTACAAGATGCTACAATATATTCATTTTATCCATATATGAATACAGGGATAGATCCCATAATTGAAATCGGTAATTTAAATGTAAATATAAATCCTTTACCTCAAGTATTTAGATATTTAATTGAATTTGATCAAGATGAAATTAGTAGTGTTATAAATACAAAAGTAACAGGATCAGAATTAAAAAACTTTTCAAGTAGTTTAAAATGTTATATATCAAATGCCCAAGGAGTAGACTTTAATACAAATTTGGAAATATATCCCATATCGGGCTCATGGAATAATGGGACAGGAACATACTTAGACTCACCAGCTACTTTAAATGGTGTAAGTTGGAAAGCAAGAACTTTTTCTGGATCAACAGGAACAGGTGCGGCATATTGGGATTTAGCAGGTTGGGGACCTTATGTAACAGCTTCTTGGTCAGGAAATATTAATCAAGGAGGTGGTACATGGTACACGGGTTCAGATGACCCTTATAATACAAATATTGAAGTAACCCAATCATTTAGGTTAAGATCACAAAAAGATCTAAATGCCCCAGTTACAGATATTATTAAGGTGTGGTATTCAAGTTCTAAAAGCAGTTATCCCTATACACCTATTCAAAATAATGGATTTATAGTAAAATGGGAAAACCCAATTGAATTTAATACTGCAGACGCTGTACAACCTATTATGCAGTTTTATTCTGTTGATACAAATACTATATATCCTCCAACTTTAGAAATTAAATGGAATGACCAAATATTTGATCCCGGTGGGTTACCTGAAATTAAAACAACTGATTTGTTTGTTGCCCTAGATAGTAATCCTGGGATATTTTATAGTGAAAGTATAAATAGATTTAGACTTAATGTTAGACCAGAATTCCCAGTAAGAACATTTTTAACATCTTCTATAGATACCCAAAACCATTATTTACCTGCTGATTCACTTTATTCTGTTAAAGATCTAGATACAAATGAAACATTAATAGATTTTGATCCTGAATTTACAAGAATAAGTTGTGACAACCAAAGTAATTATTTTGATATCTATATGAATGGATTACAACCTGAAAGATATTATAAAATATTAATTCAAACAACTATTAATGGTAGTACAATAGTAAAAGATGATAATTATTATTTTAAAGTTATAAATAGATAATGGCAGAAAGATTAGATTTAGTAAAAGAAATATATAATAAAGCTGAATACATTAAAACAATAAATACTAGTTTTAGTGAATTAGGTGCTATTTCTATTACTGAAGATCAACAACTTCAACCTAGTGTTGAAGAATTTTTTGGATTATATAATTCTCTTTTTTATGATATACCCGCTTTGGGTGAAACAAATTCTCATCAATATCTAGTACGAACTAGTGGTGAATATATTAATTTTGATGAAATTAATGATGAAATACAAGCATTACAAGCTGAAATAGCTCAATTAAGAAGTGATTTATTAACAGCACAGATGGAAAACGCTAGAGTACAAGCATCAAAAACAGAAGACCCAGCTACTAATGAGGCATTATTGGTTTTTGAAAAAGAAATTCAGGCAGCAAACGAAAATATAATACAAACTAATACAACATTATCTGAAAATACATCAACCTCTAAAAATACAACAGGAATAAGTAGTGGGGGTAGTGCAACATCTGTTTCTTCTGCAGCAGTTTCTAGTGGTGGAGGTGGTGGTTATTAAACATAAAATATGGCTCAAGAAATAACAATTAATCAACTAAATCCAGATACATTTGAATATCAAGCATATTCAGATAAGGATACAGAACTAATTGTACAATCCCAATTAGATACTGTATTTAATGTAAATACAGATTATATCGAATATTATGTTTATGACCAAAACCAAAATTTAATATACCCAGGTTCTACTATTCCATTATTAGATTATGATGTAAGAGAAGGGGATGTATTATTAAACCCCGAAAATGATCTAATTAACTCTGGTTATGATCTAGGAGTTTATAATATTTTATACAATTTTTATAGAAAAAGATTATCTTCTAATATATCAGAAAAATATTTTATTTCTGACATATCATCTGATAGAACTGAAATAAGACTAGATAGTAATATTATTCCCAATGAATTAATAATTTCTTCCTCAAATTCATTTATTCAATATAGAGAAGACGCAGATTATTTTGTTGATTTTTATTTAAATTTTGGTTTAAATCAATCAATAATAGCTAATAATATAAAGCTAGAAACCGAAGAAGGAATAGATCCTACAATTTTAATTAAATTATATGAACCTTTACCTTCTACTTTTAGTATAAAAGATGAATTATGGGTAGTTGAAGAATTATCTTCCCCTCAAGCTTATGAATTAAATTTTCCATTTGAACCTATTATAGAAGATGATTTTACTTATATAGCAGGTCCTAATTATAATCTTAACATAACACAAGAAACATCAACTGGGGGTGAATCATTTTCCTTTAATACTTTACTCCAATCAAATGTAACTAGTTCAATTAACCAAATCCAAAATCTTTTAAATCAAAAAGAAATTAATATTAATGTTAATTACGAAAATTATTCTAACTTTATACATTTTAGTTCTGCTAAAACTAGATTAGAAAATTTTGTATATAAAGTTGGTTTAATTGAATCTGCTAGTTTTCAACTTTCTTCACAGTTAAATAAAATAACAGGAAATACAGTAAATACTATAGCTTATAGTTCAAGTAAAGCAAGATTAACAGGGCAAATAGATAATATCATTAAAAATTTTGATGGGTATGAATCATTTTTGTATTTTAATAGTGGCTCCCAATATTCTTACCCAAAACAAAATACCACACCCCCTTTTCAATTATACCCTACAGGAAGTATAATTGCTTCAACATGGGTGGGTAGTATTGATCAAAGCAACCCTTATTATGGAGGTCAAGCATTATCTGCTTCTAATTTTGATCAAAATAACAATAATTGGTTATATTGGTCTATACCTGAATATTTAAGAGATGACCCTGCTAATGAAAGATACGAATTATTTGTTGATATGGTGGGTCAATATTATGATAATGTTTGGTTATATACAAAAGATATTTCAAATAAATTTGATGCTGATAATCGTTTAGAATATGGTATTGCTAAAGATTTAGTAGCAGATGCCATTAGAGATTTTGGGGTTAAACTATATGCTAATAATTTTAATACAAATGATTTATTTACAGCATTTTTAGGATTAACACCATCAGGAAGTGCATTTCCTTTTCCATACATGACGGGATCAATTAATGGTCAAGTTAACACACCTTCTGGGTTTGAGTACGTAGATACTGAAATATCTGCTTCAAATGATATAGTGCCATTAAATAATGTTCAAAAGCAAGTATATAAACGAATATACCATAATATACCATATTTACTTAAAACTAAAGGTACGATAGCTGGTATTAGAGCATTAATTACATCATATGGAATACCTGATACAATTTTACGAATTAGTGAATTTGGAGGTAAAGATAGAAATGAATCTCAAGATTATGATTTAAAACAAAATGTATTTAACTATGCTTTTGATACAGGAGAAAATGCTACTAATTTTGTTAGTTCATCTTTTAATGCTAATAATAATTTTGGAAATACTTCACCAAGTTCAGTTCAATTTAGATTTAAATCAGCAGGAATACCACCTGCTGTAAATAATATAGCAAGTTCTAATATTAGATATTCTCAATCTTTATTTATAGCTGGACAAGATGGGGATTCAGCTATTGTTTTAGAATATACAGGTTCTGGTTTTGTAAAAGGTTCATATTCAGGATCCATAGCTAGCCCTTACGACACTTATGGTACCTTAAAATACATCCCAGACACAACTGATGTTGGAACCTCTGCTAGTATTTATCTTCCCTTCTTTAATAAAGATTGGTGGTCCGTTCAAGTAAATGTAAACGAAGATACTCCTTCTGCTACTTTATTTGCTGCAAATGAAATTAATGGAGAAATAGGATTTTCTGGTTCTAATCAAGTTACTGGTTTTGATGTATCTTATTGGACAGATGCAACAAAAGCATTTTTAAATACTCAGTCAGACTTTACTCCTTCAGGGGCAGGTGGTACATACCAACCTTTTTCAGGGTCTTTCCAAGAATTAAGATATTGGAATATTGAACTAAGTGAAAGTAAATTTTTTGATTATACTGTAAATCCTTATTCAGATGAAGGTAATACAATAAACAGTACACCTAATGAGTTATTTTTTAGAGCAGATTTAGGGACACAATTAGATACAGGTAGTAGAATATCTATTCATCCTAGAGTAACAGGTTCTGCAGTACAAATTACTCAATCATTTACTAATGATAGTAGTTATTTTATTAGTGCTTCAAGGTTTGTAACTAATGTAGAAGATATATTCCAAGATCAAGTACCAGCAGGTATAAAAAATAGGATTACAAATAAAATACAAGCTGAAAATTTAATTTTAGCCGAAGCACCTTATGGTTTTCAAACACCAACCTCATCTGAAGCTACAATTTCTAGTACAACAAGTGATGTTATATCACCTATGGAGTCAATTCAACAACATTCATTTGTAAGTCAAAGTTACACTCCAAATGTTAATTATTTAGAAGTAGCATTTTCACCCTCAAATCAAATAAATGATGATATTAATGCCCAAATAGGATATTTTAACTTAGGAGATTATATTGGTGATCCGAGACAAAACTTTTCATCATCAAGAAGCTATCCAGATTTAAATATTTTAAGAGACGCTTATTTTGAAAAGTATATTAGAGGGTATGATGTAGTTGATTTTGTTAGATTAATTAAATTCTTTGATAATTCATTATTTAAAATGATAGAAGATTTTACTCCTGCTAGAACAAGTTTAGCTTCTGGAGTAGTAGTAAAACAACATTTACTAGAAAGAAATAGACAAAGACCAGCTTTAGTAACATCATCAAGACATGAATATGAAGGTTTAGTTGTTAATTTACCAAAAGATTATAGTTCGGGATCAGCGGATTTCCCACAATATTCTACTGAAGGATCAGCTATATATAAGTTTTCAGGTGGACCAGGTGGTTCATTTGAAAGATTTAATGGTTTAAAAACATATCCATCTGGATCAAAAGGTTTAGGACCAGATAATAGATTTTTCTTAACACAAAGTTGGGCAGATTCATTAGATTACTCAGTAATTAATAGTCTTAACTTTAACCAAAGTAATTCATTTTATATAAGTGCAAGTGGTGGAGAAGGCAAATTCCCAGGAACTGGAAGATGGATAAAAGATAACCAATCAGAATTTTATGATGGTATATTTAGTGGTTCAAGAATTCAAGTATCAGATCAAGATTTAAATCCTGGTTGTGAACCCTATTTAAATGTATCAGATACTCCTATTGTTTATAACCCACTTTTCTTTTCTTTTAATTCATTAGTTCAAGGAACAGTATCAAATGATGCTTTTTTAGATAATAGAAATAACCCAGTCCCAGGAGATGCTTGGATAGCAAGTAATGTAATTAATGGACAATCTATAGTCCAATGGGTAAAATTAGCAAGATTTGATGTTAATAATAACGAAGTAGGTGAATATTTAGTGGGAGCAGAAAAATTAGAAATAATATTTCAAGAAGGTACTAAAGAATATTATATAGATGGTGTAACAGTTGGTGCTAAAAGTACTATTATAAACATAAACCAATCAAATGGAAACCCAGATTTTAATTGGTCCGAAGATGGGGGTTCTGAAAACTTTAGTTTAATAGCATCGGGTTCATTTACTGCATCGTATAATGGAAATGATAACGAATCACAAGGTAGTTATTTAGCAACAGATCAACAAACTCAAAACCAAAGATTTTGGTTTTGGGGAGACCAAAATGGAAATACAGCTAATTATAATACTAGTAATGATACCTTAGGTTTCTTTAACCCTGGTTCACCTAGTATAAATTATCAAAATATTATATCAAATCTTGGTTTAAATTATGCTTCTGGTTCTTATACATTAGGTAGAACTCCTAATATACCCCTATATTTTTCATGTTCAGTTGCATATAGTGCATCAAATTTAGGTCAATCTAGCACAATAGTAACAGAAAATATTTATCATGTTTCTTCTAATAATAATAATAATGTAGAGGACCAAACTATTAGTTTCTATACAGGTTCAGCAGATGAGGCAACTAACCCAAATATAACAAGTGGGGTATATCGCCCATCTTCTGCACAGGGGTATAGTACATTAGGTTTAAATCCCGTTTTTTATAGAAACTTTACTAATACTAATCAAGGTGGTGCTATTGATAATCCTATAACCACAGCAGGTACTGGTCATGCTACTACGACTAATATAATGACATCTTCATTTCAATGGAATACCCCAACATTAGAATTTACAGCTTGGAGTACAATGCAAGGTAATTCAGCTGGAGTCCCATTCCCTATTTCATCTTCTGCTTATACAGTAGGTACTGATAATGTAACTGGAACTTGGTATGATTTATCAGGTTTAGGTGGAAATGGAGGTATAGATGTAAATGAAGTAGGAACTTATACTATTAATGGGCAATTTGTTTTAAATGAAATAGCTGCTAATGGAAGTGGTGTTGGATTTTCTGTAGATGATGTTGCTGATTGTAATGTGGCAGTTGGATTTTCTGTAAATGCTCCTACTGGAACAGATGTTACTTTTTCAATGGCATATGTTCCAGGCAACAAAGAGAATGGGGCGGTTTATTACCCAAACACTAACCAAAATAGTGGCCCAGTTGGTCTAATATTAACAAGTTCAACATCAGATAATATTCCCGTACAAATTCCAGATTTCAATCAAAATGCATCCAATATCGATAATTTATTATGGGTTGAAGATCCTAATGATACAGGAGTATGGAAAGTAGGTGGTACTGATTCCCAAAGTGGAAATGTGTCCTTAAGCAATAATCCAGTCAATTTAGGTTTGTATCCTTTTGGTACAAATGGAGACACTTTAATACAAGGAGCAGGTTCTCCAACCCTTTTATCTTTATCTAATGCATCAACTTTAACAATAGGACCAGGTAGTGCTAATGGAGTATATTTTACATCAGTTACCGGAGGTTCTCAACAAGTAGGAAATGGAGGAACTGTAAATATTGGATCAAATGGAACAAATGTTTCATCTTTAGCTGTACAATTTATAGGTGCAGGGTATGTTGTAGGTAATGTATTAACTATATCACAAGCAGATTTAATTTCAGCTGGTTTTCCTTCAGCACAGGGAGATTTAACAATTGGACCTTTAACAAATTCAAACATTCAAGCAAGTACTTCACCAAATGTGGTAGCAGACTCTTTTTGGCAAGTAATAGCTTATTCACCAACTATCCCAAACACTACAGCCATTCCAAATGTACGAGTTAACGATATGAGTGTATATATAGATGCTACTGTAATAGTTGGCAGCAGTAGACCAACAATACCATATGGAAATTTTTCATATTACTATACTACAACAGATTCAATTTCTGATTATTATGTAGGCGGGGCTAATACGGGGGTTGATAGTGGTCTTTTTACTTTATATCCCACTAATAATTTTGCTACTGTTGGTTTATTTCCTAATTTTGATTTACAAGCATTTTTAAAAGTAACAGGATCTTCTGCAGAATCAAACCCCGCAAGAATAATTGGAAATACTGAAAAATTTAAAGTAACATTATCTCAAAGTTTTGGCCCTGGTGCACAAGAACCATACATAGTTCGAATACCATCAGGGGACGAACAAACAGTACCTTTTGGGACTGGTGGAGGTGTAATGAAAGGATATTTTGAAATTCCAGTAAATAATGTAGAATATGATGCTTCGGATCCTGCAACAACTAGTAGTACACAAACCCAACCAGATGAAATGTTTTTTGTAGAATATTCTATGAGTAATTATGAAAATCCCTATTCTTTTGGCACAAGCAATGTAGGTGAAACTGAAATATATTTTAATGATCCAGTTGCTCCCATTATTACTAATCCTAGTATGACATCTTCATTTGTAAAAATAACATCATCAATTAATCAAATAGTTGGAGATGAAGAACTTACTGGAAGTATTTACATTCAAAATACTTCTTTAGATTCTGGGGGTACTGTTAATTTTCTTGGCCCAGGTGGTGCTGCAAATGAAAATAGAATTATGCTTTCGTCATCAGATCAAACGGGTAGAACATCTTTTACAGGTTCAACTTTTGGTAATTTTACTTCATTAGATAGTATTAGAATGGGATTATCAGTTAGTAAAAGTTTTGGTATAGGGTTAACTATAACAGAATACTCAATGAGTATAGTTCCTAGTAGTTCAAATGAATGGGCTCCATTTAATGATGTTACAAAAATGTCACTTGGATCATTGGAAGTTGAATTTGGAAATTTTAGAGTACCAGATCCAACAGCCGAATTAATATCTACTTTCTTTGGAAATAATGTTGTACCTTTCAACTTGGCATTAGATTGTCAACCTTTACTAAATAACTTTGTTAACCAAAGAGCAAATCCATATCTAATGGATATAGATTATAATCTACAGGCTACAAATACTGCTTCATATTTCTTCTACGGAGATTTTTATACTCCTATTAGCGGAGGAAATCTTGCAGCCCCTGTAAATTTAAGACAAATTATTAGTGGTAGTGCTTTAAGAGCAACAGTCCCAGAATCAAATTATACTATAGCTCGTTCTATTAAACCTAGATATGATGGTTCAAAATCAACAAGTCAAGAATTAAATGTTTGGAATATAGGAGATATAGGAACATATGGTAAAAATCCAACAATAGAATTAAGAGATGCATTTTTTGGATATTTTAATGATTTAGATGATCCTTATCCCAATATTAATGGTTTAACAAGAATTAATTTAAATTATTTAATTGATGAACAAGGTAATGCTTTACCTCCTACATTAGACCCATTAAGCATAGATACTTTTCAAGCAGTATTTCCAAATACTACATTAGGTAAAATAGCTGCTAAATCAGGAAAAGGAAAATATAGAGAATTAGGAGCCCCAGCATCTATAGAACGTATAATGCAGTATGTGACACCTATATTATATTCACAAAACTCAGCAAATAATTATGCTAATGTTTTACCATTATCTGGTTCTGGTTATATATCACAATATGATAATGGGGATGAAAATGATGCTTTATTTGCAAGATTCTCAGCACAAGGTTCAGCTAGTATTGATACTGGCAATCCGGTACAATCAGTTGATTATTATTTAGACCCTTCAGAATTTTTAACTGGATCAGCTCAAAATGATGCAGGTATAGGTGGGCCAGGTACAAATAATGCAAATGTACTTAATCCTTGGAATGTTAATGTTAAGGGTCAATCCTTAAATATCCAATACCCAGAAAATGCATTTATATCAGCCTTATACCCAGCAAATAATAGGTATCCCTCAGCTCCAACTACAGGTATAGTCCCAACGATTACAACTGGAGAAGATTTACCATCTTCACAAATTGTAACAGTACAAACATCATTTGTAACATCATTTGTTAGTGAAACACGTAGAGTAAGAGATGAATTAAAATTTGAATTACATATGTACAGTAGTGGATCACTTGTTGGTACTAATTGGGTAGGTAAAGAAGAAAAACCATTTAATCTAGAAGATATAGAATGTAAAGTTTATACTGATGATGGAAGAGTAACTAATATAGGAAGTATACTTGAATATGGGTGGTTTGAAATGACTAATATTGTTAATTATTATAAAGTAAGAAGAAAACAAACACTTAGAAGTTTCCTTAGAAGATGGAGATTTAAAAGATGGAGATACACTAGAGTACCAGTACCTACAGGTGGTATTAGATGTACTGTTGATTGGGAAATGTATGAAACATTATTTGATCTTGGATTAATGAGAGAAAGAGGACCTAAGGGAGGTGCTGGTGTTCAAGCATTAGAATGGATTATTACAGCAAATAGTGGTAAATATACTATTCAAGGTGGAGATGCTATTAACTGGAGAATTATAGGAGAGTTTAAAAACGCAAGAGGTGGATATAGACAAGGTTTATTTTTCCCACTTGGATACGCAGGAGCTTATACATCAGTAAATATGCAAGGTCAAGGTGCTAATGATTATTTAATGGGTGAAGCTAACACAGCTAAAGCACCGTTTTGGGTATATACAGGTTCGGCAGGAAAAGGTAATACAAATATTTTAGATCAAAGTATATTAGTAATGTCTTCTTCAAATTTAAATGAAGCATATGGTACAACTTTCCGTCAAGGAGATTTAGAATATTTCCCGGGACAATCGGATTATTTCCCAGCAGGTGTAGAACCGGCAACTACAGCATTTGATAGAATTGATAATACAATACAATTATTTGAAGGGGATGAAATTAGATTTGCTAATAATGAAAATTATACTTATACAATTGACGAAGTATTTGCACCTGCTGAAAATATAGAACAAGATACAGGAACTAAAAATCCAAGACTAAAAATTAAATTAAGTGGACCAGTACCTAAATCGATTAATAAAAATTTCTTCTTAGTAAGAAGACCAGTAGTTAATCCTAATTCACTTTACTTAGATACTCCATTCCCTTATGAAAATTTAGCGAGTGCAAGTATATCTACAGTAATAAAAAATACAGGTTCATTTATTAATGCAGGAACGGATGGTTCATTTGCAATAAGTAGTAGTGCTATGTTAAATGGAGTAGACGCTGATGGGAATTATACAGCCTCATTAAGTAGTTTGGAATTACAAGAAACCCCTGGTATATTGTATCCTGACTTCCCTACAGAATACTTAATACAAAGCGCTTCTGTAATAGTAAATGATTTAATTTCTAAAGGAATTATAGAATCTTAATAAGAACACATATTTATGACATATAATAATATTTATATAAAAATAACATAATGGGATATTTAAACAACGCAGTAATTACAGTTGATGCTATATTAACTACAAAAGGAAGAGAATTATTATCTCGTAATGATGGTTCTTTTCAAATAACACAATTTGCTTTAGGAGATGATGAAATTGATTATACACTTTATAATCCAAATCACCCTTCGGGCTCGGCCTATTATGGTGAAGCAATTGATAATATGCCTCTATTAGAAGCATTTCCAAGTGAGCTACAAATAATGAAATATAAATTAACTACATTACCTAGAGGTACAGCTAAACTACCTGTATTAGATCTTGGTTATGCAGCTATAACAATGAAACAAGGTGCACAGTTAGCAATAACACCTCAAACATTAAATTATTTAGGTAATGAACAAACCTTTGAAACAAGTGGATATAGTGCTACTATTGGAGATGTAAGAGTATTTAGTACATTTACAGGACAAGGTATCCAATCAGAAGCAGCAACTAGTGCAAATGTTAATGCTACTCAAACAATTGGTACAAGTGTTTCAAAAACAGTAATTGGAACTCAAATTAGTATTACAGCTACAACTGTTAATACTTTATTTGGTGGAAATTCTCAATTAAGAACAACATTAACAGTAACAGGATTAGATAGTGGTGCTAGATTAACTATTCCAGTAACAATAACAAGACAATCTTTAACATCATAAAAATATGGCTTTCAAACAATTAGATCCAGAAGATTTTGTAGTAAGTTCTGACTCAGTAACTTCTACGGTATGGAGTAATAATGCACCTTCATTAAGTACATTTCATACTTCATCAACCCAAAGAGAAGGATCTTCAGGTCCTTATTATTTAAGTGTTTACCAAACAGCTTCGGATAGTGACACAGCAGCTGTTCAATTTCAAATTGCTTATGCTAATAGAAATGGTGGAGGTGGAGTAAATTTTGATACAACTGTTCCTTTTGTTTCACCTACAACAACAATATACGGTCAGTATAGAACATTAATTTTAGAAGATGAAAATGCATCTTTTGTATGGGGTGATACACTTACAGGTAGTGCTGATAATGATTTTTATGTTATTAGTATAGAAAGAGCAAGATACAAACAATCTTTACTACCCGGCACAATGAATTTAACTATTGATTCTAACGTATCGACCACTGATTTAGGACAACTCCATCTAACAGATAATTCTGGTATGATAACTCTCCCAGATTATTATGGTACTCAAAGGGTATACCAAGTAATTAGTGGATCAAATGGTGTTGCTAATACTACTATTAATGATAATGGTTACTCATTTAATTCTGGATCATATGGATGGTTTTGCCCAGACATTTCTACTATATTATTTAATGCGTCAGCATTAGATGTAAATGGTGAAGGTAGTAATGTAACAGGTATTAACTTAGCTACTGATTCTGATGAAAATACTTTTGGTAATAATCCAACTAGATTATATAATGCTATATCATCCTCAGTAGGAACTGGAACTGTAGCTAATAGAGCTAATATTTTTGAATTAAATTCTCAAGAAACAATATCATCAGATTATGTATTTATTAGAGCTAGAAATAATGAATTCAATTATACAGAGAATCCATCATTTATATCGGGTTCAACTGGTGAAGTAATTTATTCTTACTTTATTAATAACCCACAAACATTTCCTACAACAGTAGGTTTATATAATGATAATAGTGATTTACTAGCGGTAGCTAAATTATCAAGACCAATACAAAAAGATTTTACAAAAGAAGCTCTTGTTAGAGTTAAACTAGATTTCTAAAATGAATGAGCGCTTACAAACAATTCAATGCACAGGATTTAATAGTATCACCATTTGAAGTAAATAAAGGATTTTACTTTGTTGGGGGTAGTGTTTTGGTGGAACCTAATGTTGGGATAAATAGATTTATTGGTTTAAATGGAAACTATTTACAATCTGGCAGTATTCTTACTGGTACTAACTTACCAGTAGAAGAACAACTTTCTTCTGTATTAGTTTATGACTCAATTAAACAATTATATTATACAAACTATTTATCAGGAAGTGCAGGCTTTACATCAAATGCTATAACATCAAGTATATTTTTAGGAGCAAACGAAGCAGGGAATACTGTTATAGGAAATGTTCAACAAACTAATTTTTATAATTATGAACAAACTACTCTTTGGCCTAATAAAACTCTCCCAACTGCATCATTAGGAGTACTTTCAATCCCATCAAAATTATTTGGTGATTATGTTCAACCTAATTCATTTTATATAGAACATCCAAAAAGTGGATCTATAAAAGATGATGGAGAGGGTAGATTACTTTGGAAAGGAGTTTCATCTCCAACTTATGAATACATAAATGGTAATATTATATACCCACATGGTATAGTAATTTTATCAGATGATACTGTATCATCATTTGCATCCACTGATGTATATGGAAATAATTTTGATTATGGTACATCTAAATATGGAGGTACTATAGTATTATCCTTTGAAAGATTTATAGATGCTTTTATTACATCTAATGAAGTAACAATGTCATTTTCTAGTTCATATAAAATATTTGAAACACAATATCAATGTACAATAAATGAAAATGAATTTAATTACACATTAAACCCTAGTGCAATAACGGGAAGTCAAATTCCTACTAAATTTAGTGGTAGTGTAATTAATTGGGAAAATACAGCTTCTATTGGTAAACCATTTGATTTTGTAACAGGTTCTTATTTCGAGCCTTACATTACAACTGTAGGGTTATATAATGGAGATTTTGAATTATTAGCTATAGGAAAATTAGCTCAACCATTACAATCATCTCCTACAACTGATACAACAATTCTAGTAAATATAGATAGATAGTTTATATTTATAATAAATAATAAGGTAAAATGGCAAAACAATTTAATTATAAAAGTCAAATAGAACAAGGAGAAATAATCCAGTCATGGCATGTTTCCCAATCTGTTGATGCCTTTTCCGCAGCTAATCAAGCAGCATATGATATTTCAGTATCTGGGTCTTTTAAAGCTACCAGTTCAGTTTTCATACAACCTGATGTTTTGCCACAACAAAGTAACTCCTATATTTTATCTTATAATAACACTACAGGACAAGTTTTTAAACAATTAGGTAGTACAAGTGGTACTTCAGGTTTACCAGGAACATCTGGTACAAGTGGAACATCAGGTCCAGGTGGCGCACCAGGTACAAGTGGAACATCAGGTACTTCGGGATCTGGTACATCAGGAACAAGTGGATCAGGTACAAGTGGTTCAAGCGGTACATCTGGAGAAAATGGTACTTCTGGAACGTCAGGAACAAGTGGAGATAGTGGAACATCTGGCACAAGTGGTTCATCAGGTACAAGCGGAACATCTGGTCCCGGTGGAGCACCAGGTACTAGTGGCACAAGCGGTACTTCAGGATCAGGAACAAGTGGAACAAGTGGTTCAAGTGGTACTTCAGGTGAAGCAGGAACAAGTGGTTCAAGCGGTACATCTGGAGAAAATGGTACAAGTGGAACTTCAGGAGAAAATGGTACATCAGGCTCAAGTGGAACATCAGGATCGGGCACAAGTGGTACTTCAGGTACAAGTGGAACATCAGGATTAGGCACAAGCGGTACTTCAGGTACAAGTGGAACATCTGGTCCCGGTGGAGCACCAGGTACTAGTGGTTCAAGTGGTACTTCTGGAGAAGCAGGTACTAGTGGATCAAGTGGAACTTCAGGAGAAAATGGTACTTCAGGTACAAGTGGAACATCAGGATTAGGCACAAGTGGTACTTCAGGTACAAGCGGTGATGGTACATCAGGAACGTCTGGAACATCAGGAAGCGGTACATCAGGAACAAGTGGTTCAAGTGGAACTTCAGGAGAAAATGGTACAAGTGGAACATCTGGAGAAAATGGTACCTCAGGTACAAGTGGAACATCGGGGTTAGGTACAAGCGGAACAAGTGGCTCATCTGGCACCTCTGGATCAGGTACTTCTGGAACAAGTGGATCAGGTACAAGTGGAACTTCCGGAGAAGCGGGTACAAGTGGCTCATCTGGTACTTCTGGTACCTCTGGTTTAGGCACAAGCGGTACTTCAGGTACATCAGGATTAGGAACAAGTGGGTCAAGTGGAACAAGTGGATCAGGTACAAGTGGTACTTCTGGAAGTGGTACATCTGGATCAAGTGGAACTTCAGGAGAAAATGGTACAAGCGGAACTTCAGGAGAAAATGGTACCTCAGGTACAAGTGGAACATCAGGATTAGGTACTAGTGGCTCATCTGGTACTTCTGGATCAGGTACTTCAGGTACAAGTGGATCAGGTACAAGTGGAACATCAGGAGAAACAGGTACATCGGGTTCTTCAGGAACATCAGGTTCATCTGGAACAAGCGGCTCATCTGGAACCTCAGGTACAAGTGGTTTAGGCACAAGTGGCTCATCTGGTACATCAGGATCAGGTACAAGTGGTACTTCTGGAAGTGGTACATCTGGAACTTCGGGAACAAGTGGTGAAGCAGGTACAAGTGGAACTTCAGGAGAAAATGGTACTTCGGGTACAAGTGGAACATCAGGATTAGGTACTTCTGGAACAAGTGGAAATGGAACATCTGGTTCTTCAGGAACTTCAGGGTCGGGCACATCAGGAACAAGTGGCTCATCTGGTACAAGTGGAACAAGTGGTGAAGCAGGAACTAGTGGCTCAAGTGGTACATCAGGTTCAAGTGGAACTAGTGGTTCTTCAGGTACAAGTGGCTCATCAGGTACTTCTGGATCTGGAACATCTGGTACAAGTGGAGATGGTACTTCTGGTACTAGTGGTTCATCAGGAACATCAGGAGAAGCGGGTACAAGTGGAACATCAGGAAATGGTACATCTGGTACATCAGGTGAACAAGGAACTTCTGGTACAAGTGGTACATCAGGTGGTGGAGGTGGAATTTCAAATGTACAAAACTTAGCAGTAAGATACGTTGCTATTAGTGATTCTAATGGAAATGTAGAAATATTATCCACTGGAGATTTAAATGCTGGTTTAACATGGCAAAGAACGGCTTCAACTGTAACAGTAACATCAACAGCTCATGGTTTAGCTAATGGAGATTATATTGTAGTAAGAGGTGGAGCAGATGATTATTTATATGTAGCAATCTCAAATGTTCAAACAGATGAATTTGATTACACTTCAGCAACTTCTGGAACAGCTAATGGTACAGATGGAGCTTATATCCCAGCATTTGATGTAACAAGTTTTTCAAGTGCAGGGTTTACAGTAACTCCAGCAACTACAGGAGATTGTCAGATAATTTCAATAAAAACATATATAGACGCTGCAGAAAATTCAACATTTGTTGTAACAGTAAATGGTGATAGAGAAAATGGAGCAGGTGAAAATGATGCTCTTAGTACTAGAGTTCCACCTTCTATTGTATGGTGGGATGCATCATCAAATATAGTAGTCGAAAATAAAACTACAGGTCTTAGTTTTTCTAAAAATACAGATTTTGATACTTATAGTATTGGTGGTGGTAGTATTGATAGTGGTGGAGAAGCTATTTGTATGTTATTATTCTAAAAAATTAAAAAATTAAAATGTTGCAAAAATTTAATTCCCAAAATTTAAAATGAGCAAAAAACAATTATTTTATGGACAGTTTACAGTTTCACCTTCTGAAAGGTATACTAATCTAAGGGGAGATTATACTGCTGGAGATAACAAAGTTACTAATATAGTAACAACATCTGGTGACCCAGTCCCATGGAATCTTATGAAAGTAGGGCAACGACTTAAAAGCTCTGGGGAGCTTACAGATTATGCTACTATTACAGCTTTTGATCCATCTAGTGCGGAAATTACAGTAGACCAAAATGCATTACAAGATGGTTCAAGTCAGTTTACTCAATGGTGGGTTGCAGAAAATACTTATTTTTTAGAATCAGGTTCATTATTAGCACCTAATGGAAATATTAGAGTTAGAAATATAACAGGTAGTAATGATAGTTATTATATAGCAGGATCTCCAAGTGGTTCATATGCCATTTTAGGAGCACAAGCTATAGGAGGCACAGAACAAGTAGGTGTATTTCATAAGTATGACATTACTGATACTTTTTATGTAAAAAATTCTGCTAATGAAGCTTCTTATCTTATTACTTGGGGTGAAAAAGGCAACGAGAATGATTGGGATTCATCTTTATTTTTAGGTACAAGTCAAAAAATGGCTATTGTATCTTTATCTACAACAGAATCATTAGCACCTATATATTCAAATAATGCATCAGGTCTTAATCTATCACAAACTTCACAATTTGCAGCTTATCAAATTGAAGTTCAAGAATTTTTTGATGACCTAACAGTTTCAGATATATATGAAGATGATGTCTTAATAAAAAGAAATACTAGAGGTATAAATTTTACAGGTGATGTAGAAGTAACTCTTGATGCATCAATAGATGATGTAGTAAAAGTAAATATAGTGGGCACAAGTGGTGCTGGAGGAACAAGCGGCTCTTCAGGTACAAGTGGTGAAGCTGGTACATCAGGTTCAAGTGGAACATCCGGAGAAGCTGGTACAAGTGGCTCTTCAGGAACATCAGGAAGTGGAACATCAGGTTCTAGTGGTACAAGTGGTGAAGCAGGAACTTCGGGATCATCTGGAACTTCAGGTGAAGCAGGAACTTCTGGTTCATCAGGAACTTCAGGAAATGGCACAAGTGGCTCATCTGGTACTTCAGGAAATGGTACATCTGGATCTTCAGGAACAAGCGGCTCTTCAGGTACAAGTGGTGAAGCAGGTACAAGTGGTTCATCAGGAACATCAGGTGAAGCAGGAACATCAGGTTCTAGTGGTACTAGTGGTTTAGGTACATCAGGAAGTTCTGGTACATCAGGAGATGGTACATCTGGATCTTCAGGAACAAGCGGTTCTTCAGGTACAAGTGGCGAAGCAGGTACAAGTGGCTCATCTGGTACCTCAGGTACAAGTGGTGAAGCAGGAACTTCTGGTTCATCAGGAACTTCAGGTGAAGCAGGAACAAGTGGTTCATCTGGTACAAGTGGAGATGGTACATCTGGATCATCTGGTACAAGTGGCTCTTCAGGAACATCGGGTGAAGCAGGTACAAGTGGTTCATCAGGAACATCAGGAACATCAGGTGAAGCAGGAACATCAGGTTTAAGTGGTACATCAGGTACAAGCGGAGAAGCAGGAACAAGCGGTTCTTCAGGTACATCTGGAAATGGAACATCTGGAACAAGTGGATCAGGTACAAGTGGAACATCAGGCTCAAGTGGAACTTCGGGTGAAGCAGGTACAAGTGGTTCATCAGGAACATCAGGTGAAGCAGGAACATCAGGTTCAAGTGGGACATCTGGTACAAGTGGAGAAGCAGGTACAAGTGGCTCATCTGGTACTTCAGGAAATGGAACATCTGGATCATCTGGTACAAGTGGCTCTTCAGGAACAAGTGGCGAAGCAGGTACAAGTGGTACATCAGGCTCAAGCGGAACTTCAGGTGAAGAGGGTACATCAGGTTCTTCAGGAACTTCAGGAAATGGTACATCAGGTACAAGTGGCTCTTCAGGTACATCAGGATCAAGTGGAACAAGTGGTGAAGCAGGAACTTCGGGTTCTAGTGGAACATCTGGGAACGGAACTTCAGGTTCTAGTGGTACAAGTGGCTCTTCAGGTACAAGCGGAGAAGCAGGAACAAGCGGTTCTTCTGGAACATCAGGTTCAAGTGGAACATCTGGGAATGGAACTTCAGGAACAAGTGGATCATCTGGTACTTCAGGAAATGGCACTTCAGGTTCTAGTGGTACAAGTGGCGAAGCAGGTACAAGCGGTTCATCTGGAACATCAGGATCTGGTACATCTGGTTCTAGTGGTACTAGTGGCTCTTCTGGAACATCTGGAAGTGGTACAAGTGGTACATCTGGTACATCCGGTTCTTCTGGAACAAGTGGCGAAGCAGGAACTTCAGGCTCAAGTGGTACATCAGGAAATGGAACTTCAGGCTCTTCAGGAACAAGTGGCGAAGCAGGAACATCAGGATCATCTGGAACTAGTGGATCATCTGGTACTTCGGGCGAAGCAGGTACAAGTGGTTCAAGTGGCACTTCAGGATCAGGAACAAGTGGGTCTTCGGGTACATCAGGATCAAGTGGCACAAGTGGTGAAACAGGAACTTCAGGTTCTAGTGGTACATCAGGAACAAGTGGTGAAGCAGGTACAAGCGGTTCATCAGGAACTTCTGGATCAGGTACATCAGGCTCAAGTGGTACAAGTGGTAGCTCGGGAACTTCAGGAAGTGGTACTTCAGGAACAAGTGGCGAAGCAGGAACATCTGGTTCTAGTGGAACATCCGGATTTGGTACATCTGGAACATCAGGTACAAGTGGTGATAATAGACCTGAGGGTCCTTATGAATACAATGTAGTTGGTGATGAAGATACAGGTATTCAACCTGTAAGTGGTTCAAATGTAGCTTCGGGTTGTATGTCAAATATTGGGGGAGGAACAAATAATACTTCTGGAGGAAATTGCTCAGCAATAGGAGGGGGTGAAAGTAATTTTATTGATAGTGCTAATTATAGTTACATTGGTGGTGGGGGACTAAATATAATTAGTGGCTCAGATAGTGGATTTAGTGTTATTGCCGGTGGTGTTTCGAATAAAATGACTGTACATGAAGGTCAGGTTGGATGTAGCTTTATCGGAGGTGGACAAAATAACCATATGTCTGCATCAAATGCTTGTAATATATCTTTTAGTTCTATTATTGGTGGGTATGGAAATAGTATAACAGCAAGTAACAATACTCTTAGTACTGTTACTATTTTAGGTGGTTATCAAAATACTATTTTAGATGACTTTTCGGTTAGTAAGGCCGCAATTTTAGGTGGAGGATTTAACTGTCTTAAACATTCCAATACTTTTATTCTTGGGTCAAATATTACTACAACACAAATAGACACAACTTTTGTAAACCATCTTAATATTTCTGATGTTGATACAGGAACCTCAAATGATGTATTAATTTTATCAAGTAATAATACTGTTGAAAAGAAAACAATAACATCAGGAACAAGTGGAACAAGTGGTGAAGCAGGAACTAGTGGCTCAAGTGGTACATCTGGTTCAAGTGGTACTAGTGGTTCTTCAGGTACAAGTGGCTCAGGTACAAGTGGTTCAAGTGGTACTTCAGGAAGTGGCACTTCAGGTTCATCTGGTACAAGTGGGTCAGGAACATCCGGTTCAAGCGGAACTAGTGGCTCTAGTGGCACATCAGGCTCATCTGGAACGTCAGGAAGTGGCACAAGTGGTTCAAGTGGAACTTCGGGATCATCTGGTACAAGCGGTTCAAGTGGTACATCAGGAAGTGGTACATCTGGATCATCTGGTACAAGTGGTTCTTCTGGAACATCAGGATCAGGAACTTCAGGTTCATCAGGAACATCAGGTTCAAGCGGAACTAGTGGTTCTAGTGGAACATCAGGATCAGGAACTTCAGGTTCTTCAGGAACAAGCGGCTCAAGTGGTACATCTGGTTCATCTGGAACAAGTGGGTCAGGAACAAGCGGCTCTTCAGGTACATCTGGATCAAGTGGAACAAGCGGTAGTTCAGGAACATCAGGAAGCGGTACGTCTGGTTCTTCAGGAACAAGTGGCTCAAGCGGAACATCAGGTTCATCTGGAACAAGTGGTTCAGGTACTAGTGGATCTAGTGGAACATCAGGTTCATCTGGAACAAGTGGATCAGGAACATCTGGATCAAGTGGTACTAGTGGCTCTTCAGGTACATCTGGATCAAGCGGTACTAGTGGTTCTTCGGGCACAAGTGGTTCGGGAACATCTGGATCAAGTGGCACATCAGGTTCAAGTGGTACAAGTGGCTCATCAGGTACAAGTGGCTCAGGCACAAGTGGCTCATCAGGAACATCAGGATTGGGAACATCAGGTACAAGTGGAACATCTGGTCCTGGTACAGTAGGTCCAACTGGACCTACAGGATTTTTATTTAAATCAGAATTTGATGGATATAATACATCAGCACCAGGTACTCAGACTTCAGGAGAATTTCAATTGGGTTCAGGTACAAGTTCAACTTCTAATATCACATTTTTAAATATAAGTAAATTTAATTCAGATTCTGTAGATATAGATAATTTATTAGCTTCAATTGGTACTACTAATTTAAAACTAGGTATTTATAAAGTTTCTGACCCCACTAAATTTATTGTTTTAAATATTACTAGTAATGGTACTACTGGTACAAATTCAAGAGTTTATAGCGCAACAACTTCGGCTGCAGAAAGTAGTGGAGCTGTTTTAACTGATGGTGATCTTTGTGGATTTATTCTTTCCGGAAATAATGGTACTTCAGGAACAAGTGGCACATCAGGAACAAGTGGCACTTCAGGAACAAGTGGCACATCAGGAACAAGTGGCACATCAGGTACATCAGGTGAACAAGGCCCACCGGGTAATAGTCGCCCAGATGGTCCTTATGAATATTTTAATGCAAGTTCATTTACATCAGGAATACAACCAGTTAGTGGGTCTAATAAATCTAATGGTAACTTTTCAAGTATAGGTGGAGGTACTTTAAATACAGCTTCAGGAAATTGTAGTTTTATAGGAGGTGGTACTAAAAACACAGGTTCAGCACCATGTAGCTTTATAGGAGGTGGTAAAAGTAATTATAACTCAGGTGGTGAAAGTTCAATTGTAGGAGGAATTTCAAATACATCTTCTGGTGATAAAACATTCATTGGAGGTGGAAAACAAAATAATATATATGGGGGCTCAGGTTATTATGCTGGTTTTAGTATAATTGGCTCTGGGTTTTGTAATAAAATATCTCAGGCCTATTATGGTGGTATCTTTACAGGATGTAAAAATGAAATATCAAGTTATGGTAATAATGCATCTTTAATAGTTGGGGGTAGACTAAATAAACATCAAAGTTACTATGGGAACTCAGTAATAGTTGGTGGATTTAATAATATAAATAAAGGAGGCACTGCTTTTATGGGTGGTGGTATGAATAATTATAATTATCTCAATAGTAATTATAATGTTGTAGTTGGTGGTCGTAAAAACTGTATAACTAGTAGGGGTAGTGGACATACAATGGTAGGTGGTGTTTGTAATACAATTAATTCTTTCTACAGTGGTTACCAAGTCGATTCGAATTCATCAATTTTAGGAGGTAGTTTAAATACAATACAAAATAATACATCATACCAAAACGCTACTTTCAGTTTTAATGTTATAGCAGGCGGTTGTAGAAACAAAATTTGTCAGTTTAGTTTAGGCACTAAAAATTCAGGAAGTAGTAACTTTATAGGATCAGGACAATTAAACACGGCATCAGGAAACTTTAATTTTATAGGATCAGGATGTAAAAACGTATTAAGAGCATCTAATACCGTAATTGTAGGTGGTTTCTCAAATACTGCATCAGGTAATTTTACATCAATAGTAGGAGGCTTTAAAAATACGGCATCAGCTACTTTTTCATCAATTGTAGGAGGTACTCGAAATAGTTTTAGAGGAGGTAGTGATGGTTATGGAAATAGTATATCACATAAATTTATTGGGGGTGGTTGTCTTAATCAGATAGGATATAATAGTAGAAACAGCTATTACCAAAATGGAAAATTTTCATCCATAGTAGGTGGCCAAGAAAATAATATATGCGAATGTTGGGCCTTCATAGGAGGGGGTTGTAGAAATTTAATTAATGGATACGCAGCTGGTAGAAGTGTTATTGTAGGAGGTAAGCAAAATGAAGTTAGTGCTTATTCTTCAACAACTTTTATAGGAGGTGGTGGTAATAATTATGCTGGTAGTAGTTATGCAAATATTGTTGGTGGTAGATGTAATTCCAATTCATCTTGTTACGGTTTTATTGGAGGAGGTTTTAAGAATATAACAGCGGGTTATGAAGGAGCAGATGTTATTGGAGGTGGTAAATTTAACCGTATTGCTGGAATATACGGATTAAATAGTCAAAATAATTTTATAGGTGGTGGATGTAGAAACTGTATCGGGAGTAAAAAAACTTCAATTGTAGGTGGGATGTGTAATACATCTTCTTTAAGTAATTATAGTTTTATAGGAGGTGGTTGTTGTAATACCATATGGAATGGTAAAGGATCATCTATTATAGGTGGGGGTAATAATATAATATCTGGATCAACAGTTACTTCTAAAATGGCAACATTTAACGTAGTAGGAGGATCTTCAAACACAATAAGTGGTAGTTTTTCAGCAGTATTTGGTGTTAGCAACACATCTTCAAATCATTGTGCTAACTTTATTGCTGGAGAAGGAAATTCAATAAATTCAGTAAGTAGTTATTATGGTACAACTCAACCAAACCGTTCTACAATTGCAGGAGGTTTTAATAATACACTTAATGATTGTCTAGGATTTATAGGTGGTGGTATTGGAAATACCATAGGTGGTTACTATACTGGACCTGCAAGTGTAATAGGAGGGGGATGTGGTAATTGTGTAGACTCAGGATTTTCCTCTATATTAGGTGGAATGTATAATACTGCATCAGGAACAAGAAGTGTTATAGGGGGAGGATTTAAAAACTATATTAGTATGTTTGATAGCCATGCTGGTATTTTAGGTGGAAGACATAATTGTATAGATTTAACTGCTATTGCTGGTGGAGTAAGTAATGATATATTTTTAATAGGTTCTTACCTTACTGCAAGTGATTCTGGTGCTGTTTGTCAATTAGTTACTTACATGAATAATACTGTTGTAACAGGTTCATTAACAGTAGGATCTCAAGACGCTATAAATGCAACAGTAGGTAGAATTGATGCAACTAATGATATCGTAGCTTTTTCAACATCTGATAGAAGATTAAAATGTAACATTCAACCAATTGATAATGCTTTATGTAAAGTAATTGGTGTAACAGGAAACACATTTGATTGGAAAGAATTAAATGAAGAAGAAAGAAAAACAATACATGGTAATACAGGTAAAGATGTAGGTGTAATAGCCCAAGAAATTGAAAGTATTTTACCAGAAGCTGTTACTACAAGAAATAGTGGGTATAAAGCAGTTAATTATGAAAAAATTATACCTTTACTAATTGAAGCAATTAAGGAACAACAAAATCAAATTGACGAACTTAAATCTAGATTATAATGGCTTTACCAAGTTCAGGACCATTAAGCGCTTCAATGATACTAGCAGAGTGTCATGAATCAGGAGTAGCTTTTCTTTCTGGTCCTACATCAACCCCAGCAGCAGGATCAATGGTTAAATTATATGAAAATGCAACTCCTACTCCAGTTAATCAAGTAGCACCTCATGCTTATTCTGAATTTTATGGTAAAAGTTGTGGTAAAAATAAAATATTATATTATAGCCTAGAAGAAGCTAATGTAAATTTTGAATATGATGCTCAAGAGGGTTTTAATTCTATAACAAAAAATTCAAAAGCTGGAACTGGAACGTATACACCTGCTATTGGTACACCTTCTAGTCTTACAGTAGCTCCTTTAGCTACAAATTGGGATCAGGGGAGTGCGCTTTTGTCAGGAGGAAATCAAACTGCATCAATTACTGCTTCAAGTGGTGTAGATGCTTTTGGAAATAACCAATTATGGTACGAATTCTCAGGTAGTGCGGGGGAAGCAAATAATGACGATTGGTCAGCAGGTTCTAAATTTACACCCAGTGTTTCTGATAGAAGTTTAGATCTATCTTTTTACTTCAATTTTAGAACTATTGATAACAATCCCTCAGGTATTGGTAGTTTTGATTATGATGACACAACTTATTTTAGTGTAGTTTTTAATTATACAGCTTCATTTGAATCGGGTACGGATGTTACTTGTTCTATGGCAGTATATTCTTTTGATAACCCATCAATAGCCCCTACGGGATTATCAGGTGATTGGCAAATATTAGATGCTCAAGATTCCTCATTCGCAGCAGATAATGGAGTAGAAAGGGGCACAACAGGTAAATGGTATTTTGAAGGTGTATTAGATTCAACTTTTTATGGTGAGAGTTCACCTTATGTCTATGTTAAGCCTATATTTGCTGATGGTCCTGGAAGTTAAAAATTATTTGTTAATTTAAAATTTTTTAGTTATATTTATTATTAACTTTAAAACAAACACATGAGTTGGACCTATAAAACACACAAAATAGGGGACATCACTCAATTTCCAGAAAATACATTTGGTTTTGTTTATATAGTTACACACAAACCCACTGGAAAATCATATATTGGGAAAAAAGTCTTATTTCATAATAAAAAAAAGCGACTTGGTAAAAAAGAGTTAGCCGCATTAAC
>Ga0181379_1000154_pt1 | contig 34815 bp, 30 predicted proteins | sample 2SPOviralmetaG_FD_130115 | JGI IMG/M metagenome (GOLD analysis project Ga0181379, IMG submission 130115) | Marine viral communities from the oligotrophic San Pedro Time Series (SPOT) site, San Pedro Channel, CA, USA - 2 SPOT_SRF_2009-07-10 | ecosystem: Environmental > Aquatic > Marine > Strait... | reverse complement strand
TATGTAAAAACATTTATTGATAGTTCTTATATTAAACTACATGCAGATTCAGACTATGTAAAAACATTTATCAATGAATCTTATATTAGAAGTCATGCTGATTCTGCTTGGGTTACAAGTATTGCTGATGAAGACTATGTAAAAGGTATTGCTGATAGTAATTATGTAAAAACATTTATCAATGAATCTTATATTAGAAGTCATGCCGATTCCGCTTGGATTACAAGTATTGCTGATTCAGATTATGTTAAAAATATTACTGATTCAGATTATATTAAGGGTATTACAAATCAACCTTATGTAAGATCGTTTATTGATTCAGCTTATATTACAACTAAAACTGGAATTGGAAGATATCCACAAAACTTTGGATCCAATAGCATAATATACTCTAATGAGTATAATGTTTTAGGATTAGCGCCAAGTGCAGGTGCCTATCCTGGTATGTTTATAAATGTTGCAGGTACTACTAACAGACCATACGTATCACAAGGTGGTACTTGGAATACTCTTGCTAGAGGACAAGATGTTAGAGTAACCGATAGTGTAGAATTTGCCGAATTAACAATTACTGGCGATCTTACAGTTCTGGGCACAAGAACAATACTTAATACTCAAACACTCGGTATTGATGATCCGATGATTCATCTCGGTAAAAATAATGAAACATCAGATGCCGTTGATATAGGTTTCATAGGTCATTATTCTCCTGATGGTGGTGCAACTAAAGAACACACTGGTTTCTTTAGAGATGCAACTAACGGCGAATACTATCTCTTTAACGGTTTAGATGATGCTGCTCTTGACGATAGTGATCCAACAGCAACTGTTAATAGAAGTGGGGCTGGATTTACTTTAGCAACTCTTAACGTTGGTTCAATTTCAGGTGGTTATGCAGGATTTGATTCAGACTTCAATGTTAAATCAACTACTGATTTATCTGAAGGATCTAATCTTTACTATACAACAACAAGAGCTGATTCCGCATTTGATGATAGACTCTTAACTAAAACTACTGATAATTTAGCTGAAGGTACAAACCTATATTATACTCAAGGAAGATTTGATACAGCATTTACTGCTAAATCAACTACTGACCTGAGCGAAGGTACAAACCTATATTATACTAACGATCGTGTAACAACTCATGTTGATTCGGCATATGTACAACTTAGAAGCCCACAATTTGATTATCTAACAGTTATTGATTCAGCCTACGTTCAAGCTAGACAAGAACCCGGCACAGATTCAGCTGCTGTTATTGCACTTATTAATGCTAATGCCACATTGGATTCTGCAGCCACAATTTTACTTATCGACTCCGCTTATGTTAATGCTAGAGTTTCTACAGTAGATAGTGCTCAGGTTCTTGCAATAGTTGATTCAGATTATATTTTAAGTATTGCTGGATCTGGCGGAAGTGGAACCGGTGGGGCAACAATTCTTAGAACATATAATTATGTTGCTACTTCTGGTCAAACTACATTCCAAGATTCTGATACAAGTGGAAATATATTAGAATATACAGTTGGTTCTCAAATTGTTACCGCAAACGGTATTACTCTTACAAGTGGAACTGATTATACTGCAACTTCTGGTTCAAGTATAGTATTTGCAACTGCGAGAGATAGTGATGATGAAATTTCAGTAATCACGACAATAAGTTCTGGAGATGCGGGTGCTACAGGATCAACAGCAACTTCTGGATTTAATGTAACATCTAGTTCTACAACATCATTTGATCAGACGCTTCATAATAATGACTTTAAATCTATAGAATATGTAATTCACATGGATGATTCTGATAATAACCAGTCTCAGATCAGTAAAGTATTACTTACATATAATAAATCAAATGTATTTACTACTGAATACGGTCTTGTAAATTCTTATAGTAATGATAGTGATATGGGTGAAATTACTGCAGTAGCAACTGCTTCTATGATTCAACTTCAATTAACAAAATCAACAGGTACAGGAACAGTTGCGGTAAAAACAACTAAAACAATAATCAGTTAAGCCACGGGGAAAGTGAACTATGGCAATTAAAGACTTTAAAGTCAAAAACGGTATTATTACTGGAGGCAGTATAATACCAGACTCAGATGAAGCATATGATCTGGGTTCTGCGACAAGAAAATGGAAAGACCTATATTTAAGTGGTAGTACACTTATATTAGGCAATATACGTCTAAAAGATAGTGGTGGAGTACCAAGCTTTGAGGCTACTGGCGGCGGAAAGGTTAAAATAGACCTTTCGGCTATGACAACAGCAGATTTAGCTGAACATAATACAGCTAAATATTTCACAGAAACCAGATCAAGATCAGCTTTTAGTACACATAGTGGTTCTTCACATTATGATTCTGCAACTGGTATTTTTACCCTACCGTCCACAACAGATCATGTAACTGAGGGAAGTAATTTATTCTATACTCAAGGAAGATTTGACACAGCATTTACTGCTAAATCGACTACTGATCTATCAGAAGGTTCTAATCTTTATTATACAACTACTCGTCATAATACTGATTTTGATACAAGACTTGGTACTAAATCAACCGATGATCTATCAGAAGGTTCTAATCTTTATTATACAGATGCTAGATTTGATACTAGACTTGGTACCAAATCAACTACTAACTTGTCTGAAGGTACTAATTTATATTATACTCAAGGAAGATTTGACACAGCATTTACTGCTAAATCAACTACTAATTTATCTGAGGGTTCTAATCTATATTACACTGATGCTAGAGCCGATGCAAGAGCACAAGCAAAAATAGATGCCTTGGTAGATGCCGCTCCTTCACAGCTTGATACTCTTAATGAATTGGCTGCTGCTCTTGGTGATGACTCAAACTTTTCTGGGACAGTATCAGCATCTATAGCAACTAAACTTTCTATTATTACTGATGTTACAGTTACGGTAGCAGGTGGTAAATTTGTTTTAGATGGTTTAAGTCAAGCTACGTTACATTTACAGCCTGGTAGAACATATAAATTTGATCAATCGGATTCTTCAAATAGTTCTCATCCGCTAAGATTTTCTACAACTAATGATGGAACACATAATAGTGGTTCTCAATATAGTACAAATGTAACAACCGTAGGAACAGCTGGTTCTTCAGGTGCATACGTACAAATTATAGTAAATCACGCAACACCAGGTTTATTTTATTATTGCGCTAATCATTCAGGAATGGGCAGCGGGTCAATACAAGCTAAATCTAATATTTGGTCATATATCACTGGAACTCCAACAACAATAGCTGGTTATGGTATTACAGATGCATTTGACGGAGCATATGGGTCTCTAACAGGTGTTCCATCTACGTTCACACCATCAGCTCATAATCAAGCTTGGACAACTATTACAAGTACCCCTACTACAATTGCTGGATATGGTATTACAGATGCATTTGACGGAGCATATGGGTCTCTAACAGGTGTTCCTTCAGTATTTACTCCCGATACACATAATCAAGCTTGGACAACTATAACCGGAACTCCAACAACAATAGCTGGTTATGGTATCACTGATGCTCAAGCAACTTTAGTATCTGGTACAAATATAAAAACTATTAATAATCAAAGCTTATTAGGAAGTGGAAATATAACTGTTGCTGCAACAGGCGGCATTGATTCTGCTGCAGTTACAAATTTAATTGATTCTGCTTATATTCAAGCAAGAGAAGCCACAGGCGGCGGATCTGCTATTACTATTCAGGATGAAGGTAGTTCTTTATCAACTGCAGCAACAACTTTAAATTTTGTTGGTTCTGCAGTCACTGCTTCAGGATCTGGTTCCACTAAAACTATAACTATTACAGGTGGTGGTGCCGGAATAGCACTATCTGATCTTTCAGTTACAACAGGAAGTGCTGCGGGAGGTGGCTCACTATCTTATAATAATGGTACCGGCGTATTTACATATGTGCCTGCTGATGTTAGTAGTAGCGGATCTGGTACTGTAGATTCAACCCAAACTATTACTCTTATTTCAGATACCGTAGATTCGGCATATATTCAAGCTAGACAAGTCGATTTACAAAGAGACTCAGCATTTATAGCAAATATTATTGATTTACAAAGAGACTCGGCATTTATAACTAATATCATAGATTCGGATTATGTAATTGCTCGAGCAAATGTTAATGCGGTAGATGCATCATTTACAGATTTTAAATTTATTGCAGACTCTGCTCAAACAACCTTTACTGGAAATGATGCAAACGGAAATAGTTTATCATTTGATTCTTCTAATCATGAATTGTTTATAAATGGTATTAGATTACTTAAGTCGGATTATACCGCTAATCCAATTACAAATACAATTGTTCTGGGTACACCAGCAATAGATGAAGACGAAGTTGTAATTAATACAATAGTTGCAAATGATACTCTTGCATTAGTAAACTCAGAATATATTAATGAAAGAGTTAGAAGCTCAAAAGCACTTGATGGAATAACAACATTTAGTTATAATGTAGATTCTGGTCAAACATCATTTACTGGTTCAGATTTAAAGGGAAATACTTTAGATTATAAGTCGGGTGATATTCAAGTTTACTTAAATGGTATATTATTAGCAGATTCAGACGATTATGTAGCAACAAATGGAACATCAATTGTCCTTAATACTGCAGCTCCAGCAACATCAGAATTAGTAGTTCAAGCATATAATCTATCATTAGTTTCTACATTTAGGTCATTACCTGGTTTAGATGTGTTTAATTATACTGCAGATTCTGGACAAACCTTATTTCAAGATTCAGATATTAACGGTAATGTTTTAGTATACCATCCTGGAGCTATTATGGTTTCTATGAACGGTATTCTTTTACAAAATTCAATAGATTATACAGCAACTAGTGGATCAAGTATTACACTTCTTGATGCTGCTGAATCTGCATCTGAATTACAGATTACTGCTTTCTTAGCATCGGGTGCTATTGATTCCAGTTATGTTCAATCAAGACAGGCAGCTCAAGACTTTGCATATAGTTCTTTGACGGGAGTACCTTCTACATTTACTCCAGCTGCACACACACAAGATTTCTCTACAATTACTAATAAACCAACAACATTGGCTGGCTATGGAATTACTGATGGCTACACAGACGCAGATGTGCTATCCGTTGTTGATTCCGCATATGTTGTTAGTAGACAAATAAGAGGTCTTGATTCAGCATTAGCAGATGGTTTCTTAATGACTTCTGCAGAAACAGTTACACTTATTGATTCTGCTTATGTTCTTACTAGGAGCCCAGAATTTGATTATATTAATATAATTGATTCAGCTTATGTTGATGCTAGAGTTTCTACAGTAGATAGTGCTCAAGTATTGGGAATTGTGGATTCTGCACATGTTAGAGGAATTGCAGACTCAGCATATATTAATGATGTATTATTTGCAGGTGTTACTGGGGTAAATGATCCAGGTATTTCTTCATATAGATATATCTCAACAGCTAATCAAACTTTATTTAGTGATTCTGATATTAATGGTAATAGTCTTGAATATACTGTAGACCAGGTTCAAGTATTTTTAAATGGTATTCTTATTATTAATGGAATAGATTATACTGCAACTAATGGATCATCAATCACTCTTAATGATCCAGTTACTCTTGGTTCAGAGATATTTGTAACTGCACATAGCAATTCTTATATTAAAACTATTAATAATTATTTTCATAATCAATCTTACTATAAAAATTATTTCTATACTGCTGATTCTGCACAAACTTTCTTTAGTGGAGTTGATAGTAATGGTGAAAATTTAAGTTTATCTGCTAATGATCATCAAGTATTCATTAACGGCATTAGAATTTTAGCAACAGATTTTACAGCAAATATTAATACAAATAGCATAACTCTGCAAGATGCAACAGAATTAGGTGATGAAGTTGTAATTAATACATTACAAACTGATACCACATCAGTATTAAAAATTACTGGTGCTGATTCTGCATATGTTTCAGGAATTACTAATAGTATAATAAATAATTCAATTATTACTACAGTAGATTCTTCTTATGTTAATGCAAGAGTTGTTGATAATGATCCATACTATGTAGAAGTAACTAGTACACCATATACTGCATCTGAAAAACAGAAGCTGATAATTGACACTTCTTCTTCTTCTATAACCATTAATATGCCAAATTCACCATCATTTGGTAATGAAGTTAGAATAATTGATGGGATGGGAACTGCTGCAACAAATAACATTATTGTATCATCAAGTAATAAAATACAAGGAAGTGATTCAGATTTAATAGTTGATATAGATGAAGCTGCTTTTGGTTTAGTATATTATAATTCAACTCGTGGATGGATATTAACTGAAAAATAAATTATAAATAGTTACAACTATATGAGACAGGAAAATTAAACATGGCAAAATCAACCGGGAGATTATTAGCAGATGCTTTATCTAAAACCGCTTTAGCTGATTCGAATGAACTAGTTTTAGGTGATTCTAGTGATACAAATCTGGTTATACCTGGTCTTAATTTTAATACAAACAGTGCTAATAATGATCAAGCTATTTTTTGGAATGATAATTCTGGATCATTGGAGTTTAGGGATGTAACAGATATATACAGAGACTCCGCATTTGTTACTAACATTGTAGACACTGGTTATGTTCAATCAAGACAGGTCGATATATATAGAGATTCAAATTTTATTACTAATATTATTGATTCTGATTATGTGATAGCAAGAGCTCCTGCGGGGGGCGGGGGCGGAGGTGTTACTTGGGCTGAAATAAACTCAACACCGGTAACTCTTACAGCTGGTTCTGGATCTATTGTGGATACTTCTTCATTATCCATAACTCTTAATCTACCATCTTCGCCCTCTTTAGGAGATGAGGTAAGTATTATAGATGGTAAAGGAAATGCCTCTAACAATAATATAACTATAGGGGCAAATGGAAATAAGCTTGTAGCAGAAGATTCTGATATTATTATAGAAGTAGATAGAGCGGCATTTAGTCTAGTTTATTATAATACTACAAATGGATGGATATTTAAAGAGGTATAATAAATGGCTAGAAAATATGGCGATGTAAAATATAGAGTTATACAGGAAGCCGGTATAGGTAAAAAGGTGGCTAAAAGAGCCAGAGCTGATGTTGGTGGTGCGGTGGCTGCAGCAACTTCTGAAAGAATCCTTATAGAAGATACAACTAGAGCAGTTACAGTAACTCTTCCAGCTAGCCCTAGTTTTGAAGATGAAGTATCTGTAGTTGTAATAAATGGTAGATTAGATAATATTGTGGCTAGAAATGGCCAAAAAATACAAGGGTTGGCTGAAGATTTAACTATTGATGTGGAAAATGCAGCATTTAGTTTAATATACGTTAATAGTACATTTGGTTGGAGAATCATATAATGGCTGGAATAAGTAAATTTTTAGGTCAACAAGGTAGATATTCAAGTGGAGCATATGTTGGATTTGTTGCTGATACTCAAGGAAGTAGTTATAATTCGGTATCGGACGGAGAAGAAAAACAAGGTTATATTTCGACTGGAAAGGTTTACTTAAAAAATGATTATCCGAATGTAGTTTCCGCTATAGGAAGTGCACAAGCATATAAGGGAAATAGAATAGTATCTGATATTGGTTTAACCACTAAGCAAAAAGGATCTAAAATATTATATGCAAATGGAAAGTATATTATAGGTTTTGATGGTTTTGGTGCATGTACAGCAACTTCAACAGATTTATCTACTTGGTCAGAAGATAGACCAAATCAACTTGGGTCTAGTAGTTTTGCTGGAGGTGTGCACACATCTCAATGTGTAAATTTATGGTGGGATGGAACAAATTATGTTGCGGTTTTTAGAATGCAAGAAAATCCGACTGGTAGTACATGGAATGCTCACGTAAAATATTCTACTGACGGAACTAATTGGACATATTTAGATAGAACCACAAACAATTTAAATTATGCTAATATATTATCAGCTGCTCCTGGGCCTACAGGAGTAGGTATGATTCACTTTGGACATTATAACGGGACTATGCAATATACCAATTCAAATCCAGGGTCCTGGTCTAATCAATCTCTTCAAACTAATGATGCATATGGATATGGAATGGCCTATGACTCCAGTTTATCTACTTGGTGTATAGTAGGAAAATTAACTAGCGGCGGGACAAGTGCAAACTCATATGGATTTTCTGCAACAAGAACAACAGGATCTTGGACCGATTGTGATACAAATACTCAATGGTTTGCAAATAATCCTTCACTTGCAACATCAGGATCTTCAACAAATAATTATTCTACACAATATCCTAGAACTGTAGCATCAAATAATAATGGTACTTTTGTTTTAGGTGGCGACAATGGTATGTTAAAATATTCAACTGATGGTTTAGAATGGACATCTTTAAATTCTCCGACAAATTCTTCTATATTTAATATAAAATGGTCGGGTAGTTATTTTATACTACTTGCTAATGATGGTACTATATCATATTCTGAAAATATTACAGATTGGAAAAAATTAACTTTAGGATCATATATTAAAGTAAAAGATTTTACTGTAGGACCATCTAATGAGTTATTGTTTATAACATCAAAGTTTGGCGGAGAAATATACTCAATATCTAACATAAATAGTACTACATATTATGCCGACGGATTTAATCCATCTACGGAATTTTATCTAGGAGATTTACTCGTTAATAATTTTGAAATTAATGGTATTCAAGATGGCTACAGTACTTTAAATTTAAAGCAGTACGTAAAGGTATAAAATGGCTAAATTATCTTCAATAAATTCCCAGGATTTACCTGTAGGTACAGTAAAAGTTTATTCAAGTAATGATACTGGATTAACACCAGCAGATAGTGATCAAATAGTATCTGAAAGTGGAACTTGGCTTGAAACGGGCAAAACCTATTTAAGGAGTGATTATCCAGATTATATTACTTATGTTGGAGATACTAATGCAAGTGCATTCACACCAGCACCTATGGAAAATAGTAATATAGACAATGCTTTCAGAGATGGCAATTTTACTATTCTTTTTGATCAAAATAACGATGATTATGCCGTTTCTTTTGATGCAGATAGTGCATCAAATTTTGAATATATAACATCTAATCAACCAAATTGGGAAGAACCAACTATCAGCTCTGATATATTATGTGCATTTCTCGATAGTGATAATGATGTTTATATTTCAGCCGGTGAAAATGGTGTTATTAGAAGATCAACTGATGGTATGGTTTGGTCTGATGTATCAACGGATTATGTCTCATCACACGATATTGGTGATATGGCTTATAATTCTAGTAGTGGTACATATATTGGTGTTATATATGCCGATCAATCAGAAATTGTAAGATCCACAGATTACGGGGTAACCTGGACTGTCTCAAGAATGACCGATGCTATTAATGGTGGATATTTAAGTGCAGCTTTTGATCCTAAAAGTATTGCTTATGGAAATGGTGTTTGGATTGCTGTTGGAATGGGCTATGATTATCAAACAAATTATCCTATGATTGCCAGATCAACAGATGATGGAGTCAGTTGGAGCGGAATAGTATCTCCAAATATTCCTTCAAATGGGTATGTTAATACATCAAATAATAGATGTTACATGAGATTTGTGCAGACTGATGGTAATAGTAATTGGGTTGTATTAGGAGATTATGGTTCAATATTTCATAGTAGTGATAATGGTGTTAATTGGAAAGGTATGTCTTGGAGAGATGACCATTTAGTATATGATGTACACTACGGTGATAATTCATATGCTAACACAAGTGATGGCGGTGGGTGGATGTTAGGAATGAGCGGAAACACACAAAGCGGAATAATGTCTGGAACCGACCAAACAGGTGGTAATGGAACTTATATTAGAACATTTCCTAATACTGAAAAAATATTTGGTGTTGCTTATGATCAAACGGCAGGAGTGCATGTTAATGTAACATCATCTAAGGTTTTCTATAGTAGCGACAATGGTACTAATTGGACACAATCTACAGCAGTTCCAACCTTTAATACTGGAAATGATAGAAGTATATTAGAATATGATGAAGTTATTGGTAATGGTGGTTTATGTGTAGCTACATACGATGGAGATGTATTTAGATCTGCCGATGGATTCCAGACAATTTTGGCCAATCCTACTTCTGGACTTATGTCTCAAGTTTATGATATAGGAATAGAAATTTCAAGTACTAAAAAGTATGTTGTAGTAGGAGGAGGTTCTAGTTATAAAATTGCTACAAGTGCAAATTCAACCAGCGGAAGTTGGACTACTATATCACACTATCCTCAAGCTAATAGTAGTATACAAGGTTCATATAAAGCGGTTGCTTATGGTAATAATAGATGGATTGCAATTGGCGATCACGGAAAAATGGCTATCTCCGTTGACGGTGCTTCAACTTGGACTGATACTTGGATAGCACCATCATCTGATGCAGCCATGACATATACATACAATACTCATAATAATCATAGTAGATTGGGTAGTTTAGCAACTCAAGGTAAAGATAGAATTACGGGTGTGCAGACAGTTAAAAGTTACGCTGATTTAGCATCTCTTCCTAGTTCAGGTGAGATTGGAGTAGCAGGAAATGGTATTCCAATTGCACACAAGGAAATGGTTCATGTAAAAGATACTGGTAATACATACTGGAGAAACTCGGCCTCTCAAAGCTGGCAGCTTCTCTCAGGGCCTAATTATAGCTATAATGACTGGAATAGAATAGCATTTAAATCTAATAGTGGTGGTGTTCACGGCGCTGGTATCTGGGTCGCTATGGGACAGAGAGGATTATATGCTACAAGTACAGATAATGGAGATACCTGGGAATCACAACCCTGGCCGTTTAGTAGTGCACCAAATGCCGGGGATCGTGGCGTACAACACTATGCTTCTGGATATGAAATTTTAAAATATAATCATGATTTAGATAAATTTATATGTTATATTGATGAAAATCTTTATGTTTCAGACGACGGTATTCAATGGTCTACAGTAGGGTTTAAAGGACCGAATCATAGTACCCCAACTGGTAATGGTTATGGTAATAAATTAATTTGGTCAGATTATGATAGTTGTTATTATTTCTTAGATACGAGAAAAGGATATAATATTTGGAAATCTACTGATGGAATTCAGTGGAAAGGGCTTGGATCGTATAATTACGGAAATCTATATGCTAATGTTATAGCGCCCAGCACAATAGAATCAGTTAGTCAGAATAAAATATTGGTAACATGTAACGACGGTTATTTTGCTGTTATAACAATTACAAATGATAAAGTTACTGATGTTTCTATGAATGGTAATCAGAGCGGCTTTTTTTACAATGAAAGTCATAATCATCATCCACCTATACCATTAAATAATCGTGGTAATGGTAAAACTTATTTTGCTCTTAATCACTTAATGGATGGCGGAAGAATTGATACTAGTGATTTAATAAATGCCTCTAGAGGAGATAGTTATTGGCGGAATATAACATCTTTTGAAAAACATCAAACCCCTATACCAATAAAATCTCTTGATGTTAATTGGGGATCTTTTGCTTCTAATAATAATACAATAATTGCTTATGATAATTTGTACGGCAGATTTTTAAAATCTACTGATGGCGGTCGACATTGGATTAATACACCATGCGCCTTTCCTTTGACAAATAGACAAGGTCGAACTATTAAACAGAATTTTTACTATTTAAATAACAAATGGTTTTTTAATACGGATTATTATGGCGCTATAAGTACTGATAATTTTTCTACTATTGATAATTTTACAATATATGGCGATACTTCTGTTAACAGTCAGGGTTTAGGTCAGATTATAGAAGATCCCCCAAGACGAAGATGGTTAATATGTAGTGGGTCTATGGATAGAATTCACGCAGTCTATTGGGATAAACCACAGTATGTTGATCGTGTATTTTATACAGGGAGACGGTCATCATCTATTGCTACAGATGGAAATAATAAATTTTTAATTACTGGTACTGATGAATCCGATGCTATCTATAATTATATAGATTTAAGTAATGGAGATGTTGAGGGTGAAGCACACGGATGGTATGTACCGCAGCTTGAATGGATGAATTCATCAATTAGTGGTAGTGACTATAGAGTAGCATACGGAAACGGCTATTGGATTATATGTGAAGGCAACGGTAAGTTTGCTAGATCAACTGACGGGTTAGTTTGGACTGATCATCAAGACATAGGTAATAGATGTATAGGTTTTGCTCATAATGGTCAAAATCCTGGTATATGGGTTGCAGCACATAGTGGTAATCAATTTTATTATTCCACTGATAATGGTCTTAACTGGACAGATTCAGCAAATAAGGGGGATAGTACAGGTTTAAATAATGTAAAGTTTGAAAATGGTATATTTTTTGGATGCGGAGATAATTCTAGGCTTTATACTTCAACAGATGGTATAAATTGGACTAATATTGGCGATGGTTCGGCTAATGAACCATCTGGATGGACAGCTAGTCACCCATCTCCAGATGATATTGTAGATATAATATGGACTGGAACAAATTACATATTAGTTTCTCTTTCAGGTATATTTGTTTCAAATGGATCAGATACTTCAGATTGGACTAGAAAATTTGATAATTTGGCTACATGGGCCAATTTATTATATAATTCTACAACAAATCAAATTATAGCCACATCCAACTATGGTCATTGTATATCAGGTGATCACGGTGCCACTTGGAATTTTTATAGTGGTAGACTTTATGATGGCACTAGGGGTTTTTTATCTGATGGCTCTGATATTTGGGGTTGGGGTAGAAGATATAATTTTAAAATCGGCGATTTATCTGATGGTATAACAAATTATCATATTCATAATAGCAATCCTAATAGTTTAGTTAGTTTGGACGGAAATTCTACGCGCGCGTATTGGGCTGTGGCAGGTTCTGGATTTGGAACTTCTGGCGGAGTTAATGAACAGAACAGTATAGCCTATGGTAATGGTTTATATGTTGCTGTTGGTGATACAGGTAAAATTAAAAAATCAACTGATATGGTTAGTTGGACTGGTGTATACGGTGATAATGATGAATCTTTAGTTCCATATTCAGGATCTAATGTTGGAGCGTTAGAAGTGATTCATTGGGATGGCACTCAATTTTTAATTGGTGGTCAATATGGAAATCTTTGGAGTTTAAATGATACAGCAACAGTTGCTAATCCAATAAATTATCCAGGGTCTGGAACTATTACCGCAATTTCAGGTAAAAATGGAAAAGTTGCTATTTCTAGTGGTATTGGATCATCAAAATCGAATAATATAAATAATTCAGAATATTCTCCATTTTATAATTTACAAGAAGAATTTTATATTCCTAAAATTTCTATAAAAAATGATGATAACTCATTTAATAATTTAAATAAATATAAAGATTATGTTTTACATCCAGTAGGTAATACACTATATTGTTTCTTGTGGGATGAAGAAAATAAAACTTTCTCGTTAACGGATCAATTAAGTGGCGGCGTTGAGGTGTGGGGACGATCTCAATCTTGGTCACCAACAGGTAAATCAATTATATTTTATGCCGCAGGTAATAGAAATTATCTGAAAGCTATAAGATTTAATCCTGACACTGGAAAATTTGGATCAAGATATGGGGATGTTGGGCTTGGCGATAATGGAAATTCATCATCTCTTAGTTGGTACTCTCATGATTCAAATAGTATATGTGCGGTCACACCTCAAAATGATGCAGTTATTTATAAAGCTCAAGGTGGTCAATACTTTTTCTTAGTGCCTTGGGATGAAGATGTAGGTTTCTTAGGTGTACCTCAAAGATATACGGCGCCAAGAAATACAATCGCGTTTGAAATGCATCCTAATGGTAGAATGTTATATTGTGCTGCTGAAAACGGTTCCACAAGCAATAAGGGAGGATTTTTTACTCTTAAATTTGATCCACAGCAACATGATTATTATACGGGTTCTGGTAGTAGCGGTTTTCTTTCAACTCATGGTCAATTAAATACTTGGTATAATAATACTACTAGCTCAATATTTGTAAGTCGTCATAATCCATCACTGATATATTTGTATCAACCCAGTGCTGCTCAATTATCTATTAGAACAATTACATACGATATGGATACCGACACTTCTGTTGTTGGTAATACTACAGGACTTATTGACTTAGTACCAGGAACAAGCACGACTAATTTTAGAACTGATAGTGTTTGTCACATGCCTTATGTCGATGATATATTTGACGGAAACGAAAGAGATGCTAGATTAAATGATTTTCAACATGAAATGCCAATAGATAGTTTTTTATGTTATTACAGAAGCGGTTTTACCTCAAGTAGTCAGCTTTATACATATGGTGCATATAATATATTAGCAGCCGAAAAACAAGCTGATAATTATACTGGAGGACTTACTCACAGTGAATTAAATGATAACACTGCCACATCTCATGGTTATAGTTATGGTGTAGTAAGATTTACACCGTCGGGTAGATACATAGTTAAATGTACTTCTGGATATCAAGGTTCATCGACTGGTAGCAATTATATAAACGGAAGTAGTCCTGTTATTAGTATTTTAGAATGGAATCCATATAATATTGATGATCCTGTTGGTGAGCTTGTATTTTCTTCTGGTAGTAATTTAGCTAATGTTGGTGGTGTGGATCAAGTTACACAATTATGGAACACTAGTACCGCAACAGGTTTAATTTGGCAAGAACACTCCAATTCTGGTACTCGCTATAATAATAACGGCGATCCAGGTGGAAATCTAGCAGAAACAAACAATCACATATTCGGAAGACCTGATGCGTGGTGCAGATATAAAAATCCAGATAGTTCTAAAATTCTTAGTTCAGTTAGTAATAAAGTTTATATAAAGGCAGGTTATTAATGAATATTTATAAAATAAAAGCTAATAAATATTTTGGTGGTACAATTATAGTTCCAGATAGTGTGAGAGGAATACCTCTTTTCACAACAAGAACCGCACCACCCGAAATACCAGAAGGTCATTATGCTATATGGAATGGGAGAGGGTGGAGTTTAACAACAAATGCACCACCAGTACCTAATTCTAGCATAGATGTAGATTCCGATGGCTTATCAGGTGATAGTGATAGTGCATAAAAGTAAAGATATTTAAAATATGACATACACAGTATATAATTTAGTTTCAGATTTACCCATTGATCCTGAAGTAGGAGATGCTGCATTTGTTGTAGAAAATAAATCTCATTATATTTCGGAAGATTTAAGTACATTTGTTGCTTATAGTTTTAAATTTAATCACCAGGCTTCTTCAAGATTGGATGTAATAAACGGGACTAATAGTTTTACCAATACTAGTGATCCATTTGCAGTTGAATTTTGGACATTTAATGAAACGCTAAGTGATGATCCAATTTTTTCTATAATAGATCCTGTAACTACTAATACGTTTGTAGATGCTAGCTCAAATAATGTTTCCTTTACGGTTGGAAGTAATCTAAATTCGTTTATACATTCTCCATACTCTACACAATATATCACATCTGAATATTTTTCTAGTTCCGATAATATTTCAATTATAGATCAGATTGATATACAATCAGAACCATTTACAATTCAATATTTTATGAAGTTGCAAAATGAAAATCATCTTGTAGTTGAAGCATTAGCTGGTTCTAAAATATCGTTACGTATAGGTAATGATAAAATAGTAGATAATGGTATGGAATATGAAAGATATGATAATATTAATACTGACTCATGGGAACATAATCTACTAACTTATGATGGTATTGATTATAAATTATATAAAAATGGAATTAATTCATATTTAAAAAGAGATTCTTCTTTTGATGTTGATTCAGAACAATTAGTATATTTAAATACCTATGATATTACAAAAGATGCCGGATTTAAATGTAAAGTTTTATTCCCTTCTTCTTCTAGTGAAGGAGTACTATTTAAAGCCGGAGAAGGAAATTTTCAGATTAAAGTTTCTTTAATTAATTCTGGTAATACTTTAGAAATGATAGGAGGTGGTCTTAGTATTACTACTACAGATTTTCCAAATGATGCAGATGATCATATAGTATCCTGGGACATTCAAGTAAATCCTGCTAGAATTAGATTATGGATAGATGGTATTTTAAAAGGAGAGGCTTCTTCAGTAAATCCAATAACAAATAATGTTTGGGCTGCTTATAGCACCACTGACAGACTAACAGAACAGGGCAATATTGTAACAAGTGAATTACAAACCGCCTTTAATAGAACTATTGGATCTACCGGGAATAATATAAGATTACAGACTAATGTTGCAAATTTATATCCTAATTTAAGCCCAAATTCAACGTGGATTGTAGATTTTCCGTATCGTAATATTTCTCGAGTCAGAGCAGCTAAAGCTTCGGATACAGATTTTAAAATAGATATGAATGGCTCAAATATATATTATTTTGAAATAGTTACTCTTATTCCGCCCTCCAATACTGATAATTTTACAACAGATGATGGAGATGGGGGTAATATTAGATTAGAAATATTTGACGAAAATAAATGGGAACAATCTCTTGGTTACAGTGGTATGGATAATACTTGGGGTACTTATTTAAATCTTAGAACACGTAGCAACACGGTAGGTGGCGGAGATTTACATGGTTCACAGAGAATAAGAACATTTTCAGTTTTTGTAAATGAAGCAACAAAAAAAATACACACATTCAGAGATGGTCGAACCGGATCCAGATATGACTATAGAACATTAGATTATAGTACATTTTCTTATACAGCACCATACAGTCAATATAAACTATTAACTTTATTAACACATTATTGTGCTAGAAGATGTATAATAAAATATTCACCAAATGATTGGTCTTACGGTCCTTATTATAGTGAATTTCTTAAAACTGATAATTTAAATAAAATATACGGTTCTTCTAGTGGAACTATTGGTGGATATGGATTATCAAGTATCGGAGAAGATTCTTTTCCTGGAGAATTAAGATCAACTTTAAGACATTTTAATCAGACTTTCTTGTATCTTGATTCTTCTAATGTTTCAATAGGTAAGTCATATACCGGATATATAAAAGATTTTCAAATTAAAGATGGCTATTCTTCTAATCCTACAGTTCCAACAAGTGAAATAACTGCTGGTTCTGATACAAAATTTCTTTTAAAATCATCTAATGATGGAGAACTTATACTTGATTATAGAGTAAACGGCAGAATAACTAAAAATGAAGTAGAAGAATTGCAAGTAAGAGATAGCCATAATATTAATACTTGGACACATACAATGCTTTCTTATGATGGCACTAATATGAGAGTATATGAAGATGGCTCTTTAAGTTATAATCAACCTTTAGATTTTAGAGGAAAAACTTTAAGTGAGGGATCTTTTTCAATAGGTTCTTCATATAAATTTAATATTAATAATGCTTCAAGAGATAATATATTTCTTGAAGGTAATATTGCAGATTTTATATTACACGATTCGGCAAAGGAAACAGGAAATAGTTTCAGTTTAAGAACCTCTACTTATATACCATCTACTGAAGAAATTATATATACTGCATATCAAAGCTTAGTACCAAATGACGAGACTTTACAAAATATAAATGGTGTAGATGTAGAAATTTTTAGCCCCTATACTACAACAACTAAGGGCTGGCAGAAAAAAGCAATATTAACACAATCATCTATAAATCATAGTATAACAACACCTTCAAATAAGCCTAGTTCAGTACCTAGCGGTCAAAACTATGCATTTGGATATGATTATGTTGATTCATATCCCGAACCAATATCTGGTCTTATTACATTAAACGAAAATGATGCTGAAGGTAATCCAATAACTTGGTCTCTCTATGAGCACCAGCAAGATAGTTTTTATGATATAAAGAAAGATAATAATAAAATACTTATTGAACCTAGATTATTAGATTCTAATTATGATTATGATAGATTAATATATTTACATATTGAGGGCAAACTAAGTAATGATTCTACACCAATTATAGAAGTAAGCGATCAAGATCCATATACAAATTTAAATTATATATTTGAAGCAACTGATGATGCAATTTGGCTTACAGATATGTCAAATAGATATTTACAGAGTTATTTTACATTACAACATAAAGACTCATCTATAGATTCCGACTTTCAGTCTATATCGGTAAGACCTTTTAAAACATTAAATGACATACTTATATCAAGAAATTTAATTGAATCTGATTATTTGTCAATAGTAGATACTATAGGAGATATATCATGATTTTACAGAATGGCGATCAAGTAATTGTTAGAGATAGTAGAAAAATTTTACAAAAGATAGATAGCTCCTTTATAACTATAGGTATTATAAATGAATTTGCAGACAGTGTAAATGTTGTTAATGGTGAAATTCATTTAACATTTGATTCAAGTTATAATCCCTTAATTGATAGACCATCTCCTATCATATCATTACCTCTTATAGATGACGCTGGAAATAATATAACTTGGGTATCTCAGGTTATACCACCCAGTAAAGCAAATACAAAACTTATAAGTTCTGCTGGTGGACAACCACCATATACTATATCACCAATACTAAATGATTCATCAGACTTAGGATATTCTTCAGAATATAATTTTACTGGATCTATTAGTAGTTCAATTAATAATGGATTTCCTGTAGTAAATACAGATTCATCAGAAATTTATGAAGATGGTAAATGGAATATTTCTGTTAGATGGTCTGATGACATTGCTAACATTTCTAATGTATCCACACTTAAAGCAATTAAAAATTTTGGCATGGGTACTCCAGCAATTAGATATACAACTGCAATGAATACTAATATTATAGATGATAATATTACCGGAATAAAATATAATAATGATGGAAGTAAACTATTTACAATTAGTAGTTCTACACAGACTGTAAATTCTTATAATTTAAGTAATAATTATGATATAACTTCTTCTTCAAAAATAACTAATTTAGATTTTGATTCTTCTATACAATATAATATTGGATCATTCACGCCAAATGAATTTCAAGTTGCAGATTATGAAGATTTAGAAATAAATGATAGTGGATCACTTTTAAGATTAGTTGAGGGTTCTATAGTTCAACAATTTCAAATGGAATCTTCTTTTTATCTTTCTTCTATTAATACATATTTTAAAGATAATTATTATATAGATGATAGAATACATAATTCAACTTACATTAGAGATAGTGGTCAAAATTTTTATAGCTTTTCAGGAGATAATCAGAAAATAAGTTCTTGGAATATATTAAAGCCTTACGATGTCTATTCTTTAGCATTTGATACTGAATCTATTAAGCAGATTTCAACTCCAGGTCATTCACAGACATTTAGATTATTTTCTCGTTGGGTTCGATATGGCATATATATACGCGCTGTTTATGCAAATTATACTCATAGATCGTTTACAAATGCCGTAACTTTTTCATCTGATGGTAGATATATTTTCGGAATTACCGGAAAGGCATATGATACTGGCATTATTTGGAGAAAATCATTATCCACTTCTTGGGATATCAGTTCCTCAGGTGCTCAACAATCTATTAATCATGATATAGGTGTGAGACCAAATCAAAAAAATATATCAGTTACTTATGAATGGGGTCACGGTCCTTGTGCAATGGTTATAAGTCCTGATGGAACAAAAATTCATGTTTTAGACAACTATAGGGGATTTGGTTATAATTTAGGATCTTCTATGGATAATAACAAGATAAAATTGCATGAATATACTCTTTCTGTGCCTTTTGATTTAAATAGTAATGTAACAAAATCAAATAGTTTTGAACTTCCCGATTTACCGGTTGAATTTGTCGGTCCAGAATATAATAGTCTTGGTACTCAAATTGGCTATTCAAGACAAAATCATGATTATAACCAACGTACAACTGGAATGACATGGAATCATGATGGTAGTAAATTGTTTATTTCTAATCATGTAAAAATATATGAATACAGCGCGGCTTCAAACTATGATATAACAAATTTATCTTATATTACTGATATGGATTTTCCTACAAATATTACAACTGATAATTCTCAAAGAAGTATACAAATTCTTGGAGATAAATTTTATATTTCTACAAGCGAAACAGGAAAAAATTATTCTTTTGGTTACAATACTAAAACTAGCGGCCAAGGTGCAATTTGGCAGTATGACTATTCGGTATCAAATTCTTACAATTTAGTTCCACCATTTTTAAGTAAACAGAAAAATATTACTCAAGAAACTCAATTAAAAGCCATTACATTTAACAGTGCTGGCACTAAAATGTATTTAACTGGATCTAGTTCAAGAAATATACACGAATATACTCTTTCGGATCCAAGTCAAATATCAACAGCGGTATATACAAGCACTTTAAATACATCAAGTTTATTATCAAATCCTCAGTCTTTGGTATTATCAGCTGATGAAACAAAATTATTTGTAGGAAGCGGTAACTCAGTTTATCAATATACTTTAGGAAATCCTTTGTCTTCATCATCATTTGATGGTATATTATTTAATGTTACTGGTTTAATGAATGATGTAAAGGGTATGCAATGGAATAGCACAGGAAATAAATTTATCTTGGCTGGTTCTAATAGTAACGGCATTGAAACATATGAAACTAAGAATAATTATAGAGTTATTCCTTTATAAATACATATTAAGTTACAAGGAAAATTAAATGTCAAATGGTAGATTATTAGGGAAACTATTAGGATCTAGTGGTTCTGTGCCAACTGAAAAGCTTGCTGGCAATATTACAATAGAAAAGCTTGCTGGAGATATTCCTATTACTGAGAAATTTACAACAGCAAGCCTATTACCGTCAAGCGGGACTATAGGAGAGCAAGCTTTTGTTGAAGAAAATAATAGACTTTATATTTGGAACGGTAGTGGATGGTATAGTATCTCACTTATTAATACAACTCCGTCGTTTGATTCTGGTGGAACACCTGAAGCTTCATATGAATTAGATAGTTCTGGTGGTAATCCTATAATAATTCAATTAAATGCTACAGACCCAGAAGATGTTCCGGTACAGTGGTCTTATGTTCCCAGTGATTCTGCTCAATATTTTGCTAACATATCTCAAGACTCTTCTGTTTTTACTATAACAGCAAAAAATAAAACAGTTGTTGAACAATATGATAGTAATGGTGGTACATTTAGTATTACGTTTAAAGCATCTGATGGAGTTAATTTTGCAAACGAAACCAGCGAATTTACACTTGCATTTACTAATCCAAATGCCTTTGATCTATCTAATGCAACGTCCAATAGTGTAGGAACTACATATTATCAACAACATAGATATTCCAATACCATACATTTCTCTCCTGATGGAACAAAAATGTATGAAAATAATCCAGGCAATTATAAAATATACTATGCAGAATTAAGTACCGCTTGGGATTTATCAACAGCAGTAAGAGATGGGTCAAAAACCTTATCTGTAGGCTGGGGTTCACAAGACATTTATCTAAAACCTGATGGAACCGTATTATATACTTTGGAAACCGGTGGTGGGGTTTTTGAATGGCATATGAGCACTGCTTGGGATTTGACTACTGCAGTTGCTCAGACTGGCGTAAACGATTATTTAAATATGCAGACTGCTCTCGGAAGCGGCGGCCAACCTAGCAATCTTCAATTTATTAATGGTGGGTCCAGATTATATGTAAAAACTACCGGCTCTAATACATTTAGAGGATTTAATCTTACAACACCATGGGATATTACTACTGGTTCATATTCAAGTGCATTAGATTTCACTTCGGGCGTATTTGGTGGTAATATGGATATGGGCCCTTGGAAATCTGACGGAACTAAGTTTATTGCTCATGATGCTGATCAACAAACCATGAGAATATACACATGTAGTACTGCTTGGGATGCCTCAACGGCAAGTTCAACACAAACCTTAAATTTCACTAGCGCGCCACATTCTTTTAGTAGTGGGGCTTACTACAATTCAAGAAATCAACCAGAGTTAAGTGCTGATGAATCAAAATTATATATTTTTGATAGGAATCTTATGGGAATAAGAACATTTAATTTTGGAACAAATTGGGATTTATCGACATTAACAGAAAATCCTGCAGTTGTATCACCAGTAGGAATGGCTGTTGATAAGCGCGCTGCATCGCCAACTTTTTCCACTGATGGTACAAAATTCTTTGTAATGGCACCTAATACAGTAGATAAAATATATCAACAGCCTGTAGCTACGCCATTTGATTTATCAACACTTGGTAGTGTTCAAGTAGAAATCAATGTAGCTAGTTATGATACTAGTGTTGGTGGTGGTACACTCGAAAATTCTCCTAAGTGCATGGTTTTTAAACCTGATGGGACCAAATTATTTTTTGCTGGATCCGGATCAGATTCTCTTTGGGAGATAGGGCTTTCTACCGCATGGGATTTAAGTTCTGCTAATTTAGATGCAAGTGGGACATATCTTTTAAGCACAGACGCACAATTTAATATGGGATCTTTAGCTACTTCTTCTGGTGGAGAAAGGGCTCCGAGAGGTGTGGTTTTTAAACCTGATGGTACAAAATTTTACATTTGTGGAGGTTATACTGATAAAATTAATGAATTTAATTGTGCAACTGCTTGGTCAATTGCAAATGTTACTTTTCATCAATCCTTTAATCCAAGTACAGATAATTTATATGGATTAGCATTTTCTAATGACGGTACTAAAATGTTTACCGCTAAAGAAACTGTAAGCTGGGAAATTTTAGAATATGCCCTTTCCACTCCATGGGATGTATCAACGGCCTCTCTTTCTGCTAGCCATAATCCTGGCGGATTACTTAATATGTCCACCGACGTATATGATTTTAATTTTAATGCTGATGGTTCAAAGTTTTATATTCCCATGAGTGATAATACTTCAGCTACAAATAAATTATATGAATTTACTTTATAATATTCCCTATCCTCAAGTAATTACTCTTTTAGTATATACTAGATTCTCTGAGTTGTAAACCCCTAAAATAAGGTATTTACATTGTATAGATATTAGAGTATAATAGATTATAAACAACAGGATGATTTCGTCATGAAACGATTGATTTATCAAGTGTACGTTGGAAAGCGTTCAAAACTCTATGACCACTGTGTTAACTCAGTAGCAGAATACTGTAAAGCACACGGCATTGTACACGAAGTACAAAAAACTCCCATACTCATGATTAAACCAGATGTATTTTCTACAAATCGCAGTAGAGAATCTTATGAAAAACATGGTGGTTACTTACCAATCTATGAAAAAGAAAACGCCTTTTCATATCTTAAAACATATGATCAAGTAGCAATAGTAGATGCTGATGTATGGATTCGTCCTGGCGCTCCAAATATCTTTGACGATTTAGAACCACAGTATGATTTTGGTGGTGTCGTTGAACGTGAGATGCCTATTACAAATCAATACAAAGGTAAAATTGCAAACTATTCACGTATGCAATACCAGACTATTAAGAAAGTGGATTGGAAGTGGAATAATCTTGGTGCTGAGTTTATGAATATGGGTATTATGGTTATGAACCAAAAGATCCAAAAATATTTAAGAGGAGAAACTCCAACACAATTTATTCGTCGTCCGGAGTTTAAACCATTTGTTGATGGTATGGGTGCTTGGAAATGGTCTACTGATCAAACACTATTAAATACATGGATTCGTGAAGAAAATATGAAGATTAAAAATATGGACTGGAAATGGAACGGATTGTTTACTGCTAATACTCGCATTAAAGAGTGTCACTTTGTTCATTTCTTTTTAAAAGATCATCTTCCAAACAGAGGTGAGAATGTGGATCAATTAAGGGAATTGGTGGAATGAGTTTATGGGATGATTTTTTAAAGGATATAACTAAAGAATTTAAAAACAAAGAAAATTTTTTAAAAGGAAATACTATTAGACGTTGTCTTCATCCTACAATGGATTCAATGACAGCAATAAAATATCTTAACAAAGTTAATCATTTAGATTTTTTAAAACCAGATCCACAAACTGGAAATCCTATACACTGTATAGACAAATTTAGTTTAGTGACTTTACAATCATCACTATATCTAAAAACTATGCTAAAAAAATCTAAGTTAGATACTATTAGTGAAATACATGATATTGGTGGTGGTTATGGAAATATGGCATGGACACTAAAAAACTATGGATATGATAAAAAATATATTATATATGATTTTCCAATTATGCATGATATTCAGAAGTACTGGTTAGAAAAACAAAATATTAAAGTTGAATATAAATCATTAGATGAGTTAGATCCGGGTAAAAACTCGCATCTTATAGGTACACATAGTATAAATGAAATGGATTTATCTGACAGAGAAAAAATACCATTTAATAAATTTAAATCGTTTTTCATTGCACATAATAAAATATTCAATGGAATAGATAATGTAAAATATTTTAGAAATTTAGCAAAAAAATTAGATCATACTACTGAACATTTATTTTTCGGAGATGATGATGGACCATTACAGGCATCGCACTATTGGTTAACAGGGGTTAAACCATGAAAAATTTAATTATTCAACACTTTGATGGCGAACTTCGAGATCTTGATAAACTTTCAATAAAAAATATTCAAGAGTATGCTGAGATGGTTGGTGCTGAATATCAATTAATAAGAGGCAAGCCATTTAGAAAACATCTTACATCCCCTTGTCAAAAAGTACACATGATAAATCAAGAATTTGATGAATATGATCAAGTTTTAATGTTAGATATAGATATGTTTGCTCCGAAGAATATGAACGTAAATATATTTAAACAAGAAGGTGTTGGTTTATATGCTGATACACAGATTAGACTTCATAGAAGATTAACTGAGTATTATCCCATGCAATCAAGTATTGAAGCACCTTATTGGGGTGGTGCAATATATAAATTAGATAGAAAACTAAGAAAAAAACTAAGAGCTGGTCTCGGCGAAAATGAAAATTGGATGAATAACTATAATAAGTTATATCATTTTGAAGATGAAGGCATTATGCACACATTAGCTTGGAAAGCTGGAATACCAATAAAAGGTATGATATTAGATAGAAAATGGTGTCAATGCAGTTTTCTTCCGAATCCAGAAAAAGCTGGATTTATTCATATTCGCACAAAGATTACACCATCGGGACCGAAAAGAGAAAAAATAGAAAATTACAATGAACTAGTTTCAAAAGGAATATTGTAAAAAACAAGGACATACGTTTTGGAAATAAGAAACCCAATTGATTTATTGACATATAAAAGATTTGATGTTCCTATTAAATATATGTATGCATCAAATTTATCAAGTAATTTTTATAAAAATGCATATAAAGAACATTTAAGAGTTTGGAATAATTTTCGTGAAGGAACACCAAATAAAAATGGCTTTGAAGATTTTGATAATGCATTTAAATCAATAATTAATAGTGTTGTTGATGAGCCAGTTCCAGTAAATAATGAAGGACACCTTGCAAACGGCGCTCATAGATTAGCAGCAGCATTATATCATCAAAGACCTATTAATACTAGAAATACTAAGTCAAACGAAAATTATCCTATTTTGGCTGACTATAAATACTTTGCTAAAAAGGGTTTATCACAAACTATTATGAAAAGAACTGCATTAGAATATGCAAAACTAAAACCCAATACACACATAATCTGTTTATTTCCTATTGCACATACTCGTATTCAAGAAGTTATGAATATAATTAGTAAATATTGTAATATATTTTATCATTCATCTACACAATTAAATTCTGAAGGGCAACTCGGATTAATGAAAGAAATATATCTCGATGATGGTTGGGCAAATGAAGAAGGCATAAGGAGAAAGGGAAACCAATGCTTTATGGGAAATCCTAATGTTACATTTGTATTAGTGGATGGAAAAAATCTTGAAACTGTGAAAGAAATGAAGAAAAAAATTAGAGCATTGTTTAATGTCGGTAACCATTCTGTTCATATTAATGATTCGCATGAAGAAACTGTTAGGATAGCAAAAACTGTATTCAATGACAATAGCATACACTTTCTTAATAATAGAAAGAATATTTCTTTTCCGAAGTATAAAAAACTTATGGCTAATATGAAACCAAACGATAATGAAGTAATTACTGGTTCAACGGTATTATCGCTATATGGTTTAAGAGATTGTAAGGATATAGATTTAATCTATTATAATAATCCGCCTGCTGACTCTCATAATCAATATTTAGAAACATACTATAAACTAACTCTTGATGATATTATTAATAATCCACTATATCACTTATATTATCAAGGTTTTAAATATGTGTCTTTAAATGTAATAAAGAATATGAAAAAATTAAGAAACGAACAAAAAGATATTATAGATGTAAATCTAATAGAGAAAATAAGAGCTTAAAATGAAAAACTTAATTTATCAAGTGTGGGCTGGAAAGCTTTCAGAAGAAGCAAAAGTTAGTAGTAAATTGATGAAAGCCTATGCTGAGAGAATTGGCGCAGACTACATACTAGATTTAAACCCAAATATTGCCAGCAAAATATGTGATGTTCCCATGTACTTTGAATGGTTAAATCCGATAATAGATGATAGATTTCTAAAGTACGATAAAATTTTATCGGTTGACTTAGATGTATTTCCAGTAGAAAATTTAAAAGAAAACATATTTGAAGAAGATATTGGTGACATAGGTGCATGTACTGAACCGTTTCAAGGAAAACAGAGAGCAACAGTAACTGTAGGTGGTCACATAAATAGACAAAATGATGAAAAATGGGCAGCTGTTGTAAAGAAAAATTGGGGTATTAGTCTTCCAAGAGATGAAGACGATAATCTTAAAGTATATAACGCTGGTATGGTGGTTTTTACTAAAGAAGGAATAGAAAAAGCAAAAGAATGGATGCCTTTCCAAGAATATATTGATTTTATGAGAAATAAAGGATTTGGAAGATTCTATACGGTAGATCAAAATTATTTCCACTTAATGGTATTTGCAAACGCAAATATAGATTTTAGAGAAATGAATAACGGGTGGAACTCTCAGATACATTATATTAGAGGACCATTAGCAATAACTAACAATATAAATGATGAGAGAAACGAAAATACAAAATTTGTACATGTTCAAATGACTGGACATACATGGAATGAACAGAGTCTTTACGAGATTGTAAATCTTCCACAAAGCAAATGGAGTTTTAAATATGAGGTGTAACAATGATTAATTCTGAATTAGGACACGTGAAAACTCTTAAGGAGTTTAATAGTGAAATTCGTAGACAGCAAGAAGAAGCGCATGGCAAGGGTTATACCGATATTCATGATGCAATACAAAAATATCTAAAAAAAGAAGATGTTTATATGGAATTTGGTACACACCAGGGTGGAACCGCTTCTGCTGCTATGTTAGCTAAACCTAAAAGTGTTATTATGGTAGATATAGATCCTTCAAGATATTATAAATTTCTAAGCCCTATTGCTAATAAGTTTTGTGAAGAAAATAATATTGAACTAAAGATGAAACAGACTAGTTCAATAGGGCTAGGAGCAGTTGCAAATTGTGATATGCTTGTAATAGATTCAGTTCATACTACTACTTTTATGAATCAAGAGTTATCTTTACATGGGGGAAATGTAAATAAGTATATTATAGCACATGATACCAGTGAACTATTCGGAAAGAAAAATGACAGTTTATTCCAAGTCTTAAATAATTTTGCAATTGCAAATAATTGGAAAATTATTGAAAGAGGGACAATAAATGTTGGATACACAGTTTTAGGAAAGTAATCAAATGGAAGTTTATAAGTACGAAGATTATGATGACTATATCAGATGGCAAAAGAAAATTAATAAGTCAAAAAAAGGATGGGTATATGTGAAAGAAAAGACGATTGAAAATATATCTAAAGAATGCCCGTTTGCTTCTCAGATATTATGCCATGGAACTAGAGCAGGTGCTGAACAAAAATATTTTAAAAAATATCTGCCAAATGCAGAAATAATAGGTACTGAAATAGGCGATAATGCTTTAGAATATGAAATGACCATACAACACGATTTTAATAAACAGTTACCCGAGTTTATTAATAAATTTGACATTGTTTATTCAAATTCTTTTGATCACAGTATAAACCCAAAAGAAACTTTAAAGGTATGGGGAAATCAATTAAATAATAATGGAAAATTATTTTTAGAATTTAATGAAAGAGATAGCGTTAAAAATTATGCTCCAGATCCCGTTTATGCAACTAATAAAGAAATAGAAAAATTGCTGATTCAAGAAAATCTTAACATTATTAAAAAATTAACTAAAGATAATAAAAGTGGTGGTGTAGTTTTTGTTTGTAAGAAAGGCTAAAGAGTTTTAAAATGGAAGCTTATGCTATAGTAATTGAAGGTAATGAAATATCTGAAGCTGGATATGCAGCTTTAGCTAAAAGTTCATATGATGTAAAAAATGAATTTAAACTGAAACAATTTAAAGCTATTACTCCTGATGTTGTAGAAAAGGATATGTATGATCAAGATGTTCAATGGACATATCCTTGGGAAGGTTCTGTTGTTGATTTTGCTTCGGGTCTTACAAAGTCTGCTTATATGACCGCTAATCCAAAGGCAAGAATGGCCTGTGCTATGAGTCATTTTTACTTGTGGCAACTTTGTTTTGAAAGAAGACAGCCTATTATTATATTAGAACACGATGCAATCTTTACTCAAAAAATAGATTTTATACCAGATGATACCGGATTTGATATTGTTGGTTTAAATAATCCTCTTGGTGCTACTCGTAGAGCAAAACAATATCATGATTCCATATTAAAAAATAAGCAAGCATTTCAGCTAACACCTTATGTAGATGAAGATATGAAAGTTCCTCAAGGGCTTGCTGGAAACTCAGCATACTTCATAAAACCAGAAGGAGCAGAACAAATGATTTCTTTGGTTTATAAGTATGGTATGTGGCCAAATGATGCACTTATGTGTCGACAACTTGTAAATGGGTTAGGAGTAACTAGAAAATTCTATACTAGAATACAAGGCCTTAAATCAACTACAACAAGGAGTTAAAATATGTGGGCTGTGAAAAGAGAAAAAGATGGTGAAATTATAGCAATGTGTTCTACACTTAAAGATGCTGAAGCAATGGCATGTAAAGATTTAGGTCATGGAATACACTATACAATTGAAGAAATGGAAGACGGTCCAGAAATAAGAGAAGTGTACCGCTCGGTTTATAAAACAAGGTTATAATATGAAATATGTGATAGATATTGATGGTACTATTTGCAAAGAAGTTATTATGGAAAATGGTAAGAAAGATTATGAAAATCATATACCCCTTCCCGAAAGAATTGCAAAGGTAAATAGACTGTATGAGGCTGGTCATACTATTAAATATATGACAGCACGTGGTATTACTAGTGGTATAGATTATGAACCACTAACTAGACGACAACTTATGGCATGGGGCGCTAAGTATCATGAATTAAGTGTCGGTAAGAAAGAACACTATGATGTATGGATAGATGATAAAGCTTTTTGGAGTGAGAACTTCTTCCGTGAAACAGGAGAGACATATGAATGATCTAAAGTTCACATCGGCTGGTGATTTTCTAAAGAGTCAAGAACCCGTTAAACAGTTTATTGCAGCTATGGATAATAGTGGCGGTAGTGCTGGTGGTGTTCTTGATCTATATGATAGAGAATGGGATGAGAAAAATAAAATGGAACGCATACACGAATTTCGTTTAAGAATGATGTCTGCTCCAGAATTTACAAGTGATAATATCTTTGGTGCTATTCTCTATAAAGATAGTGTAGAACGTGGTGCTGTTAATGTTTTAGATAAAAAATGTATTCGTAGTATTATTAAGATTGATGATGGATGCGAAGCAGATGGAACATTAAAGCCCTTTGATATAGATGGTATGATACAATATACTTTAGATCATGGCTGTTACGGGACTAAAATGAGAAGTGTTGTAAAATCTGAAAATATTATGATTCCAATCGTAAAACAACAAATGATATATGCAGAAAAAATAGCCAAAGCGGGATTGGTTCCTATTATAGAACCAGAAGTACCTATTGATCACTCATTAAAAGAAAAAATTGAAAGTAATCTTTCTGTTTATTTGGAATCTCGTCTCACTAAATTTCAAGGTGATTGCATATTAAAAGTTACACCTCCAGAAAAACCAGGCTTATATGATTATTTTACAAAATTAAAAAATGTAAAAGTAGTATTTCTTAGTGGCGGCTATTCTACAAAAGAAGCATGCAAAAGATTATCCAGAAATTCTGGAGTCTCAGCAAGCTTTAGTAGAGCATTGAGTGAAGGCCTGGAATATCCACAGTCGGATAAAGAGTTTAATGACGTAATAGATAGTAATATAAGAAAAATTGTATTAGCTTCTGGATAAAATATGCAACACACTATTGAAGAACTTATAAGAAGAATAGATTTAATGAAAGATAAAGCTATTCAAGTTCATAGACTAAGAAATGAATTTTCAGAAATTTCTTACAGAGAATATGATCACGAAACGTGTAAACATCTTATATCCGATATACAGTCTATAGCTATGGGTATAGCAAATGATAGACAAGGGTCTGAAATTAAAACTGAAATGGATGAATGGAAAAAATGAAAGCTTTTGTTATAACAGTTGAAAATATTGAAGAGTCTGTACAGGCAGCAGAAAGATGTATTAACTCTGCAAGTCAGAATGGTTTTATAGTAAATAAACACTTTGGAATCACACCAGAAGATGATCCAGTAAAACTATTTAAAGATAAGGGTCTTCCAACAAAGAACTTTGAGAATAATAAATACTCAAGATATGAAAGATGTTTATCTGCATTTCTATCTCATAGATCACTTTGGGAGTTATGTGCTGCAGATAAAAGAAATTACCTTATACTAGAGCATGATGCGGTAATTAATAATGCACTATCAACTAGTATAATGCACGGAAACGAAATGATTGTTTCTCTTGGTGAACCATCTTACGGTAAATATAATACACCACAGTCTATTGGCATAGGACCTTTAGTTTCTAAACAATATTTTCCAGGTGCTCATGCATATGTAATGTCTCCAAAAGGGGCAAAGGCTGCTCTTGAAAAATCTTTAACCGATGCAGCACCTACTGATATATTCTTTAATAATAATAATTTTCCGTGGTTAAAAGAATTTTATCCTTGGCCAATATCGGTAAAAGAAAATTTCACTACAATTCAGAAGACAGAAGGATGCTTAGCCAAACATGGTTATGGCGAAGGATATAGTTTATTATGATTACAGTAGTATGTGTATATTGGGGTGATAAATTTCCTATAGCATATCTTGAAAATCTTAGATCAATGATTAAGAGAAATACTACAGTTGAGCATAAGTTTGTTGTTCTTACTGATAGACATAGAAAAGGTTTTGATTGTAGAATACTTAAACCAGGATTTACTGGTTGGTGGAATAAACTACAGCTATTTGATACATTTCATAAACTAGGCGATAGATGTTTCTATTTTGATTTAGACACTGTAATCACTAGTGATCTTGATTGGCTATTTAAATATGATGGAGACTTTCTTGGAATTGAAGATGTTGGTTCTGTAAATTCACATCAACCGCACTTAAAAAATGTATTACAGTCGGCAGTAATGTCTTGGACTCCTATGGTTGGTGCAAGTATATGGAATGAATTTATATTAAGAAAAGATTGGGCAGTAAAATCTTTTCGTGGTGATGGAGAATATTTGCATGCATCTGTTCCAAAATATCAGAGAGAATTATTACAGAAGAAATATCCGGGCAAATTAAAGTCATATAAGTACCAGATATATAATAAAGGTTTAGATAAAGACACATCTATTGTATGCTTTCATGGAAGACCTAGTATTATTCAAGCAATGGATGAAACAGTAGTCACGCCTATGCAAACATTTGAACCACAGAATTGGATTAAAGATTATTGGAGATAATTTATGGGTGATGTAGCACATCTAATAGGAAATGGTAAAAGTTCTGGTTTCTATCAGCACGCAAAAGGATTAAAGATTGCTTGTAATCTTCCTCCTTTTGAGGTACAGAATCTTTATACTACTGTTATGGTTGATTTTAAAATGATGAATGCTATTCATAAGCAAAATATAACGGTACCTGGAGATTGGGTTCTTGGTGCTAGACCTCATAAATGGATGGAAATGAAAAATGATTTCTATGTAAAATATTCAAAACAAATCAAAGAATTTTATCTTACTCTTCCTAAGTATGCAGCAAATTATACAGACTTTAACTGCGGTCATATGGCTACACATTGGATTGCAAATAAACTGAAACGTAAAGAGATTCATATGTATGGCTTTGATTCAATCTTTGAGTTTGATACCACAAGTATGTCTGATACTTTTATGGAGTCTTCAAGAGATAATTTAAATACTCAAAGATTAACGTCTAAGTGGAGACCCATCTGGCATGGAATTTTTAATGAGTTTAAGGATACACAGTTTATACTTTATCATGATGTAGGTAAGTCCCAGGTTCCTCTTCCAAAAAATGTTGAAGTAAGAGATAATAATAAAGGTCGCAGAGCCAAGCGTACTCGTAATAAAGATTATAAGCCAGAACCTTTTGATAAAAGTAAAGTTTCTGATGCATAAGGGGTTTACATTCTCTGAAAAATAGTTTATTATAATTACAGAGGTGCTAGAAATGTATTACTATATCGACAACAGACCATCAACTCTTTCAATGGATTTCCTTGATGAAGTTCTTGACTTTGGGCAATACTATCTCGGATTGGATAGCGATTTTATTATAAAGCTAGTTTTTCTTTCAGACTTGGGTAAACAAGTCTGGGGCTATTGTAATGGGCTGGAAGATGAAGACTATGTAATTGAAATCAGTTCTAATATAAATACTTCTGATATGGTAGAAACCATATTTCATGAGTTAGTTCATGTGAAACAAATCATAGACGGGCGCCTAGATGAAGACGGTCGGACATGGAAAGGTAAAACGTATGACACAACAAAAACTCCCTATAAGGAGCTTCCTTGGGAAATAGAAGCTTTTAGGCTTCAAAGACTCATGACAAAAGAATTTTTCTCAGCATAATAGGAATACTGCAATGGCAGATAGCGACGATCCTTGTGATGACGTAAGTGGGCGTGACTTAAGTAAATGGTTATATTGGAATTAAAAAAAAAAATAAAAAAAATGCATTTTAGGGGTTTACAAATGGGTTAGGATATACTATATTAGTAGTATAAAGAGAATCGGAAGGAACTAAAAATGATTGATTATATCTCAGCTAACAACGGAAACATCCAGCTATGGAATGGAAACCAAATCGTAGCAGAAGCTTGTACTGCTAAATCAATTGTTTATTTTCTTCAAGAGAATGGTTTTAATGAAGATGGAGTTCTTGCTTCCTCTTCAATGGAATTTGCTTCAGAAGAAGGCTTTGATACAGATGACTGTGCTAAGAATCTTTGGAATGAATCACTTAATCGTTACTATGCATCAGTATGCTATTCTTAACTTAAAGGAAAAAATTATGAATACTCCTTGGATTCAAGAAACTCGCAATGGCTTTGACATAGCCGAAGAAGAAATGAATAGACTCGAAGCTTTACCTGCTCAAGGTGAACAGTCTTCTATGGTTCAGTCTGATATGAAAGCATGGGCTGTTAAAAAAGGCATTTGGCTATCAGAACCATATAAGAACATTATTGTTCTTCATGCTATTGACCGCGGATGGCTTCAAGAGTATTCAACTGGAATGGAGATTTGTAATTAATGTTACAGGATGCAATTTATCATGGTCAAGTAGCACTTGATATTTTAGAGTTTGATTTCCACAGACCATTTAAAAATGGTAAGTGTAATCGTGAAAATATCGAAGAAAAGATCATTGAGGGTATTCTTTCAAATGAACTTGAACCCATGAACGATCAAGATGTTGATATTATTTGTGATTTAATTGATAGTTTAATACTTGAACTAGGAGTGAAGAAGTGACTGAAGGGCCATTCAAGAGTGCATTTGATGCAGATACTGCTGGTGTAATTCGCAGAGAGATTGTAACATATCGAAGAAAAGATAATATTATGGTAAAAGAAACCGCAACAAGAGACTATTATAAAAGCGGTGATTATCATGATACAAGTTCAACAACACCGATTGTGGAAAGATAGATAAGTTAAATAGGTTCCTTAGCTCAGCTGGATAGAGCAACTGCCTTCTAAGCAGTAGGTCATAGGTTCGAATCCTATAGGGACCACCAATAATATGGGTGAAGTGTTAATGGTTGCACGTCGGATTCCAAATCCGAAAGACAGAGTTCGATTCTTTGCACCCATGCCAAACAAAAAGGATATATTATGCGTAGAGGAAACAAACCTGAAGCAGAAGACTATATAAAGGTAAGGTTAGAGTTTCTTCACGAAGAAAAGAAAAAGAACGATAATCAAACTGCACATCTAGTATTAGATAAAGCAATTTACGAATTAAGTATTGTTCTTGATCTTTTGACAAGAAACGGAGTTTAGCGCAGTCTGGTAGCGCATCTGCTTTGGGAGCAGAGGGTCAGAGGTTCGAATCCTCTAACTCCGACCAAAAATATTCCGGCGTAGCTCAGTGGTAGAGCAGTTGACTGTTAATCAATTGGTCGTAGGTTCGACCCCTACCGCCGGAGCCAAATTAGGGTCTGTAGCTTAGTGGTTAAAGCTGCCCGCTCATAACG
>Ga0181379_1000153_pt1 | contig 34882 bp, 47 predicted proteins | sample 2SPOviralmetaG_FD_130115 | JGI IMG/M metagenome (GOLD analysis project Ga0181379, IMG submission 130115) | Marine viral communities from the oligotrophic San Pedro Time Series (SPOT) site, San Pedro Channel, CA, USA - 2 SPOT_SRF_2009-07-10 | ecosystem: Environmental > Aquatic > Marine > Strait... | reverse complement strand
TCTTTCTTCATTAGCACTGTCATTACCACCAAACCAGTACTCCAAGCCAAAACTACGGTCTTGGTCAAATGTTAGTTTCATTACTGCTTGGAACAAAGCATCGTTGTTATCTTCAATGTCTTTATAATCTATACCAGCTGCCGCAAAAACATCACCTTTAGCTATAGAATTAAAAGAACCGTATGTTCCTTTAGTAGCCATGTCTTTGATTTCATCAAAGCTAAAAGCTCCAGTAAGAGCCACTTGGAACATGCTGTTTGTTCTTACATCATTATTTCTTGTTCCGTCTGTGCCGTTAATCTGAGCTAGAACTTTTTGCTGTACAATATGTTTGGGTTGTCCAGTAGCCAAAACCATTTGTCCAACAGCATTGTTAAACACATTCATAGTCGCCTTAAAAGACTCCTCATCTTCTAACAAAGAGGCTTTTAAGGTTTCTATCATAGGGGTAGGCAACAAGCCGTAATCAGACACATACTGCATAGTAAGCGGATACGTCGCAGAATCAGACAAATCAAAACTAGGAGGAGGTGCATGTTTTTCTATAAATGCTCTGTCAGCAATCCCCTTTACAGGTATTCCTGATTTCCAAGCATCTCTATAAGCGCCTAGCTTATCATCAATTACTTTGGCTTCATTCCATTTAGTTTCGTACTTGCCAGCCCTGTCTGTCATTTCGGCTATTTGTTGTTTAGCACGAATCTTATCTTCTTCAGTTTTTGCCGTTTCTAGAAGCTTTACACCTAACTCCTGAAGCTCCTCTTTAACAACTGTAGGCGTTCTACTTAATGTTACTATGCCACCAGTAGGAGTCTCAGCTATAAAAGCAGTAACTTGATCCTGTGTGTCCCTTTGAAAGTCTAGATTAGCTCTTGCCTTTCTTGCTCTTTCAATGTCATCACCAAGACCGAGGTTGTATCTGGTGTTTATTTCAACAATGGTTTCCATGTTGCCTAAAGGTATAGATGACTCACTGTCATCAATAGGCTTGCCTTGCTTATACTTTTCAAGTGCTGTTGATATTGCTTGAAGATACTGAACTTGCTCTAAACCACCAGTAAACTCCATCCACTTTGCTTTAATTTTTAGATTTGCATTTGGATACTTTTCTTCCATTTTAGCAAGGGAAATATTTCCGTCTTTAATAAGATTCATAGCCTCAGAAGAACCGGGCTTAGACTTTATAATCGCCATATAGCCTAAGATTTCTAAGGTATCTAAATCAACATCCCTATTAAAATTAGAAGCCAAGGCTGTTCTGATGTCTTTTAATACAGCTGATGGTAAAGTTACAGAGCCAGAAATATGAGCGTCTAATTGGTCTGCAAGTTCTTGAGATACACTCTTTAGACCTTGTGTCCTAAGAGTTTCGTTTGAAGTACTTCCGTTTTTTACATAGGCAATTTTTGCAGCAAACTTATCACCTACTTCTCTTTCAGCAATCTTATTTGACTTTATCTCATCTTCTTTAAGGCTGTTAATTCTAACATCAATAGCCTTCATTATAGTTCCCAAAGTTGACCACTGAGTAAGGCTGTTTGGGTCTAAACGAAATGCCTGTGACTTCATTTGATCAAAGGTCATTTCTTCAAGAGTTTTAACTTTATCAATAGAATTGACGTTTGTTACAATCCACTGGTCAATAGAAGCTTTGTTTTCAGCAACAAGAATCTGCTTTGAAGCGTTTGCTTGTTCTTTTAGCTCACCGCCAAAAGACCTTACCTCTTGAGATAATTTGTCCATATCAACAAGGTTAAGGTCTATTCCTATCTCTGAGCTGCTCCCAACAAGTTCAGCAAGCAAAAGGGGATTCTTTTCTAAATTGGTAGCCATAACCAAGGCTTCAGAAGATATAGAATTTACATCATAAGAATCCTTGTCTTTCATTTTCTCAAAGTTATCTACCAAGATACCTTTAATAACGCCTTCTGCTAACTGATATTGAAAGCCAGCAATAAGCGCTCTTGTTTTGCCTCCTGCATTTGTATCTGCCCCAGGATGGTCTGATATATCCGCAATAATTGTTTCAAAGGTTTCAACAGCAACTTTAATTAGATCTTTGCCCCCATCTAGGTTTCCAACCTTAGCTGCCAAACCCCCAATATTAGCAACAGCAGAATTAGCAGTTGTGTATAAATCATTTATTTCGTCTGCTTGCTGTTTCTCATATCTGTTCTTTAGCTGAGTAGCGGCAACTTGAGAGTTCATTTTCTCTAATGACATATCGAAGTTGGCAGATGCCACAGGATACTGTTCAACTTGCTTTTGTAGAGCAGTAATCTCTTGCTGGATAAGAGCGTTTGAATCTTTCCATTCCTGAGTTCCGTCATCACCAAACTTATCTGTAGCAAGAATCTTATTGCCAAGAGCCTCTATCTTAACATTCATTCTTGCGGCAATAGATTCGTCTCTTGTTGCATCATATTTTTGCTGCGCTTCATCATTCCAATAATCAGCGGCTTTACCAACCATATCCTGACGGATAGTCCCTGTTGCTGGGTCAATAACATCGATGCCAGCAAGTGCAGCTGCTTGAACACTTTTCTTAGCGGCAGAATCATAGGCTTGTTTAATATATGTGCCAGACAAACTTCTAAGTTCTTTAGCAGCTGTCTCTACTCCAGTAGGTCTTAGGCCACTGAAGTTAGGAATACCCCCACCACTGCTAAAGTTTACTTGGCTTTGTCTTGTAGGCTTAAATGTCATTATGACCACTCTTGTTTAAGTTGGTATTTATATGCGTCCCATGAACCAGAAGGAATCGCAGAACCAGTTGGGCTGACTCCCGCATCTACCCCAGGAGCATTAACCATAGAGCCGCCAACAGTTCCAGCCGCACCAGCTACACCGCTAATCATAGCCGCTTTGCCTTGAGCCTTAGCAATAGACGCACTTACATTAAGCTTATTAACACTACTTGCACCCATAAGCTTAATCTTAGTAATGTCCATTGCAGACATATTCTTTTCATTCAAAGCCAAAGTCTGGGTAGTGCCTGAACCAACACTGCCCCCACGACCAGCTTGGCTTGCGTTGAGAGCTGCAAGCTTGGCAAACAAAGTCTTTTCACGGTCAATTGCGTTTGACTCTGTTTTAAGCCTTTCAAGCTCTGCCTCACTACGATAGGCATCTGCTTGCATGTTGGCTATGTCCATCTGCTTTTTAGCCGCTACTAATGTGAGTCCAGCACTCACTATTGCCATTGTTTGACCCATTAGATTTCTACCTCTAGCAAAATGCCATTCAAGCTTAACAAAAGAGGCTCATCACTTGTAATTGTAACAGTTCCATCTTTTGACCATCCCAACAAATAAATTTCTTTTCTTTCTGTTATCGGATCAGGAGCATTAGCAAAATTAGAATTAACAGCTCTTATAAGTATCTTATTGCCTTTTGCTTTAATATTTAAGGTGCTGTAAACATCAAGAACAGCCCTAACAATCCTACGCTTTTGACCTACAGAAACTCCATCTTGTAACTGAAACTCAGGAGGCAAGGTAACAAGTGTAGGTACATAGTTAACACCAATCTCCACATCAGTAACAGCACTTGTAAGGTTTATATCTCCATTTGCATCTGTTGTGTATTGACCAAGAGAGTAATTACCATTCCTAACATACACATCAGTATTAGGTAAGTGAGCTACAGTCCAATTGGTTTTAGCAGTAGCGTTTGTAAGCTGAACAGAAGCATCTAAGAAATAATTATTAGAGAATTGCTCAAGATGAGTAACAGTAGAGCCATCAATTGTTCTTTCAACAACCAAGTACATAGTTCTGTTCACGTTTACTATGTTCTTAAATAAACCCTCTGTTTCGTATCTTGCCCATCCTTGTAGCTTTTCTTTACGAATAGACATAAAGATAGGCAAAGTTCCATCATCGTTTACAATATAAAGATAACCTTCAACTTGGTCGAAAGCTTCTCTTTGAGCAGCCATATCAACTGGCTCAGTAATTAAATCTTGAGACAATATAGTAAGAGCATCAGAGTTATAGGCTTGGCTTAAATCAGAGAACACAAACTCTCTAATAGCTCCTTTTGTCTTTGTAAGGTAAACAACAGCACCATCAAATTCTAATGGCTGTGTGTCAGAGCTTCCAAAAGAAGTCTGCTTCTTAATAGTAATTGTAGAGGGGGTCAGAGGTTTATTCTCAGTAGTAGGAATATAAAGTTCTTGCTCAGATGTAAACACAGTCAAGTGACGCAATGAGGTCAGGGCTTTGATTTCCGATACTTGGTTTTCAGAAATCTCTAACTGAATACCTTCATCATCTAATCCAGTGCCAACTTCAAAATCAAAAAACTCTGCTGTCTTAGACATCATAATTGTATTAGGTAAATCTCTACTACCACCAAATATCAGTCTTTGGTCATGGAAAATAACTGTTCTAGCAAAACCACGCTTTTCTGAGAAAACTTCTTCTTTCCAGTCTGTAATAGCTGTCGTGTTTGCAAGTGCAGCACTTAAATCACCACGAACTACAGTATCAGATGTATAGGTTTTGATTTCAAAAAACCTAGCCGCACCAGTGCTATCAATAAGCTTGATAAATGTACCAGTCATATTGCTCGACCAAGTAGCGGCAGAAGCAGTTAAAGTAATGTTAGTACCCGAAGTAGCACCCGGAGTTACTGTTACACTATTTGGGGAAAACTTATGATAAGCAGTAAATTTAATATTGTCGTTTTCATAGAACTCAAAGTCATCAAGATCGAAGTTAGTTGCGCTTGTTCTTGTGAGCTTCTTCATAAGAAAATCTGGGTGAACAATAACCATTGTATCCCCAGACTGAGACACAACTAACTGTCCTATGTTTGTGGCATCCCACTCACAACGACTTGTTGATATTGTTTGCAGTATTGTATTTGGAGAAGTTGTATCAACAATATCCAAAGCACCATTGCGAAACAAAAGAATGTAAGATTCATTTTCGTCAAAGATGTAGCTTTCAAGCTGATATGGTTCGTTGTTAATAGTCTGGTGGTAAACCATGCCAGGTCTACGAGTAATGCCACCCTGCGCTCTTATACGAGCATTACGAAGTGTTTTAACAGCATTTTTATATGCGTCAGCATCGATGCGTGAGCTAAGTAGAGGCGTTAGCTCCCCAGCTGTAAAATTGGTATAATACTGACGTAAGAGTGCCATACATTAGTCTCGTCTTTGCCGTTTTGCTTCTTCTGCCATACGGTCTGCCTGTGTTAACTCAGCATTAGCAACAGTTGTGGGTGTAAGAATAGAAGCAATTACACCAAAAGGGCTTAATACCCTACCAACCTTCAAACCTTTAGAAGCCATGCTTTTTACTCTAGATGGGCTATTATCTTTAATAACTCTATTCTGCTCTGATATCTTATCAGCTTTTAATTGCTGCTCTGGTTTAGTTAAATGCTGATTAGGGATATTCCTAAGTCTTGCTCTTTCTTCTTGAGCCATTTGCCTAGCTTGTGCTTGGCTTTTTGTTGCGGCTTGCTTTTGTTTAGCAGCTTGTCGCTTTGCACGTTCACGCATTGGTTTATCTTTAACGTGTTGCCTAACTGCTTCTGCGCCAACAATTCCAGCACCAGTTCCAGCAGTTATACCCATGATAGCTACGCCAGCAGTTTTTTCATATTTATCCATTATGTACCTTCAATTCTTTGGTAGATGCCATTTCCAAGTCTAGCTCTATGGTATCTAGATAAACGCAATGACTGTGTTGTTACTTGCTGAGAATCTCTAGCTTTAGCTCTACGAAATTGCTGTTCAGACAAAGTTACATAAGAATTAGCAACATCCGCTTTTCTTGTGACAGACAAAGCCAAAACAGAGGCCATGCGATAGATAACCCATAATGCAAATGCTGGAGGCCAGTACTGAGTATCAACACGAAAGATGTAGTTAAGAACCACATCATCGTTAGTGCCAGCATTTATATAAATATAACGTTCATAAATATCATACTGCTGAGGAGAATCATCGATAGTAACAGTATTAACTTGGAGTACTTTGGGATTTGTAGGCATAGCATAGGCAGCATCCCAAATATCAACAGGAGTACTTGCAAGACGAGCAAGCTTTTGCTGACCTGTGGCAAAGTTCCAGTTATGTTGTGCAAAACAATCTTCAACAACATCCTCAAAGACTGTGTTAGCAACTAGCGCTTCATCAGTTTGGTCTGTAAATGAAGTTAAAGGCTCTAGCCCTATTAGAACCATAGCCCTTTGTGCAATTTCAATATCTGTACTTGCGGTATTTGGCATTTAACTACCCATACATGCTAGGGTTTGGCTTTTTCTTAGCGGGTTTCTTTTTCTCTGCCGAAGCGTATTGTTGCGGAGGTTGCTGTTCTTCTGGTTGAGTCTCCTGTTCTTTAGGAGGCCCTTCCTGATTCATTGGATGGTTGGGGTCGAGATGCCTTGGCTTTACATAAGGCGGCAACTTATCCTTATCTGTCTTTTCGCCATTAGTACTATTATCCATAGTCCTTTGGTCGTTAGATTTACGCAAATATTCTTCATGGCGTTTAGCCGCAAGAATACCGTCTGCTGTATAAGGAAATTGTTTGCCGTCTTTAGTAGTAGGCATTACTTGTATTTACCCCCCATGCCTTTTGTCTTTCCACCCTTGTTTCTGTTAAGGCATTTTTTTGCACCTTTACAAGCTTTAGGAGAAGGACAACCAGGGCAAGTCTTAAAATCAGCCATTTGTTTTCTTTCCTGTTACCCATACCAACTTTGTTGTTTTCAACGTATTGGATGGTGAAGGGGCGGCCTTTTTGACCGCCACCTTCTTTGTTGTACGCTTAGTAGCCATTAGTCGCTATCTGTGCCGCCAATAGCAGTGATGTTAGCAACATCGACCACACCAGAGGCATTAGAATTAACGACAAACATACCAAATGCGGCTGTACCGCCTGTGTCAACATGAGCCATGATAATGTCGCCAACATTGACTTCACTAGATACGTTATTGAAGTATCCAGCTGTATCAATATCTGCCGCAGTATCGGCACTCTTGTAATGCCACAAGTGGAAGCCGTTACCTGAGTAAGCTACCAAGGAAAATGATGCTGATGTAAAAGCCATATCTTTCTCCTTATTTCTTTAGCTCAAGTTCAAAGACACCTTCTGCGTCAATAAGAACAGAGTTCATCTGCATCTTATTCAGCACAAAGTAGCTGTCTTTATCGTTATGGTACTGCATGTTTGATGAAACATCTTGACCAATAGCATGTGCAATTGCATCAGCATGGTAAGCAAAACATTCACGGTGGGTTGTGCCAGCAGCGCCCGAACCATCTGTTTCTGTCAAACCACTATGCGGAAACCACATAAAGCCAAGCCATTGTTTTGCAGTCATGCCAGTAGTGAAGGGAAGGTTTTCTTCGCCCACATACTCAGCACGGCTAAACTGGTCAATGCCCATTAACTGTGACCACTGTTCCCAGCCAACAGCAACAAAACGACGACCATCATCAGGAACATTATTGTTACCGAATTTTTCCATCAACTCTAATGACCAAGCCAATGTAATGCCATTGGTTGTTTCATCATGTGCTGATGTAGTCGTTGTCATCGCACCAAGAATAAGATCATCGGTCTTACGACCTAGTGCGTAAGCACCAGATTGTTGAGCAACCAACATCTCATCATGGTTAATGCGTAACTGGTCTAGATCATCAATCCACTCGCCTGCAAAGTAATCCTCAAGGGTTACATTTACATTTGTGTGATCAAGGTTCATAGGCGCAACTGCCCCGTGACGGGCTTTTGTAGTTGCAAATCCTTTACCGATTTTCTGGAACGTAGTTTTATTCTTTACGCCAGAACGATTACGAATCGTGTTACGGAGCTTAGAACCCATGCGCTGATACGCCATGTGAACGCCAGATTCAAACTCCTCGATAAAGGAGGTGCTAATTGATGGTACTGCCATCTTTAAGTCTCCTAAACAAAGTTTACATTTAACGCTCTCTGGTTATCATCAGTTTCAAGGGCTTCGTAAAAAGTTATCCTCTACACATCAGGCCGTCCTGCATTATCAAACTACATCAAAACTAACAGATAATGATATTCACATTACTATCTGCCATGCTTTTTCTGAGCAAGATTATTAAAACCAGCACGAACCTTTTGGATAAATGCTGGGTCTTTTTCTTTCCAATAACGAGGATCGTTTTGCATATTACGCAAATCGTCTGCTGATATTTCTTCTTGGAAACCACCACTATCCATCATGTTAAACTGAGGCTGACCATTAAGTTCCATGAGTTCTTCAAAAGTCTGAACCATTGCAGCAGAGGCGGGAATAGAAGAAAACACATTATATGCTTGGTCGCTCAAACTTGACTTAGCCCAAGAGGCAACACGGTCTAATCGCATGTCTGCGTATTCCCCAAGAATTGCAGATTCATCTTCCCACGAAGGCCCGCTCATAGCTTCAACGTTCATGTATTCAGATACAATCTCATTGAATTGGTCTTGACCCATGCCAAACTGATGAGCCTTTTCACGAAACCAGTTAGTCATAGGCGTTTCGGGAAGCTCTATCTGCTCACCTTCAGCCGATATAGTCATTTCATAATCGCCAGGATTATCTGGAACTTCCGCATCATGCTCTGAAGAAAGCTCATTCATTACTTCATTTTTGATTTCATCACGCCTTGAATGAAAAGAACGCTCAAGCTCACCATAAGAATGAGCCATTTGCTCAGGCGTTTCAAATTTCTGTGGAAGCCAATCTGGACGTTCCATTTCACCATTTTGGCTTTCCATAGCTTCCTGACCAGAATCTACAAAACTATCTGTAGTCTGCGCTTCTGGTGATTCTACTTCTTGGTTTTCAGCCAATGCTTCTTGAGACATTATATCCTCCTAACAATCCCATTTCCGAAGTGCCTTATTAATACGGCTATTCGGGTCGTTGCGTGTTTTGGCAGAAGTTAATTTTTTCTTCATGCCCTTCATTCTGGCACAGAAGCTCTTTCGCCTTGCGGCAGACTTCTTGCTCTTTTTTGCCTGTTTAGCTGAAACAGGCGGTTTTAATTTCCCACCAGTTTTGCGGTTGTAGCTTGCTCTACCTTTAGCGTTTAGACCGCCTTCTTTATTCTGGCCTTCTTTACGTTGCCAAGCTGGTGTCTTTGCCATTTAATTCTCCCAAAAAGGGGCTACATCCTCCAAAGTAGCCGCATCTTTCCACGTTAATTCTTTGTAAGTTATTTTCCCAGCTTCAGCTTTATGGTCTTTATCCAATCCTACTCCATCGTAGTTGTTGGAAACACAGCTTGGGTCAACATTATTAAGCCAATGTTGGATTGATAAGAAAACACCACCAGAAGGCCCGAAACAACCCCCATGCTTATCATTGGGCTTAACCCTAATCATACTGCCTCTAAGCGGGCTTAAATCGCCATTAACAGGCTGTTTAACGTCTTTTTCTTCTACCACCCACTTACCACTGTGGCTAAACATTATCTGACCACCAACATAAACCTCGTAGCTGTCTACATCTGGGTGGGTATGCTCTGGTATAATAAAGTTTGGCGGTATTACCCACATCTGGACTTGAAACTTATCGTGAAGAAACATTCTCACACTCCAAGCCCCAGACTTGCATGTAACTGCGTTCTCAAGCGGAACATAGTGTAGCAAATCGCAATTTTCATTATACCATGTGGCAAATACATCAAGTTCATCATGTTCTTGCATAAGTCGGCTTCTTCCCCCCACCACTAGGATTAGTAGCTCTCTTTCGTGCTACTGCCTTTGCTTTATCTTTCTTGCTCATACTATTAGCTTTGCTAGCTGGTACACATTTTGGGTATCCTCGACCATCACCCATTTTGCGTCCACACTTAGGATGTTTACCGCTAGAGTCCTTACTGGATATATCACGCCAATCTTCATTGAACCATTTAGTCAGGCTCATGTGTACTTACCACCCCTACGCTTATATTCTTGTACAACCTGACCACTTGCATATGCACTAGGCCACTTTTTTACACGCTTCTTAACCATTGCCTTTACCCTTGCGTAAAGAGCTTTGTTTACTGGTTTAGCCACTTTTACGTCCTTTCTCGCACCTAGCCTTTATTATACCAACAACCCATCTAGACCCCTCAGCATGGGCTAGTGTTTCGATATTTGTTCCTGCAGGGTGGATACTGTTCGTTGTAATGCCCTCAAGGTACTGTAGGAAAGTTTTTCCAACACCTGAACCAAATAAAGCATAGGCCTTAGAATTAAGGTCAGCTTCAATGTCACGAGTATATCCCCTGCCATCAACAGAGATTTCTCCCCTAGTTTTTCTATCCATTTAACCACCACCCATCATCCCTTGTTGTTGTGCTAATTGAGCTAACTGGTTTATGTTCTCTTTCTTCTCAGCTGGGTCAGCTAGCAATTCCTCTGGTATCCCAAACTTTGAAGCCAAAAACTTAATAACCTCGTCTTGATTATATAAAGTCGGAGTAAACTCTGCGCCAAATGTTTGTGCAGCGGTCTGTTGAAATCTTACAAAGTCAGCAACGTCTTGTTGATCTTGCGCTCTTAAAAGCGGAGATACTGGCACAACACGAATTTGCCTACCATCAACCTTTGGCATTTCAATAATACCTTGGGCTGTATAGATCCCAATTATTCTTTCAACAAGAGGAGTTAAAAACTCCTTCTGCATACGACCAGCAACAGCACCCATATCTCTAGCTACATCAGCTAAACGCTCAGATACCTCTGTAGCAGATAACGGTGTCTTTGCTTGTCTAGTATCAAGCTCATCAATAAACATAGCTTTGCGTACATTTCTACGCATATCATCAAGAACAAGTTGAGCCACATCAAAACGGCCAGCAGAACCCAATGTAGTTATCTGAGAACCGGGGCTTCTTGGTATGAAAGTGCCGGGCTGAATAGTAATGTTGTCAGGATTAAAAACTCCATCATCATCATAAACATAGCTACCAGCAATAGCCATTTCAGCGTTTTCAAGAATAAGCTGGACTGTAAGGTTAAGGGTTTTAATTGCTGGCATAGCTTGTAGAACAGGGCCACGACCCCAAACTTCAAAACCAGATTTAGACCAGCGTGTAGTAATCCAAGGTAACTCAGCCCTAGACTTAAGAACTGAACTAAACAAGATAGCTTTGTCTGTCTCTGAAATAATATAATAAGTCCACTCATCCTTAAACTTATTTTTCTGGTCGTAAACAGTAGCCTCAATAATTTTAGTTTTACGCTTTGGGTCACGCTTATGAGCGTCTGTCATTTCTTTAGTAAATTTAGATTGAGGAAATCTATGCTTCACCTCAGTCAAATCACACTCAGGCATCCACCTAAACCAATCACTAACAGCATCAGTGCCGCCAGCGTTTAGTGCAAGGTGAGTCATAGGAACAGAAGTAAATTCTAAATCTCCATTAAACCTTCCAGGCTTTACAAGAAGATTCATTGTTCCTATGCCTAAGTCCTGAAGCCCTTCGTGAAACTCTGAATTAAAGTTTGAGTTTCTCAGACCTTCATGAATCATTTCTGTAACTGAATCTAATTCAGCTAAAACGTCTTTTGTAATTGCTTCTTTTGGAAACTCAGGGCCAGGGGCGAGTCTGAAGGCTCGACCATTCGGAGGAAAGAAGCCAAGTTGTAGCCTACTAGCAAACTTAGGCAAACCCACAACAGCAGTTTCATCGTAAATATTTTCAGTACGCCTTTGCCCACTGAACTCTTGAAAAAAGCTTTCCCGATGAGGAAGAACGTAATCATATATTTCTTCCCATACGTCTTGCCAGCTTTGCCAGCGACCCTTAGCCTTTTTATACCTGTCCATTACAGACTTGTATTCAGCATCACTGCCTTTTACTGACGTAGGTTCTGGTTGCCCATCTGAATCGTTGTAGGACATACTTACCTCTACTTCCCATTAAGGGGATTTGCGTAACCTGACTTGCCACCCATTAATTTATTTGGCTTAAAGCCCATACCGCTTTCCATATCTTCATCTTTGAGGGCATTAGAACCTATTTGGTTAAGCCTCATTCTATTATTTTTGTCAGCTTTACGTCTTGCAGCATCAGCTTTTTCTTTAGCCAGTTTATCTGCAAGCTCTTTCTTTTGCTTTTCCATCTCTGGATCAGGACGGTACTTAGGTGTCTTAAAAATGCTACCCATCACAATTCTCCTTATATTCGGTAAATATCTCTTTTCCACCACGCTTTAGCAATTCACAATACAATTGGTAAGGCGTTATAGCAGAGAGCTTTGAAACACCAATAGCATGTTTACAAAATGAAACGCAATAAAGCCAAGGCCATAAGTATTGGGGAACCTTGCTGTATCTTCTCTTGGGAGTTACCTCGATGCATGTGCAGTTTCCCACAAGTATAGCTATCATATCTGTAGCCTCATCTCCCCGCCTTGATATAAATTTTAAGCCGCAATTGTTGTACTCAAGCCAATTCCATGTATCTGTGTTACCCTGATAAAAAACTACCCAGCAATGAGAGAAGTTAATATGCTTTCCTATAGCCCATTTCCAGAATCCTTTCTGGTCTGTCTTACTAAAAGCAACAATAACCTTATCTGACTCTATACTCATAACGAAGCGAATCTACCCTTGGGTTTTCTCCTAGCACTCATACGCTCTAGTGGACTGCTAGCCCTAGCAACAGTTGTGGGGCGAGAAGGTTTGCTATTGCCAGTAAATACTCGCCTTCCTTCACCACCGCCAATCATAGCGTATTGAAGGGCATCATGAACGTGACTAAAACGATTCTTATTAGGTTTCTCATCGTACTTTTCATTACCCATATAGTAAGTACGTTTGTACTGATAGCCACCCTCAAACCCATTTATCAAAGTAACGCAAGTTGGATTTATAAGCATACTTGGCATACCCTCTGACATTCTATTCAGAACACCTTCAACAGACTCAATTCGCAATGAGATATCATTCGTATTACATGGGTATGCATTTACACCAGCAGCACGGAGTATCATAAAGGGAGTTGTCTCGTTGGTTTGAGCCATCTGATTGCCAGCAGGGTCGCCAATAAACTTAAACGTATGTTTATCCCATCCTTGTCGGCTAATATCACGCTTGAGCATTTCAGCAAATCTAGCCGCACCCATGTCCTGACCAATTAATTCGTGCAAAACAACCCACCTTCCACCATACAAATGCTGTATAAAAACAGCGGAAGGCGTTCTGCCAAAGTCTATGCCAACAATAATGTCAGAACCTTCGTTCGGCTGCATAACTTCTTTGCCGACATGCACATCTTTCTTAAATGTTGGGTAAACAGACTTACCGTCTAGCAAGGTTTGGTACTCATTAAGGACATAAACCTTAATCCAAGCTGGCGCTTTACCAAGAATTATCTTTTCATAGTATGTTTTCTGGATATTGGGTATGTTTTCGGCTTTATCGTTAATTTCGTAGCCCTGCAAGTTACCCTCTAAGTCCAATTTAGACTTCATAGCCCCAGGTTGGGTATAAAACGTCCAATCATCAGGCTTAACCATCAATAATTTTTCTTCTTGGGTAAGATATTCTGGCACAGCTACTTCACCAGACATAATTCCCCACCAATGAGACTCATCTGGGCTGTTGGTGTCCATTATAACACCAAACCAGCTTGGGCCGCCCTCTCTCATCGATGGGAATCGACCAACACGCATGGTGCAAGCGTCAACAATTGACTTTGGGATCTCTCTTGCTTCGTTTATCCATACGCCAGAAAGCTCTAAGGACAGCAACTTCTTAACATCTTCGCTTTTATCTAAAGCCAAAAAGATAACTTCAAGCTCAACTACGGTTTTATCACCAAGAGAAAAGCAGATATTGTGGGTATAAGGAGGCGACCACACAAATCTGCCTAACTCGTCATCAAACCAATCACGCCAAGTCTTGATAGTTGTCGTTTTAAGCTGTGGATTCGTATTACGAATAACAGCCCATCGACTCTTTCTTACACCTGATGCGTTAGGCTCTTGCATTGTAGCCCTTCGCATGATTTCCATACAACAAGCTACAGATTTACCAGAACCTACCGGCCCACGCAGACCACGCACAAATGAAGAATCTTTCATAAATGCCTTGGCTACAGGGCCAGGAGGCACATAATCTAGATTCATATTATCCCCCTAAACCACCTCGTCTACCTCTTGAAAGGAAGTTTCTACGGTCAACACCACCAACCGTAGCTTCCAAAGCTTGGTTCTTTTGAGCAAGCTGAGTTCCGCTAGTAGCAGTAGAAATAGCACCAGCGGCCTTTTCTTTTGGTGCGCTATTAGCAACATTTGAAACTGATGGGCTGTCATCGTCCTGTTGCATCTTAGCATCTACAGTATAAGAATCAGTTGCGTTATTAAAGCCAGTGTTCTTTCTTCCAATAGGACTATAAGCAGACTGACCAGAATAAACTAATGCACCAAACATGTTCTGAGACACAACACCACGAATCTTGTTGTTCTTGTCAAAGACAGGCATACCACCAGCTTTCAACTTGGCTGCTTGGTTGTTAAGACTAAACTTGCCAACAGCCGTAAGCGCACCAGTGACTAAAGATGGGAAACCACCCTTTGTATTAAATGGGTCATATCCTTTTGCTTTGGCTTCCAAACCCTTTGCTAAGTCTACATTCCTTGCATAGTTCTTGTCTGCTGGTTGGATGCCCGGATGTGGGGCTTGGTTCATATTATAAGTGCCATTAGTGGTTTTCTTATAATTAGAGGCTACTTTCTTTGTTTCGTTGCTGGACTTACCAGCATCATTTTCGCTGCCCATAAATAACTCCTGATTATGATTGACCCTTATAGGTATAAATTTTTTTTGGAGAAGATGCTTTTCACAAAGCTATCGTGCATGTGAAATACGTGTATGTTAATATAGCTGCTTTTCTAAGCCACCCTCACTCTATGCCGACATCCTTGGGTCTCTATGCCCACTATCACAGATTGAAATTCACCTGCACAGCAGTCCCCGGCACCTTACCACCACCATCTACACTCATCCCCGCCCTATCCAACAGATCCTTTGCCGCCTCTAACCTCACATAACTACTCTTATCACCCAACAACTCTCTCATAGTCGCCATCGCCTGTGTCGCATCCCATCCCAACACTGTCATAGCTAAACTCTGTCTATACTCTATAACATGCTGTTTATTCAACGTATTATACGCCCAACTCTTATTCCTACCCATCCTCTTAGCAGCCTCAGTAGGGTTGCAACCATCATGCAACATCATCTCTACCAATTCCGACTGAGCATCAGTCACCTTCACATGCATCACACGTAACTCATTAGCACCCTTATCTATATCATCAACAGGCACTATCGCTCCCTTGTACACATCTTGCTTAGTCTTATCAGCCTTCATTCCGCATCCTCACAACATCCTACTGAATGATATAGCACTCCACTCAAAACCCTGTCAATTCACACTATCCAACCATCTGTATTACTTATCATTTCCGTTCCACTCAGGGCAACGTATCGCCGTTGCATCACTTCGACTCAAGCAAACAGAATCGTGGATTCTGTGTAGTAAGTATGTCGTACCCATCATCTATTCCTATTAACATACACATCACTAACGACACACTGACTACGGACGCAATACTTGATTTGCAAGTATTGAATTGCGTCCTGTGCTTCGCTCACTTCCATTACTACGCCTAACACCGCTCAGGCCGCTCGGGCCACACAGGCATTATTCACACCCACGCTTTGCAGTGGCATATCACACTCTCCAAGGGGTTCGATAAGCTCGACCTCGTACTGCCACTTCTTCCTTGCACGCTTATCTCATTCTTCAGAGGCGGGCTAAAAAGCATTTGCCTTGTGGGCAAATCCAAGCCCTTCTTCTGAATTTATCTTTCAGCCCCTTTCCAAGCGTGTAACTGAAACATCGTAGGTGTGAATAACACCTGCTGTAACTCAACACATAAACGTAAGGAGAACACGACATGCCGTACATTAAAGACGAGAACGAAGTACTAGCTGATGCAGTAACACTTCACCACCATCCAATCGATACTCTAGACATTATCACGGATGAGATAGACCAGCTTATCGAGCTTGGTGACACAGACACAGAACGTTTCAAAGAACTCGTTCAAATCAAACTATCATACACTAACTAAAGCCAACACAACTAGGGTGGGTCTAACAGGCTCACCCAATTCTAAGGAGCGTTAACATGACTACCATTCAAGAAACACTAACAACAGAACAACAAGACCAACTCATTGCTCAGGCAAAAGAGATATGCAAGACTCGTCAAGAGGCAAGGGTATCTCAACAAGACGAGCTAGACAACCTAACCACAGAGTATCTAGACGACCTAGCCAAGCGTCTACAGTCGGATACATTCTCTGAGGACTCACCCAAAGACTACTACCAACAATGGGCTGCCCACACCAAACAAGTAGAGCTTGCAGCCATCATCACGCCGTCAGACGATGATGCAACCGAATGGATTCAAATATGCGATGGTCGTATCAGATCCATAGAGGGTCTGATGGCAGGACTCAAAAAATACGGCACAAATCTCACAGACGAAATCAACCGCTGTGTTGTCACAGAGGAGATTTCAGAGATGCAACTACAATCACTCAAAGACAAACGTACTAAACTACGCACCAAATACGCTAACTACCAAAACCGTAGGTCAGTCCTGCTACATGAAGTTCGTCCAGAGATCGAACGTCGTGCAGGATTCACCATCGGTACATACAAATCTGCAAAAGATATGGAGCATGATCGTAAGACAGCTCAGTATCGCCCAAAGAAAAAGCCAATTACTCAACAGGAATGGGATAAGATGGATGACACTACCAAACGTCTAGCATTACGGACGCACTTCGTTCAAATATCCTAACTCATCGCTCCATGTGGGAGAGAGCTTCGGTTCTCTCTCACACTTTTTTTTCTGTGACTCATACGCCCAGGTAACATTGCTACGGCATCGAGCCTTGCAATGCTATCAGTCAGAGGCAAAACCCATAAGGAGGTACACTATGTCACGCAGACGTTCTTTCTCGCTCGTAGGATTAGCTTTATTCTACTGTAGTATATCATTGCTCGTAGGTCTGGAGGCAGCCGCAGCAATCTTCATCTCCGCCAGCCTGTGGAGTCTGGTGTTCCGTGGACACCTACACTTGTTCACAGTTTTATCGCAACAACTGGTGGGGTTAGGCAAATGGATTTCCACATCTTCGCAGGAATTTTCTCGGCGTTAGCCATCATTTTTCTTCTGCTAAAATTTGATATCAAAAAAGTTCTATACTTTGATATCGCAATCGACTTAGGCTCGTCATTATTCCTCATTGCAGTTTTCTTTGGAAGCTTTGCTGGAATGATGGCGGCAGTCATCGGTGGTGCGCTCATATCTGTAACGCTCTGGATATTGAAGCGCACCATCGGCTATCGTAAACCAACTTGGAATCGCTTCTGGTACTCATGGGAGGACACACATGTCAAACATCAGCACAGACGTTAAATTCAAAAATGTAACACATCAATCTATTCTTAGCCGTATCATCATATGGCTAAGAGAGATGTGGCTTCGCCACAAAGCCAATAGAATGTTTGGTTAAGATTAAACAAATTGAGTTACTCACCGTCAGCTGCAGCAAGGTCGTCAGTAGTAACACAGAGGGTCAGGTAACGTGATACCCTCACCATTTACCCTGTTGGTTTTTATAAGCCAATGGGGTATTTTAGTGCAGTCACTAATGACTGTATCATTCTAAACGTGAGGAGAAATCACATCATGAATATCGCACAAATGACCGTAGGTGGTAACGTAGGCGCAGCCCCAGAAATCCGTGACGTTAACGGCACTAAAGTCGCTAACTTCTCAATAGCCGTCAACGAAGGCTATACCAACAAAGCTGGTGAGAAGGTAGAGAACACACGCTGGTATCGTGTCGAAGCCTGGGACTCAGGCCAAGGCAAGGGTCTGGTAACAGCAGTAATCGAAAAGTATGTCGATGCTGGTGTAACAGTCTACTGTCAAGGTACACCAATCGTTGAGTCATACGAGAAAGACGGACAGAAGATGACAGCGTTCAAGCTCAAGCTTGCTGGCGCTGGTTCAACCTTCCGTCTTGTTGGAGGCAAGAAAGGTGGAGATAACTCAACACCTGACACCAACAAGTCTCAGGTAGACGATACCGATATTCCATTCTAGACTTGGTTTACCAAGAATTAGAACGAGAGGGCAGGGGCAATAGCTTCTGCCCTTTTGCATTGCAAGCACACAACAATAGTTACGGAGAGGGTTGGATGCCGAGTGTGTCGGTAGCAAAGCCAATCGTAAGGGTGAAAGGAAGGTGATGGTGTACGGCCATGGTAACGTACACTTGAGGTATCCATGACTATTCTTTAAGGAGGCAGATATGCAAGACGGATATACATGCAACGACTGTGGACATTACCACGATGATTACAACCGCTTGAAGTTTTATCAAATGCCAGATGGCTCTGATACTGGTGGATTTTGCACGAACTGTGGAGGCGACTACCTCACAGCCGACTCTGAACAAGAGATAGATTACTTCCTAGAAAAAATGGAGAACGGCATAGCTGTTCTAATTTGCGAGGGAGCAGAGCAACCTGTAAGCCAAAACGAATTTATAGCGGCTTGGCAACATATACATAACAACGGTTTAGCCTACCAACTACAAGGATGGTTCGGGAGGCGTTGCCAAGACATGATAAGGGAAGGACTTATCGATGCTTAACAGACTTCGTTCAATCAACTTTATTACAAGAAAGACCCGATGGCTTGGCTGGTTTGTCACTGTACATCTCACCTTGTCATTCACAATAATGCTTATGCTTATCGGCATAGGCATCAACCCCACCTTACTTGTGTCGGTAATAGGTGCGCCACTTTGGATTGGCGTTGCCTTTTCGTCCAAGTATCTTACAGACAAAATCATGGAGGACTAAATGTACTTTATAAAAATGAGATGGGGCTACAATGATGTAGTCTGCCGTGTTCATGACTACACTAAAAACTCTGAGTTTGGACGTATGCTCATGGACGGTACTGTAAAGTTAGAATACATTAAAACAGAGTTCCCTGCTGACGGTGCTTTCAAAGACCGTGATGATTACAATTACAATCATCCCCAAGACGAGCTTCATCCTGTCGAGCTATCTCTTATGCCGACTCATGAGATTCGTTCTTGGTCGCCAGAGATAAAGAAATTAAATGAGGAGTACAAAGAAAATGATGATCAATCTAGCACTGGCTGAACTAAAGCCAGCAAAAAATAATGTGCGTACAGTAAAGCCAGACTCAGCACAAATGAAACAGCTAGTAGCCTCTATCGAATCGCAGGGGCTACTGCACAACCTCGTTGTTATGAAGAACGGTACTGGTTATGAAGTCATCGATGGTAATCGTCGGCTAGCCGCATTGCAAAAGATACACGGAAAAACATCAACTCATGAAGTAAACTGTGTAGAAATTAGTAGCGATGACCAGCTAGCCGGACTACATGCTAACATGATGCGTGAAGATATGCACCCATTAGATCAATGTGACGTTATTAGCGCCTTGTGTGCTGAAGGCTCACATGATTTAGATTCTATATCTAAACAGTTTGGTCAAACAAAGAAATGGGTTGAGCAACGCCTAGCATTGGCAGAGTTATCTAACGTAGCAAAGAAACGTTTCCGTAACTGTGACTTCAACATTGGCGTTGCATCAGCACTTACTCTTGGCACACATGAACAGCAAAACTCGTTCTTAGAAAAGTTTACTGGTGACGATAAAATCAATATGTCCCAGGCAAGAATTGCTATGACTGTTGACAAGATTGGCATAGACAGAGCGTTGTTTGATATATCAAAGCACCCAGAGCTTGATATCGAAGGAGACTTGTTTGGCTCAGAACAGTTCATTACAAACGTTGCGTTGTTCAAAGACTTGCAAATACAACATGTAAACGACAAAGCTCAAGAGTATCGTGACATGGGCTACAAAGAAGTGCATGTTCTTATTGACTCAATGACCTTTGAGGATACTCGTTTTCGTTACCTAGATAAGATTTGGAACGATGACGATAAAATCAAAGCAGAGAAAGACAGAACAATAGTCGCTTTCTCTTATGATACTTTCCGTCACAACATGCGTGTAGAATTATACACAGACCCTAAAGATAAGTCTCAAGCAGAGATTGATGCTATTGAAGCTGGCGAAGAACCAGACTTAACGCCTCAAGATATGAGTAACCCACAGAAAGCAGCCTATGAACGCATGAAAGCCAAACATGTAAGGGATTGGCTATTATCAAACAAAAAGGATGATGTGCTTTTTGCAATGTCTGTTGCTTCAGCTTATCACTCTTACACAAGAACTAAAAAGACTAGACCCACAAACATTGCTTATGACACGGCTAATGAATTTGATTCTAGTTATGAACCAGAAGGGTACTCAGAGCATGAGCGTTTTAGCGGTTATCAAGATCTTAGAGACTCTATTGCTGAAAGTTACACTGATGTTGACAAGCATACTGTCGATTACTTCATTGGCAACTCTATTGATCTCCTCGTTGAACAGATTGCGCCAGTCATTGCTAAATCTATTCCACACTATGTTCTCAACGACAAGGAAATCCAAACGGCAATCGGGTACACGCCTGACTCTGGTTGGTTCAAGCCAGACGTCAAGTGGCTCAACAAATACAAAGCAGAACAACTAGCAGACATTTGGCACAATGACCTTGGACAAACAGAATCCATCGAGGGTAAGAAAGCGTTAGCTAAAGCAATAGCTGACTACGTTTCATCTAACCCATGGGATCCGTTTGCTCCAAAGTAAGCTATCAATGCGGCTTCAGCTAAACCATCTTGGTTTTTCTGTTGCCACAGATGGGAGGCATCTGGAAATATGTCGGATGCCTTCTGTCTGCTTTCATCTTTATTAGATGACAAACCGTAATGCTTTTTCCACTGTCTTGGATTTACAATTGTATAATCAATTTCAGTAGCTACAAGCATCCCAATATATATACCATAACCAAAACCAGTTCTAAATGTAGAGCTTACACCCTGACCTGGCATTGATTGTTGCTTTTCAATATACACATGATTTGGTGAATATTTGTGAAGCATACACAAAATTGTGAAACAATCTAAATATCGCTTCACAGTTTTGCCTTCTTTAATTTTATAGACAGGCGCACGTTCTACAGAATGTATTACACCCTGTTCTATAAACGCTATACCGCCACTTAGACCTGGATCAATACCGCAAATCATCCTCGACAACCTCCAACTTTATCTTACATCCAAGGCTTTCAGCCCAACAATGCAAGTTAAAAGCTGTTGGCTTACGATTCCCTGTCTCCCACTTTGCGACAAGGCCTTGTGCAACTCCAATCTTATCGTCCACAAGTGTTTGCGGGAATCCAAGTTTGTGACGTCTTTTAGTCAGTTGTGAAATCAGCACGCAGCTGAAAGTATCTGTCATCAAATCAACCCCTCATGTGAAAGATAAATGAATATGATGTGTATTGACAATTCATTTTTTATTAAATTTCAGTTACCATATTTATATGAACTTAGTAAAAATAAAAATTCATGAATCATCCATGGACAAATCTGGATTCCCAAAAGGCTGTAATGTGGTGGTGCAGCTCGACCAGAAGCCAAAAGATGATGATGTGATACTTGTTAAAGAACCGTCCAGAATGGCTCTCTACGAGTACCGCAAGGGCTATTGTTACCCTAATAGTAACAGCCCCATGTATCGCAAGATAGATGTCTGTCTTGTGGATGTTATAGGTGTAATCAAAGGAGGAATTGATGCCCAAAATGACACAACAACACTTCGTGTGGCTAGCGACTAAGGTTGCACCATACATACGTTCTCAGGACGTACCGTTCTTTACTGACACAGTAGCTCAGTTTGCAAACAACTCAAGATTTCAACGACAGCGTTTCATACAACGTTGTTACGATGAGATACAAGCTAACCAGCACGATTACTCATTATCACCAGAACATTACAAAATTGACGACCACATTCCCACATTGGAGGAAAAAGATGGCACTGACTCAGCAGCAGCTTAACGACAGAAAGAACTTCATTGGTTCTTCGGAAGCTTCAACAATTGCCAATGGCGACCTAGATGCTTGGCAAGACTTAATTGATGAGAAGAAAGGTGACAAAGTACGCAAGTTCGACAAAGGAACATTGCTACGCATGGCGGCTGGTTCTCACCTAGAATCATTCATACTTGATTGGTTCGAGAACGACTTTGAAATACCTCTGTTATCCAGAGACATTGGAAAACATGCAGACACAGACATTGGTGCGCCTATTAGATCTACACTTGACGGTCTGACTAAATACTATGACCCTGTGGAAGCAAAAGCACACTTTGGCTTTCGTGACATGGATGAGCTATCAGAGATGTATGCTCCTCAATGTCAGCACCACATGGTTGCTAGTGGACGTAAACAATGCTTTTTAGTTGCGTTCTTTGCTGTACATTGCCGTATGGAGGTTCGTCTTATCAAGCGTGATGACAACTGGATAAATGCCTACATCGACAATGCCAAGAAATTCTGGGAATGGTATCAAACAGATATTCCACCACTAGAATACAACCCTCTGCCACCTATTATGTATGATGATATGATTACATTAGATATGAGTGGGTTTGAGTTTTATGACCAACGTTTCCAATCTGAAATGAATCTAAATGCACAGTTAATTACAGAAGCCAAAAAGGCTGTAGAAAATGCTGATACATCCAAGTTGGAGATACGTCATTACATGCCTAGCAATTGCAAACGCATGACGCTTGACCTAACTGGAAACCACCCAGCTGGCTCTAAGCTAGTAGCTACCCGTGCTAAGTCTGGCACAATTTCAATCAGAGTAAATACCCCCAAGGAGGAACTACCGAATGTCTGATGTATTCAAAACCCTAGCAGCAGTTGACTGTTCACAGCACACCGACAAGAAAGGTAACTTTACCTATCTGTCTTGGACATGGGCTTGGTCACTTGTTAAATCTCACTATCCAAGTGCAACATTTGAGAAAGTTGTATTTCATGACAACCAAAACAACCCGCTTCCCTTCATGCGAGACACTAAAGGGAACACCTATGTTAAGACAATTGTTACTATCGAAGGCGAATCTTATGCAGAGATTTATCCTGTGCTTGATTTCAAGAACAAGGCTATGTCTTTTCCTGACAGTTTTGCGGTTAACACCGCACTCCAGCGTTGCTTGGTTAAGACATTGGCTTTCTTTGGCCTTGGACTTAACATATACGCAGGAGAAGATCTGCCAGTTATGGATACTGAGACAGTCAAACAAGAAGCACAGCTCAACATCGACAAGATGAGTAAAGAGTTCGAGCAGTGCAAATCAATCAACGATATTGATGAAGCTTGGCGCAAAAACAAAACAGTCTATGACAAATTGCCTAAGTCTGATAAAGATAAGGTAATGACAGCATGGAAAGCTAAGAAAGTTGCCTTGGTATCAGAAGCGGAAAAAGCGGCATAAAGTAGATAATGTTGGGAAACCAGCAGAGTGCGAGGTATGTGGGAAAACCGTACAATGGTTTACCTGCATCCTCGTTTCTATAGAACCAGTCGCCCACCGTACAATATGCATCACTTGTCATGAGGATGAATATTACAAACGCAAGGCAAAATCATGTACTTCTCAGACCAACAATACATAAATTTTGTATGCAAAGAATCTGATCTAAGAGGCTCAAAAGCTCATTCAACAGATACAGAAATCTGGGTTGACGGAATAACGAACGATGGCATTGACAGGGCTGTAGTCGTTCAGCTTTCTAAAACCAGAGATGAATCTTTTACACTTTCAGTTGTAATGAAAGATGATGGCGACACGTTGTATTCACAAATAACGTGGGACTATTACAACTCACTATCTCTTGGACAACTTGCTCTTTTATCTAAGCTAATAATTGACCAGCTTAAATCAGGACAGGGCATACGCACGCATACTACGCACCAATAGGAGGGGCAAATGTTACTTATAACTAAAGAACACGAAAAAAAACTAAAAGCCGCCTATGGCAAAGACTCAGGAAAACCTATAGTAAAGCTATTCGGGGGTGGGGCGTTCACTTGGCTAATATCGCAAATGTATCCAGATGGAGATACTCTATATGGTCTTTGTGATATTGGTCAGGGTACACCAGAGATAGGATGTGTAAGCCTGTCAGAACTAAAATCACTCAAGTTCCCACCATTTGGCTTAGGAGTTGAGCGTGATCTTTACTTCAGCCCAGACAAAAGCCTTATTAAATACTACGAAGAAGCCAGACAAGCAGGCTATATAGCAGCTTAACAACAGTTGTGGGGTTTTGCATAAAAAAGAGGACGCCAGTTTATACCTGAGCGCCCCCTTTCCCCACAACTGCCGCTAAGGGCTGTTACAATCATATTCCATAATCAAACATATTATGTCAAGCTACTTAAAGTGAGAGAGGTGGCAGGGAGGAAATTAAACCACCTCTCTCTGGTGGTGAGTCTATACAATAAACAACTAAAGAAAGAGAGGGTATTCACATGGATGGCTTTGTAGATGATCCCCAAGCAGATAATTATGATAATTGGGGCAAAGCTCCTAGCAGACAGACATCACATGTATTCTATTCATGCGATAACTATGATGCAATACCGTACAAGAGAGGTGATTTTAGTTTAGGCTTGTCAGAGGCAGAGCAGTTTCGTGCTAGAAAGGCACAGCGAGAAGCTCCATCCTGATACACAAACGTTCTGCTCTATTGCGAACCTGAGTATGCCACTTGGAATCTCGCATCTGGGCAGCAGCTTCTTCCCAATCTTCATTATCCACTGCTTCTTTCATCTTCTTAAACTTAGATAGCCGTGGATAACCAAGGTTAAACATCATGTTTGCTATAATTAACTGTACTTCTTCTTGGAAGCCAAAGAAGTTTGAGTACAGCTTTTCACAATCGTCTATAACAATCTTGATGTCTTGGTCAAAACACTGAGCAACACGTTCTTCTGATACAGCTTCACCAACCTCTAGCTCGTATTCAGGCTCACCTTGTTTAATAAGATGACCCACACCCATCGTTTTGTATCCTAAATGGTCTAGATAGACTTCGTGTTTTATGCCTTCATCAAACTCCAAGTCTTTACGCAATCGTTCCAGATCCATTATTTCCTCCTAAACTTATCTAAACCTTTCAGCCCCAGACCAGCCAGTATCGTAACGTACAATATGTTTTGATACCAATCGGGCAACTCATTGAGTCTTGCAAAGCCTTCTTTAACTAAGCCTTCTGCACCAGGGATAAAGCTCATTACACACGGGGCTAATACAGCTATTGTAATTATCTCGTCTTTCCAAGAGCCTTTTGTAGACTCAGCCATGATAAGCTCCCACTTGCTATCATGCTGTGCCGCAGTTTTCATAATTTCTGACTTGGCTTTTTCCTTCTCAACCTTACCTTCAAGGAAGGTCTGGGCTAAACTACCAACAACACCTAACAGTTGAATCATTTGCTTAACTCCATTGCTAATTTTAATTTAGCTAATTCAATTTCAAGCTGTTGAACTCTTATGACAGTATTTTGCACAGACTGAGGCGGCTGGAAATCATCTATCCAGCTATCATTTTCCTCTACTTCTTGCATGGTTAATTCAAGGTTATGTTCAAGAAAAGCAATGCGTTCTACTAACCCAAAGTAAACCCAGACAGACACGCCAGTAAAAGCAATCATGCTTATTAGATTGCGTAAAGGAATAGTCACTTCACTAGCTTCGTTTAATCTTGTGGCTGCGCTTTTCATTTCTTGTTCTCATGCCCCATCCAAATGCCAAACGCACCTGTCATAGCACCCATAACCACGCTTACAAAAGCTGATTGGCTAGCAGTAGGCGCATCTAAATCCATAAACCATTCAGCGCAACGCCAACTCATCATAGTCATAACAAGCATCATGCCCCTTGGAAGAAGGGCAGCTCTGCGTGAGTAGTCTAATATTTTATCTATCATTTACATAAGCCAGCCAATAAAAGAAGCCAATTACAGTAGAAACTAAAGCTAAACAAAGAATACTAATTAAAGTTATTTCAATCCAATGCTGGATTTTTCTTTTTCTTTCTTGAGCAGCCTTTATTCTAGCTTTTCTAGCTTCAGCTTGAAACCTTACCCAGTCTCCCCAAAGCCCAGGTCTGCCTGTGTATATCATTAATTGCTTTAGATCTTCTTCTTGCTGTTTGAGCTTCTCTAAATGCATAAATTCTTCTAACTCACCGCCAGAAGATAAGACACTTCTCTTTCTTTTCTCGCCCTTCTTTCTTAAATCTTCAGTGGCGTTTACATAATCAGAAACTTTAGACCCAACATCAGCAATACTTTTGCCGTTCATCAGTGCTGTTTTGATTACAGCAAAAGCAGCATTAGCAGCGGCTATCTCTGCAAGCATAATTAACCACGCCACACCATGCTTAATAACAACACGATAGTTGTACCAGCAGAGCCTATCATTATATTCTCTAACCTTTTAATCCTAGATATAGTTTCATCCCAACGTTCAGCACAAACTGCTTCATGGGTATCTATCTGTGACTTTACTGATTGCGTTGTTGGCTTAGTCATTAATCACCTACCAATGCGTTCTTCTTTGTGACACAAGAAGCTACGATAGCGGCAATAGCATCTTTAACTGTAGCGTCATCAGTTCGTAACGCTTGAAGCTCATCATCAATAGAGTAGCTCTGCCTTATTTCCTCAACACATTCTTGGTTCAAAATTTTTGCTTGAGGGCTGTTAGTCTTAACCCAATTTTTATCTGCCGTAGCTGTAGTGGCGGCAAGATCATCATTAGATGAAGAACATGAAGATGCATAATCTGCTTCTAACAAAGCATAACCATTGCCATCCTCATCATACCCATACCATTGTGGGGCTTCCAACTCACTGTCGTAACCATCAGGTTCAGTGATATCACCTGTCCATTTGTATAATTTTTGAGCCATATTACTTACCCCTAATTAAGTTGCATCCAAGATTCGATGTACTGGTCGCCAGACTCAATCTGTCCTTGAGCATTGTAACCACGAACCAAGATAGTGCCATCACTCATAAAGCAGAGTGAAGTTCCCTCTGAGTTATATGAGTAGCCCATTGTTATAATAGCCTCGACACTTCTCTGAGTTTCCCCAACCCAGAAGTTAGTGGTCGTTGTTTCTGGTGTACTCATCGGGCCAACATCTTGTCTAAAGTTCAAGATGTTAGTATTGCCATGATTGTTTTGATAATATGTAAACCCTTGGCTGTAACCATTTACATACAAATTACCAACACTATCTTCACAATAAATGTGGCTTGTTGTTTGACCAAGTATGCCAGACTGAGGCCAGACTTTTACAATGTCAGTTCTCGGAAATGTAAGAGCTGTACTGGTTGGCGCACTGTCAGCAGCAGTGGACACTGTAGTATTTGTATAAAGCATACTAGAAGCTGGTTGAATCGGACTAGATGAATTAGTCGTACTACCATCAGCTAACTGTCCGTTACCATTATCACCCCATTGATATATCTCTCCATTAGGTGCTGATGGTGTTCCACCAATGACTACGCCAGTAAAGTCTCGGCTTTGACCATGGGCATAAATTCTTGAGTATGTTGCAGAGCCACCAACCCTTGCGTAAGCATTTGCATTAGCCGTTGAGCCAGTTCCTAAAGCATTATTGCCGCCATACCCAGATGAATAAAGCTCACCGCTTTCATTTAGATAATAACTTGTCCCATAATAAGTCCAGCCACCAGCATAGTGTTGATACTGGTTGTTAATAATCTGATAAGCATCTGTTGCTCCAGATATTTGCGTCCAAGTATTAGTAGCTGTACTCGTACTGGTAATACCAGCAAGATGACCGTTGGTATTGTAACCTGTAGCAAAAACATCTTTATTTGCATCAACAGCCATAGCTGAATGATATCCAATTTCGATGTGAGTTACGTTACTCATTGTTGTAATTAATTGAGGGCGGTTTTGGTTTGTTGCGTTACCATTACCCAACATACCCTGCCTGTTGTGACCCCAAACAAACAGTCTGCCTTGTTCATCAATACCGTAGCAAGAATGTTCTTGACCAGAACCTTCGCCACCACCACTTGTCCAAAATCCACACAAACGAGTGCCAGTGCCACTGTGGGTTCTTCCCTGACCAAACGCAGGAACACGAACAAGATTATGGCGGTCTAGTGTATCACCAACGCCAAGCTGTCCATGACCATTATAACCAGCCGCAAACAATCCGCCTTTGTTAGTCATTACATAAAGATTGTAATACTGATACCAGATGCGAACAAAGTATTCGCCATCTTCTAATCCACCAAACTCAGGAGATATATTAGTTGTAATGCCTCTGCGATGAGTGTTGCCACCAGAGTTACCCATTACGCGATAACCATCTGTGCCAGATAGAATGACTTCATGGTTTTGATTTAGATACGCAAAGCCACGATATCCACCACCGTATCCTGTCAACTTATCTTGAAACATAAGAGGACTCATCTTTGGATTAGGTATACCGCTTTCGGGTATCCAGTTGTTTGCATAGTCAGCAAGCCAAGCCCTAGAGCCAGATGCTCCATAAGTGGTTGCCGCATTGTGATGAACAACTTGGTCATAGTTTGGCTTAAGATATTTTCTACCTGACAAAGCATCTAAAGGTGAAAATGTTAAATCATTACCTGATACTGTTAGTATGTCGCCAGAACTACCCCGAGCAAGGCGTGTTGCGTTAGTACCATCGTGAGTAAGGATATCTCCTTGAGTAGTGAGAATGTTCGTTCCTTGCGCCACCAAATCCCAAAACGTCGTGTTAGAAGTTGTAGGGTTGTTGGCTTCCCAATGTGTTGTTGTGGTAGTCGCTGTGCCGATGCTTGCTGTAGCATTGATATACCTAAAGACATTACCGCCATCCGTTACAAGGTCATTAAGGGAATACTGTACAGTAGCATCATATGCTGGTGCAGACTGGTCAATGATAGCAATCCAAGTGCTGCCGTTATAGGAGACAGCATCATTTTTGCTGTACACCGTACTAGCGCTAAATGTGGATCTCCAGTTGAAACGTATTTTACCAAGGTTCAAAGTAGCCATTTTTCACACTCCTTATGGCAGGCCTATTTCAAGCTCACCGCTTGAGTTGATGGAAAAAGTCATACCTGACGATCCAATCATATAATTATCATAACTATCTATCCCAAAGCTTGCTGACACACCAGCCTCAGAAAAATCAAGTATAAGGTCACTGTTACTATCTACACGCAATCCATAGAAAACAGCAGTATCCGTAGCTGGTGGGGCAAACTGAAACCCAGTTGCACCCGCATTTACTTTAATAAAGTTGCCTATATTAGATGATGTAGGCGCTGGTATATTAAGAGCCGCCTGTGATGCCGCAGCAGCAGTAGCACTAGCGCTTGCAGATGTAGCAGATGTAGCGGCAGCATTAGCAGAACTTAAAGCAGCAGCAGCATTTGTTTGAGCCTGTGTGCTTGCACTAGCAAGACTGTTAATCTGTGAAGCAGATATACTTACATCGATGTCACCATTTGCATCAAAAGCCAAAACATTGCTGGCACGAACAGTAGAAATAGGTAACTCAATAGATGTAGTTGTATCTGAGTTTTTTAGTGATACGGCTCTTGCAGCGGCAGTTTCATTCTGCTGTGCAATAGCAAATATCCTATCAAAATCTGTATTCAAAGATGTAATAGAGAACGGCCCAGATGTAGGAAAATCTGTTGTTCTTTCAATTGCTATGTCACGAAATATAGTAATAGTATCAGTGGTAGTATAAGCATCACCAAAGGTAACATTACCACCAGAAAAGCCATCATCAACAGCATTGCCAGATACAGCAAATGTACCTGTGCCTGTCCCTCTAGACAAAACAGTATCCACGCCAGAGGAGTCAGTTACGATAACGTTAACGTCACTCTCTGCAAAGAATGGAAAGTCGATAGCTAAAGTAGTAGTGTTAGCAACAATGGTATTGCCGCTATACTGTACTCTGGCATCATTATCTGCAATTTCTATAGTAGCCATACTGTTTTATCGCCTTATAGCTGTTGTTAAGCAATTCACATTAGTCAACTGCATAAAACCCCCTTGGGAACAGTGGGTGTGATTGATAGGGGGTAGCCCTTAACATACTATTCATAAACTCTTGCTCAAAAGCTCTACCTGATAATGCTTCAGTTGCCATTCTAGTAAAGTCATAAACAGTAGCACCACCTGGGCCAGCAAATGTGGATATTGTTTTTCTTACAGATGGCTTTTTTGGCTCTCCACCAGCAAGGGCATCTAAACCCATATTATTAGATGTCATTACTTCTAACGCATGGTTGAAGTCAGAGAGAATTGCAAACAAACCAGCCCTGTCTGCACCATCAGCTAACACCTGACCCCAAGTACGCTTTTTATCATATCCATACTGTATCTCTTTGATTTCATTAACAAGCATACCAAGAGACGCCATTGCCGCAGCGCCTATGTAAAAGTTAGCATTTCTTTCTTGCAAGCCAGATATAAGCATACGCTGTGTAGATGATTGACCAAAGCTTTTGAACTGAGCAATCATCCCACCTACATGACCCTCAGTCCACAGTGCTTTTTCACCTGTGTTCGGAGTAACAATGGTTCTGTTTATCTGTTGGTTTAATGCTCTTTTGAAAGCATCTGCCGCACCAGTATCAGTCCATGCACCAAGAACAGGAAACTTAAAAGAGCCTACTTGATTAAAGAAACCATCTACTTGCATCATAGAATTAATTCTTGATGCCATCGGCCCATCAATGCCGTTGGCTAACAAACGATCTCTATCTGCAATGGGTAGTGTTTGCCAGTCTTTTCCTACAGCTTTAAGCATACGGTTACTAATTATAAGACCACTAAACTCTTTCATTACAGTAGTCCATATATTCAAACCATTAAGTAAGAAGAATGGAACTTGTATATTCTTTACACTTCTTTCAAGAGGACTCATTCTGCCAAATGTAGAGCCAGTGTCAGCCATAGCAAATGCTCTCATAGAGAGAGTCATGTCCAATGCTTCACCAACTTCACGAATCTGCTGTCTGTTAAGTTGAAGTATTTCTTTTCTTTGTGCGCTTAACAAAGCCTTCAAACCTGTGCCAAAGAAAGCGTTTAGACCTTCTGTCATAATTGGCCTTGCTATATCAGGTAGTGATGATACAGCTGCTCCACCCATATAAACCAATGGGCTGTAGTTCTTTAGCAAAGATACGCCTCTGTTTAACATAGAGTACGGATCTGATGGTCTGCCATAAACACCACGAAGCAAGTCTCTTATCGCTGTAGCATCTCTCTTAGCAGCGGCATTAGGCAATGCCGCAATATCATCTGCCATATCAACAGAACCAAACTTACGAGTAAGCTCAATATCCATACCCATTCTGCGTACATGGTCACGGATTACTGCTTCTGTATTAAAGTCCAAGAAGGGAACAAGAATCTCATCGTCTACATCGAGCATACGGGCTTGTGCGCCACCAGCCGCAACATCGTCTATAAACGAATCAAACCCTTCTAAGGTATCATCATAAGAGTTGGTTATTTTAGTCCAAGCTTGTTGTGCTGGCTCTCTACCAATCTGACCACCAACAACACGCATCCATTCTGCTTTACCAGCATCAGTAAGCAGATATTCAATATCATAGACTCTAGGAAAATAACCTTGTGAGCGTATGGTAGCTTGCACACCAGCTTGAGTAATAACGTCCCTCTTTGCCGCAAGGTTATCCATTTGATTTGATATCTTAGCAGCAGTTGTGGGGTTTGCAGTCTCTAGGCGCTCTTGTAACTTCGCCAGTTTCTTGTCAATCTCCTTAACCCATAGATTAACATTAGTACCTTCTCTGCGAACTAAGTCTAAAACCTCACGATATGCAGTTGCAGCCTCATTAACAAATGGCGTCATTTCATCTGCCATGTCGTCACCGCCACGCATCAAAGCCAAACCAACACGTTCATTGAACATTCTGTATAAGTCTGTATTTCTGCCGTGACCTTCTGCTCTTGTAGAAACCTTTTCACGCAACATTCTAAATGCGTTTGCAGTAACTCCAGACCTGTTATTATATTTACCTCTGTAGTTTAAGAACGCTTCCTCTGCTTTGGTGATAGCGTTAAAAAGAGGCGTAAGATATGTCGTCTTAAACATAGTAGACACAGAGTTATTATTCATAGGTATCTGGTCGTCTACCTTGTTTAGAATCATTCCAGCTGGCTCAACCAAGTCTTGAACCAACCTTGATGACTCTGCACCACCCTGCAACATTCTAAGCAGAGGGTTTAGTGGTGCGTTTTCAATACCAAGTCTGGTAGCCCTCAGTGACTCTTGACGTTCTAAATCACGGATACTTACATTAGCGGCAGCTGCACCAGCTGACTTAGGTGTTGCTTCAAAACCAATGGTTTCATCTGCATTGAATCTGTCCTTAGCAAACACAACAACTTCGTTTTGGTCAAAGTTAGCGTTCCCAGGTGTTTTGCCCGGACGATTAACTAGCTGACCATTATCCCATACATTAACAATGATGCCATCATGCCCTAAATCTTTTGCCATTTTACCAATAGAACCATCGGTAACAGCCCTCATGCCAGACAAAGCAAGCATTGCCTCTGCTTCTTCAGGACTCATATCTTTGCCTGTTCTAGCAAAGAACTCCTGTATGTCACTTGCGTCTCTAATAACAAGTGGGTTTTGCAATGTTACCTCGGCTTCGATAACATCATCTCCGTAACCGGAAGCCTGACCTTTACTGACAGCCCAATACTGAGCATCATCACCCATAGAACCTGACATCGGCCCCATAGTTGGAGTCTCCGTTTGCGCTCTCCATAATGTAGCAGTAAAAGGTTTGCCTGTTTCAACACCATTTAAGTTCTCTGCTTTTTGACGCCAAGTTACTGGCTCACCAGATTCGTCTCTGGCAACATTCTCAGGCTCTACACGCCTTGGATCTGAAACATATGGCTGGTCATTAATAGTCGAACCAAAGTTTACTGGCTCATAATCATCTGGGCTAACCTTACCACCTAAGTTCGATGATGCTGGTCTAAAGGTTGATTTACCAAATGCAGCACCAACTGTGCCGTTTAAGCCAAACATAGCCCCCATAACTATGAGTGACTCAGCATTTGTTCTGGTCATGCTTTCTTGTCTGCGTATGTACTCATAAGGAACAGTAGCCGCAAAACCAACAGACCCAGCCGCCATGAATCTATGACTGGCCTTTGCGCCTTTAGCCCACCACCCAAGAACAGGAACATAAGTCAAAGGGTCGCCTAATACGTCTGCACCAAAAGAAGTTGTGTATGCCGCACCCCTCATTAGTGCGCCCCCTGGCTTCTTTTGCTCAAAATCCATAATAGTCTTTTTGGCTTCCATCGATTCGTCATAAGACCTAATCATGCCGTCTAGCTCTTTGCGACTGCCAGCACCGCCAAATATTCTTTTATTAGATTCTAGCCTTCCCCCAGGCTGAAACTCTTGTTCTGCTAAAGGTTCAAAGTCAGGATCGTTTTCATATTCTTCTTTATCCCACCATCTATAAGCAACAGCAGGGAAGCTTTCATAAAGCCTTGCTCCAACATAATCAGTAAACCCAGGAGGAGGAGTCTGAGAATCATAAAACTTATCGCCATCTTCCTTTATAAAATCAGGAAGTTCCTCGATGTTTGATGCAAATCTGCTTTCAGCCATTATTGTGCCACTGTGAAGAAGTTAAAGTAATCTGCTGCTGCATCAGCTTGCTCTGATGTTATGTTTTCAATACGAGGCAAACCACGCAAATCCGCTAAAGTATTTAGTGCCGCAATGGTAATTGCAGAAGGAGCTGTAGCTCCACCAGTTAAACTTGGCTTATTGATTTCATTTTTTACAGCTTCTCTAACAGCGTAAGAGCCAAAAATTTTACTGTATGAGTCTACTTGGCCTAAAAACTTTACATCCACCCCATTTGCCAAAGCTTTATTGTAGGCTTCATTAAGAACAGTATCAGCACGATAGTTTGGAACAAAGTCGCTAAACAAAGTAGTTGTAAATGAAGAATCAACAAAATCAAAAAGCCCATCGCCTATGCCTGTTTTTACAACAACCTCATAAGAATCTAGACCATTTGGGTTTCCTAATGGACTTGTTCTTCTGAAATAAACATATCCGTTTTGAATAGCTTCCTCTACATTACTTCTTCTTATCCCAAGATTGTCCAGATAAGAATCAGGCACTTCTGCAAGTCCTCTAAGAACCATGTTGTTGAGTACTTCTCTCCTATCTGGATGCAAGTCAGTAGGAAGTCCTGTGCCTACAAGTTGGTTTTCCGCAGGATTTATAACAATTCTTGGAGCGTAAACAGCATCATCCATCATGTTTAACGCTTTAGGAATTACAGCCGCAACATCTAATGCCATACCTGTTAGGCTTTGATTTGTTATTTGAGGAGTAAGTAAGGCTGTGCCAACTTTTTCAAATTCAATCTTTACCGAATCATTTAGCCTGTTCCAAGTTCTTTGGACAGCGCCATTTAGCGCATTAGCATCAAACATACCACTTGAAGCGGCAGTAACAACTTCATGCCTAAACAAAGAAAGTATTTGATATCTAAGGTTTGGAGATGCGCTAAAAGCATTACTGGCTAATGTGACAGCAGCATTGGCATCTTTCTGAGAAGAAAGCCACTGATTAAATCTTTCTTCATTAGCACTGTCATTACCACCAAACCAGTACTCCAAGCCAAAACTACGGTCTTGGTCAAATGTTAGTTTCATTACTGCTTGGAACAAAGCATCGTTGTTATCTTCAATGTCTTT
>Ga0181379_1000152_pt1 | contig 34890 bp, 41 predicted proteins | sample 2SPOviralmetaG_FD_130115 | JGI IMG/M metagenome (GOLD analysis project Ga0181379, IMG submission 130115) | Marine viral communities from the oligotrophic San Pedro Time Series (SPOT) site, San Pedro Channel, CA, USA - 2 SPOT_SRF_2009-07-10 | ecosystem: Environmental > Aquatic > Marine > Strait... | reverse complement strand
TTGGACACGTCATCGTAATGAAGAGTTATGGGGGTCAGATTCAAATATATTTAATCCTCATCGTGAGTTTGAAGATTCTGAAATATGGTCTTATAAAGGTTTTGGGACTACTAATGTATCTTCAGATAGATTTAGTCCATTCACCTACGGACCAAGAAATTGTATTGGAAAAAATTTTAGTCACATGGAGATGCGTTTAATCTTGTTATATCTGTTTAGGGATTATGATTTCCAATTGTCTTATGAACAATTAGTTACTATAGATAATCAAAAATTTCAAGGAAATAATTTGTTTACATTAGGTCCTACAAGCATTAAAAAAGATGAATTATTAGGTTTATATGTAAATGTAATACCCAGAAAATCTAAATTATAATTAAATATTAGCTAATTTCACAAAAATATCTCCCATCCCACCTTTGAGTTGTTCTATAGGAGTATTCATTCTTTCTTCACTTAACTCTAATATAGGATGTAAAATTTCATCGTGTGAATCAGGATCATATAATTCATGTTCATGTAATACTGCAATAATTAATCTCCCACTATTTGTTCTTATTCCGTTTTTTGTTATATCATTCTGACAATTATAACTATCAACTTCATCAGGAAATGAGTCTTTTTTTTTACAAGGATCATCTATTGTTATAACCATATGTTCATAAGGTCCATCATCAAGAGATATAGTATGATGTTCTACTTTCGCATGAGCCATAATGTCAGATAAGCACGGAACACAACAACGGTAATAACGTCCTACAAAAATCCTACCATCTATATGATTCATTTTTACATAATCATAGACTTTTCCTCTACTTGGATCTATTGGTGAACCCGAAACACCACAGTAAAATGAATTATATAATAAAAATAATTCTCTGGTTATTTTATTTTTTGAATAAATATGATGATAAAATTGAGGACCACCCGCATTTCTATTTCTTGATGGGAATATAATCTCAAATTCATTCATTAATATTTCAAAGTGTTCTTTTTTTTCATCGTTATTTATATAATTTTCAATAAATAAACTATTATTTGGATAAATTACACAAAAAATAACTATTATTAATAATATAATTTTAATATGCATATATAATTTTATTTATATAATTTATCTATTAATTAGATAAATTATTTAGCCTCTTTAGATACCTCATTTTTAAAAAAAAACAAATTTTTAATATAAAATATATTATATGAAAGAATGCTGTAAAACAAATAAAAAAGATAAACAATGTATTCGTAAAAATGATAATAAAATATTTAAACTACCAAGAAAATTTACTAAAAAAAGATGTCAGCAAGATGTCAAAGGATTCACTATGCGAAGTAGTTGTGCTCCTTATAAAAATTGTTTAACTAAAAAGAAAAAGATAAAAGGTGGTAATGGTACTAATGGTACTAATATGTTAAATAAACCTCTTGAAACTTGTTCACCTAATACAGGATTTTATCGTAATGGTAAATGCTTAACGGGTAAAGGTGATAAAGGGACTCATACGGTTTGTGCTGTAATGGACCAAGGTTTTTTAGATTTTACCGCTGATAATGGAAATGATTTATCATCAGTCGTTAGTAATGGACAAAATTGGTGTTTGTGTGAAAATAGATGGCTACAAGCATATCAAAGTGGTAAAGCTCCTAAAGTTTTAATGAGCGCCACTAATATAAAAACTAAACCTGAAATAAAAAATTTAATAAAAAATTTAATAAAAAATAATGAAACATTTGGAGGTAAACCAATCACTATCGCTTATTTTTCAGGAGGATGTTTTTGGGGATTACAAGAAAAATTTAATAATATAGATGGTGTTGTAAATACTCAAGTTGGATACATGGGTGGACTATCTAAATTTAAAAACCCTACTTATGAACAAGTTTTAACTGGAAAAACAAAACACGCAGAAACAGTTAAGATAGAATATGATTCTGATATTATATCATTTGGTGATTTAGTTGAATTATTTTTTAAATTTCATGATCCGACAACATTAAATAAACAAGGTCCTGATATTGGAACACAATATAGATCCATCGCGTTTTATTCTACAAAACAAGAACAAGAAATTATTCTACAATATATTCAACAATCTTCTAAAAAAATTGTCACTGAAGTCAAAAAAAAGACTTCTTTTTTTAAAGCCGAAGAATATCATCAAAACTATAATCAAAAAAAACAATGTCAGAATCCAAAAACTGAAAATAAAAAAATATTTCGCAAAATATGTCAAAATAATACACAATTCGCTGAACCTAAATTTTCTGGAAAATATACTAAAAAACCCTATGTAAATGGGAAAAAGAAAGGTATTTATGTCTGTCCGTGTTGCGAAAATCCATTATATAATAGCGATGATGCATTTGACTCAAATTCAGGATGGCCTGCGTTTTCTAATACTATCGATAAAAAAGGATTATCAGTTTCTAAACATATCAATTATAATACAGAAACAAAAGAATTAACTTGCAAAAAATGTGGTCTTCATCTGGGACATAGATTTATTAAAAATAAGAAAATTCATGATTGTATTAACTCAACTTGCTTATATTTTGTATCATTCAAAAAAGGAGGCACCAAAACATCCAGACAATTACCTCAACTTCGTAAATTAGACAAATCTAATAAAACTCATATTTATAAATTAAATGATCCTCAAAAAAAAAGAATACTCGCTATCGATGAAGGTATCAGAGATGAAATGAGAAAAGGAAAAACTAAACATGAAGCCGCCTTATCAAAGAAAAAACGATTTAATATCTTACGATTATATAGAAAAAATAATGATCCTATAGGATGTAAAAAAATAACTCAAGATATGAAATATATGGATAAAACATATAACACTGGAACAACCAATGATATCTGTAAAAAGAAAGGGGGTGGTATTAAAACCAAAAATAAAAAAAAACAATTTTTATATAATCCAAATGACCCCAAGAAATCATTTGATGTTTATATAGACAAAAATCCAAAAGATACAATCCCTATTAAATATACCACAGTAAAAGATGTCAAAGACACCATTCAAAAATTAGAAAGATTATATAAACAAGGTAATTATCCTCATAAACGAATTTGGCAAGTAGGAATGATTATGTATGTTCGTTTAAAGGTTTTGAAAAATAAAAAGAAACAACAATATAATCTTTCTAAAAGATATTTTGAATTTTTGGGGAAACGAACTGATATTAAAAATGAAACAAAAAGAAAGAAATTTAAGTTTATTATTTAAAAATAATTATATATAATTAATAAAAATGAGTGGTTTATGTAATATGAATAAGATGATCAATCCTCATAAGTTTAGTGGATGTGTGAATAAAATGAGACAGTTCTTCTTACAAAGAAATTATGTAGAAGTTCATACACAGAATATGAGATCTATTCTTGCCGCGTGCGAAGATCCTGCGACAATATCTACTTATCAGTATGCGGGAAATATATGGCCTTTACCGCAGACAGGACAAATGTGGTTAGAGAATGTTCTTTTAGATAATCCTGATTATGAAGGCGCATTTTGTTTATCTACTTCATATAGAAATGAACCTAATCCTGTACCAGGAAGACATAATCTTATATTCCCCATGTTTGAATTTGAATCAAAAGGGACTGTAAATGATTTACAAGCGATGCAAATTGATTTATTGGATTATTTAGGCTTTGATAAGATAGATAATGAATATCCAGAAGGTGATTATTTAGATATATGTTATAAATATAATACCGATGAATTAGATCATGGACATGAACTTCAACTTCAAAAAGACTATGGTGAAGTATTCTTTTTAAAGAATTTTCCATTTTATACATCGCCTTTCTGGAATATGAAAGCTGACTTTACTACTCAAAAAGCAAATAAAATCGATGTTATTTTGGCTGGTCAAGAAACAATTGGTTCTGCTGAACGTAGTTGTGACAAACATGAAATGCGAGAAATGTTTTATACGATTTCTGATGGTCAATATAAAGATATCTTATATAAAGAATTTTCTAAAGAAAGAGTTGATAAAGAATTAGATGAATTTTTAGATAGAGATTTTTTTCCTCGTTATGGTGGAGGAATTGGTGTGACGCGGATGATTCGTGCGATGGAAAATAGTAATTTATTAGAATAAAAATATATTCTAATATATATAAAAATGGGTGATTCTAATTGTATTATTAATGCGATTATAATTGGTATTGTGATAAGTTTAGTTATGCCGAAACTTGTATTAAGTTTTGCTAAACCAGATGAAATAAAATTACCACAAAATTTAGATAACGCATCTATGAAACATAAATTTATGCATTTAATGGCTCATAAAGAAAAAATGCCGTTATTAACTGTATTAATTGTATCATTTGTTATAGGGATATCTATGTATGTGGGTTATATGGTAGATCCTATGAAATATCTTAAAAAATAAAATTTGATTTTTAGTAAGGGTAAGATTAATATAATATGAGTATTTGGTTTCCTTGGATATTTGTAATATTATTTTTTTATTAAAAATATCTTATAAAAATAAAGATTATTAAAAAAATATATTATCCGTATTAAACCTTATTCAAACCGACATAATTCAAAATTACAATCTACGGCTAATGAATGTGCATGTAAAACTTTCATATCTTTATACATATTAAAGAATGATAATAAATATCTCATGATTTGTTCTATTGATAAGCTAAATTTACGTTTAGATAAATATTGGATCACCATTTCTAATATTTTTACTTTTTTTAAAATTGTTACTTTTATTTTTGGTTCATTGATTAATGTATCAAAATAATAAATACTTTCTTCTAAAATATCTTTGGATCTTGAATATTGACATATAAAATCAGGATGTCCTATAAATTGAATACTGGTTAAATAATTTTCTCTTGGTTTATAATATTCTAAAAATATATCTGGATCTATAAAACCAGCTATAGGGTGAAATATACAATCATTACCACACGGGTGAGATTTGAATGGACTAATTAAATTATGATATTTTAAATTTTCTTGGTATTTATTTTCTTGATACATCTTCCAAAATATATCAATTAATTCTATTGATGGACACACAACATATAAGTAATAATAGAATTGTTGTTTTTCCGTAAATTCTTTTTCAAATCCTTCATATTTTCTTGATGATTTTTCATTATCATGGGAGGGGGAATCCCCTCTGGTATCTTTTTTTGTGAACATATTTGATTTAATATAGTATATCTATTTTTTTTAATAATATTTATATCTGTTTCAATTTCCTTATTATTTTTAATATATGATTTACCTATTATCACTGGTGGAACATATGAATCATTATTATTCATTATTATATTTAATATTATTATAAATTATATTATCAAATTTTAATATTATAATTATTAAACTTGTAGATCATCCACCATGTTTACCAAATTAGGGATATCAATATTATTATTGTTGTGAAGTTTCAAGGGCTAAAAGTGTTGGAAGTCTCGGAAGTCTCGCGAGTGTCGGAAGTGTCGGGAAGATTATCAAAATTGGTTAGTATTTCAGGAGGTCTAACTTCAGTTTCACTCCCCCATCATGGGGTGTTGTTTCTCCTGCTGCGCACTGCGCCCAGAATTGGAGCTGGTGCGCCATTATGTCTTTTCGGCATACCGGGCAAGTATTATGTCTATGTTGAACTACCCACGGTTCCAGACATTGTGTGTGGAATGAGTGTTCGCAAACTGTTTGTCTGCCCGTGCCTTCTTCCACAGGCTTTAGGCAGACCGCACACGTTGGCCCCGTGGCCACCTCCACCTCTTCCTTTTTTGCGTGATTTCCTTTTACTCATATTTCTCCGTTTACTCATTTTATACGCAATTTATTCAAAGATTTTTTATTATTTTTCTTTCGTGGCATATATATATATATATACTATTATAGATTTTTTATTATCTGTGTGAATATCTGATTCGGATTCATTTCTTAATCAACGAATAAGTCAACAGTTTAGGGTCGTTCTACACTGTTAATATGTCCTGTAGCGGTTTCTATATCAGACATGAACTCTGTTCGACACACCGGGCAATTATGATTACCGTACGCCATCCATGTTGTCAGACATATAGCGTGAAATGTGTGATTGCAAGGCACGGTGACACTTATTGACGAGGTCGAGATGGCGTCCAAAACCGTATTATTGGGAGTAGTAAAGGATGTGTCTATGGGGAAGGGCGCAGAATCACTATTATCCATATTTTCTAAGCAGATGTTACACACCATCGGTTCCGTTTCCGTTTCCGGTTCCATTTCCGTTTCCGGTTCCGGTTCCGGTTCCATTTCCGGTTCCGGGAGATAAAAATTGTCGAAAATAATGAGTCCCACCTTCACTGCCGCAACTCTCATATCCTCCTGCGACGGGGGTTGATACTGGGGTTGATACTGGGGTTGATACTGGGGTATCCCCTCCGCCACACGGTTGCGCTCCGCGACCTCAGCGCGGAGCGCCGCACTGTTCCGCGTGTCGAACCGGTCAGGACCTAGGAATACTACACCCTCCTGGCGAAGCCTTTCCCGCTCAAGCTGTCGATCATGTTGTAGCCTTATTACTCTCTCACTAATGCGATTAAGCCGCGCCTCTCGCCGCGTGGCGATGATGTCCCAATTTCCGCTAAAGATACAGAAAGCCAATATCAAGGCGGACATCATGACGAGGACGATAGGATACGCTGCTAACGGTCCCGTGATACTAAGGACGTAGGCACAAGCAACTACCATACCTAATAAGAATATTATCAAGACCCATCCCTGCCGCTCCCCCAACCTACAGTTATGACACCCATCTTGATTTGGAGACCCACCTATCATACCTTTATTTACCTTTATAATTTTATCAAAAATTTTATATAAAAATTTAGCAAACCTTAACCTATCTTTTAATACAATTATACTATCTAAACTTCCTCCATATAGCGCTTTTTGAATTAATATATTATATAGTTTATGTATTTCATTTCCATGGAATTTACCTATTTCCATTAATATATTAAATAGTCTCTTTAATTCACTTGAAGGGATTTTATCTATTTCATCAAAATTACCTGATGTAAGAATTTTTTTTAATTTAAAACCAGTTTCTATGAGTCCTTCTTGTATAAATATTTTATTAAACATTTTTAACGCTTGCGTTAATTCTTGTATTTCTTGATCATTCATTTGCATAATTAAATCATCCATAATTTGTTTAGTTGATTGTTGAGCTGTAGGTTTAGTTAGTTTTCTTGGATATGTACATGTTTCTTTAGTTGGTTTTTGTACAGACCTCCTTGAATATGCGCATGTTCCTGGATTACCTCCTCTTCTTTTGCGTAATTTTCTTTTACTCATATTTCTCCGTTTACTCATTTTTCTTCGTTTACTCATTTTTCTTCGTTTACTTATATTTCTCCGTTTACTCATATTTTTCTGTTTACTCATTTTTATACGCAATTTATTTAAAGATTTCTTATTATTTTTCTTTCGTGGCATTTATATACTATTATAGATTTTTTTATTTAAACGTTATTTATTTTTTAATATAAAATGACAGATAAAACTATAGTTTACTCATTAGTACAAAATAGTGATTGGATTTATAATAGATTTAAAATTACCCCCAATCAAATAACATTATTTAATAATATAGTAATTACACCTTATTTATTATATAATTTGTATTATGATTATTATATTATTAGTTTATGTTTAGTTTGGATTAGAGCTTATTTAGATGGATTAGATGGGTATATAGCTCGTAAATTTAATAAATGTAGTGATAAAGGTGAAATATATGATCATTTTTCAGATTGTTTATATACAGGAGCCTTAACAACATTATTAATAAGCAAAATTAATATGTTACAACCGTATGCATATTCAATAGGATATATTAATTCGGTATTAGCCGTTATATGTGATTATGATGAAGATTATCATTGGATAGCAAAAATCGCAGGTGCGAATGGGAATGAAAATGGATATTCATTTTTAATTCCATTTATATTTGTAAATTTATCTTATTTATTTTATTTATTAAACTAATAATAATCTATAATAATATATAATAATCTATAAATACCACGAATATCTAAAAAAAATAAAAGAAAAATGTTTAGGGAAACATTATATAATGAACTTAAGATTAAGATAATGTAGTGGGGTCACAAGGTCCAATATTCCGAGAATATTTTGGTCATACAATTAATTCAACCAGACTGATGAATATAATCGATGGTATATTCAAAAAGGTAAGGGAAGATGCTGAACCACAAGATTTTTGTGATTATCCCTTGATATCTATTAGTTGTAGAGGTACAGGATGTTCACAAATACCGTGGTGGAGAATTATGTGTTATCGTGCATCTGTTTGGCACCAACAAGATTACCAGTTTAATGACAATTATTAGTATTTTGTTCTTCTATTATATTGTTTATAAGTGAATAAGTCCCTACTAAAAACCATGCTATCTCTAATATAGTTGCTTGCCAAACAGATGCACGATAACACATAATTCCTATAGCCAATGATCCATATAGATTAAGTATATCTATTAATAAATAATTTTCTGAATCAATGGTTATTAGTGAATAGGCAACGATAACCGATATAGAACCTGACCAACCATATAATTCTAATAATTTTGATTTTATATCTAATTTAATCTGTGTAAAAATAATAAAAAAATACATTTATATAATTAACTAACTACAATTTTAAATCAATAATATTATTACAACGTAGCATAATAATATTTATCTATAATATTACATATACAATTATCTTTTCCTCTTTTAAACATATGGGGTTCAAGATAAACTACACCTTTATAATATAAAGGAAATTGTTTAATATCTTGAATTACTTTTTCAGTTCCAAATAATTCATGTTTAATTACTGGTCCGGTTAATTTATGTCCCCATGTAGCATAGATATAATCATCTATTTTTACACTCTTTCTATTTTTTACAATTAATGAATAAATATAAGGCGTATTAATTAGTGTAGGTTCTCCGATATTAATTGGATATACCCATGTTCCTTCTTTCATAATTGGATGATAATCTGTAATTTCAAGATTATCTATACATATCATCTTTAAAATTCCACTTGGACAACGTGTTTTAATAATACATTCTACCTCTGATGAAACTGATTTTCCATTTTCATCAAAAGTCATAACTTTATCACCTTTCTTTAAAGATTTAATAGAAGTATATATACCATTATCATCCATTATCATAGAATTATGACTACAACAACCACCGATAGCATTGTTGTAAGAACTCATACTTACAGGTACTGGTGTAACATGCCCTACTGAATTACTATCACATACTGCCCATCTACCCCCTGTACTACTCTTATAAGGTTTATGCTGAACAATATCACTCTTTGGAGGTGGTTGATCATCAAATATATCAGATACAAAATCTCTTAAATTCTCAAATAAAGATCCTCCAAAGTGACTAATTCCTTTATCTTTAAAATTAATACAAAGTTGATTTTGATAAGCACACACTAATGAAAGAAGGTAATGTTTCCCCCAACGACTATACCAGTCTTCTTTATTTCCTTGTGAAGTCATATTTAATGCTTCTTTTACTTGTCCTTCAAAATCAAATATCATATCTTGTATAAATTGACTATCATTCATTTTTAATTCTTCAATAAAAGGATTAATTAAATCTTTTACTTGTTGTTTTTCATTAAATTTTTGTAATTGATAACATTGATTCATGATATTAATTCCTTTTTGACGATATAAAACATCCTTGAAATATTCAATATCTGCTACCTTAACTTCATCTGAATGAATATTTTTATCTCCCATAGTTAATGTAGCTATTGCAAAATCATTATAATTATCTTCTCCTGTTATTTCAAATATATAGTCTTTATTTTGACCATATTTTAATGAATTAATATGAATACATTTTTCTTGTTTATTATTCATAAAACAGATATTTCGTTTTAGTTTTATAGTCAGTTTAACATTACTCGCAGCAGTTGTTAAAAAGTTTGAGATACCATGAATAAATACTGTTCCTAATAATGATGAATCTGGAATAAATGCATATCCATCACCACCTGTCATTTTAGAAATACTATCTAATAAAGGTGAATCTAAATTATAACCAAAGCCATAGCAATTAATAGGACAATTGAAATTATTTTGCTTTTGATATTTTTCAATCATATATTCATGGCCCCTTGGTGGGATAATATTTGGAACACCATCTGTTAATAGGAATATCGCTTTTTGTCTACATTCTGGTGATGTTGAATGAAGGACATCTAACGATTTATTAATTCCTGCCCAAAGATTTGTGGTATTTAATGCTCGTAATTGGTCTAATTGGAGACCCATTGAAACTTTATTCTCATCTGAACAACTCATATTTTCAATAATAGTTTTAGCTTTGTCCGTATAAGAGATAACTGATATATTATCATTACCATTTAAAGATGCAATTATAGTCTTTGCCGCAGCTATAGTTAAAGATAATACAGATATACCATTATGAATAGTCTCTCCTGAATCTCCTTTCAGAGTTGCTTCTGTTGCCATAGACCCTGAAACATCAATACATAAGACAATATCTACTGGAGGACGTGTATCAATATCGGGTGTATTGACTGATACCAATAGTTTTTCATCATGATAATATGTATTTACAGTTATCATATCAAGTATATCTATAAATTCTTTGAGTTCTTCTTGGGCTATCTGACTATTTATTTTAAGTTGATCATTATGGAGTTTTCCACGAATTGATTCAATACTTCGTTTCATTGCCAGATTTGGTGATAAATCACTTTCACACATAGGAAGGTTTGTAATAGGTGATGTTTGTTTCATTTGTAACCACCTCATAATATTTTCTTTTTCATATGTATGGCCTCTTGAATCTGATACTGGATCTACCATAAGGTCACCTGAAATAGGACAATAGAATTCTTCTGGAACAAATGTGGTGCTCATTGTAATTATATAGGTAATAAAATTCTTTAATATTTAAATAATTTTATAAATCAAATTTATATATATATATTAAGTATTTAAAATAATATCCACTCCCAAAATATCTCTAAACCCCATACCATCTTCAATTGTTTGAATAGGTGTCACATAATGCCATTGTTTAATATCTTCTTGAAAAATTCCTTCTTCATCATCTAAAATTGTTTTATAATTAATCATTTTATTTTGGTCATAAATAATGCTTTCTCCCCCTGAAACATTATTCCTCATCATAACTAAAGCTGATACTATATAATCACATCCATCGCGGTGTATTCCTTCTGGTGAATTATGAGATTCTATATCAGAATAAGCTGTTTGTCTTACTTGATGTAAATGAATATCTACTTCTTTTATTTTTTTGTGACCTTTATAATAATTATGATTTAATACTGAAAGAGCACTAATCTGTGTCAAAAAATCTAACATCCAAAGTTGATGTATGTAATATAAATCTATTAATTCAAATTGTCTTTTGACCCCTCTATTATCATCTACCTTTTGTTGAAAGATATAATTTTTGGTGTAATATAGTGAATATTCATAATTATCTGTAACATCAACTTTTATATTAGCATATTTGCGAGAACGTGTAACAGGATTATTGTTTTTTATATACTTATCGTATGGTAGATGATTATAACTTTTTAAAAAATCATAAGGAATATTATGTTTTAATCCTAATGTTTGTAGGTTAAAATGGATAAAGGGTTCATTTTTTAAGGATTGAATATGCATCCAGTTAGGTTTCAGTTTTTTTAATAGCATTTTATATAAATAATATATCTAACTTTTATATATAATTATGAAACGTAAATACCCTAAACAATATACGGCACGTTTATCAAGGAAAGATAAAAAAAAACAATTAAAAGCATTAGGAAAATTAAAAAAGGCTTATTCAAAAGGTAAATATTTAGATCGTCCTAAATTAAAAAGTTATAAGAAAAAAGAATCTGGATGGACCGCTAAATTTCATAAACTACACCCGGAAGCTAAAACTATTAAACAAATATCTAAAGCCGTTAAAATACCTGAAAAAGCTTTAAATGATGTTATTAAAAAAGGTAAGGGTGCTTATTATTCATCAGGCTCCAGACCTAATCAAACTCCAAGTAGTTGGGGAAAAGCTCGCATGTATGCATATATATTAGGGTCTCCTACAAGACGAGTTGATCATCATATTACTGAAAAATATAATGTGAAATTCATATATAAGCCAAATTATTATCCATGATATAATAAATGTGTAAAGTGTTCTTTTTTATAATTGTTTTATTGATATGTTTATATCCAATAATAGAAGGATTTACATCATTGAATAATATTTACGGTGACCCTTTAGAAAAATGTAAAACAGGAACATCTCCAGGATCATGGGATAAATATGGTTATTGCAGTGAACAAGGTGGCGGTGTCCATCAAATATGTTTTAAAGTTTCAGATGATACTACTAATTTTTCATCAGAAACAGGACAATCTGATTGGTCTAAAGGTAGAGTAAATAATAATCATTGTATGTGTTTAGGTGCTTGGGCTCTTTATAAAGCCAAAGGTTTAGGAAATAATAAAGAATTAGTCTGTGAAGCTATACCTGATACAGCTTTACAAAATAAATATATAAAGAATTGGAATACATGGAACGGAAATGAATTACCTGATCAAATAAATAATGGTATTGATTCTATTTATGAACAATGTTATAAATCATCTAAAAATTCATCTCAATTATCATATCTGAATAATCTTTATAAAAATTTAAAAAAAGAAATATAATTTATTTATTTTTGTTACAATGTCCCCCTTCTATTAATTTATCTTTTCTCATCATATTGCATACAACATATCCAAGTAAAAATGCCAATATTAAACGAAAAATTTCATCCTGTTTCATATTTTATAATATAGCTTATATTTTAAATATAGGCTATATATATGCCTAAATTAAATAATAATCGTAAAATTCGTAGTAATCGTAAAATTCGTAGTAATCGTAATAATCGTAGAAATCGTAGTAATCGTAGAAAACTAACTAATCGTAATAAAATAAAGAAAAAATTTAAAGGTGGTAGGCCATTTTGTGGTCGTAAACCATCACCAAAAAAGGTCTATGTACAACCTCCGAATCCAGCATCATCACCGCTGCGTCTATCTCACGCGTCATCACCATGTGAACATCCAGCGTTATTACCACATTCACCACCAGTGTTATCACCACATTCACAGCCTGCGTTATTACCACATTCACCTACGGTAACCCCAAAAATGTATAATGAACTTAATGACAGATTTTTTGAATTGGCCGAAGATGATGCGTTTCGCGTTGCGGCGGAGACAACATTACAAGAACAAGTAAAGACATTACAAGGAAAAGTAGAGACATTACAAGGAAAAGTAGAGACCCATAAAATAAAAGCAAATGAGCAAAAACAATTAATAAAGACATTACAAGAACAAGTAAAGACATTACAAGGAAAAGTAGAGACCCATAAAATAAAAGCAAATGAGCAAAAACAATTAAGAATAAATAAACAGTTAGAGGACTATGTAAAATTGAGAACAGTAAAAAAAGTATTAGCAGAAACATTGATATGCCCTATCACGAGTAGGACATTCAATCATCCTGTGGTCGCAGAAGACGGTCACACGTATGAAGAAGCAGCGATCGAGCAGTGGTTCGCTACTGGCAAACGGTCCTCGCCAATGACGAATAAGGCGATGGCGAGCACGGCGCTGACACCGAACCTTCTGGCGAATAGTCTGATCAAAAATAGTGTGATCAATAATTTGATTAGTGACACAGGCACACTGGGCTCTATGTTTAGTAACCTGTCGCCAGAGACATTGTCGGCCGTGCTGGAGGCCCACTCGGGCCACATGGAGCGTTCGGTTGACTACCTACTGTCCCTGAGCGAGGAAGAAATGTCGCAGCTCGCGCACCAGCGCTCAACAATCTAATTGTCGTCGGACACATTCGTGCCCTGAACCATCAGCGGGAGTTGTAGAAAGCAATTTAGCAAGATAGGGACATATTGCCGGTATCAGGGATGAGGTTGAAAGAGATTATTGATCATCTGAAGGCTAACTGGCTGGTAACTTATGGTTCATATGGATAATTCTGGAAAATAGGGAAGCTGTGTATATATCTTATTGGTGAATATGGTAATCATCCTCTTATTTTAATTGAAGATACTTAAATATTGAAATAGTAGATTAATTAATGTTTTATAAATATGATTTTGAATTATCATCTAAAAGAAAAACTTTTTTATGGTTATATCAAGTGATACCTAATATTGATATCATTAAATATATTTATTTATTAAAAGAAAAATCTGAATTAGAAGAAACACGAATGTATTATGGTGTTTTTCCAAGTTATATAACAGTTCCTCATACAAAACATATATGGAAAGAATTTGTTTTAAAAGATAAAATGAAATTAAATACTTTATTTATGAAATTGATTATAGAGATTATGAACAAATTGAATTAAATGAAATTAATAATTGTAATTGGGTTTCTGTAGTACCAAATATTAATTATAGTCCATCTTTACAAGAAAAAATTAAAATAATGAATATAGTTTATAATACTATTTATTTATTAACTGATGAATTATATAATAAATTACAAGGATTATATTATTGGTTTAAACATACATATGGTATTCATAATGTTTTTCGTATAGGTTGTGATCAAAATTATAATTTATATATACCAACTGGTCATTTTCCTGTAATATGATATACGTTTAAAAAATAAAAAATCCCTCTTTATGTTATATATGTTTTATAATCCTTACACTCTTTGGCAAATGTATATTGCTATGAGGACAATTCATGGTATATATATAACTTATTCATTTTTTAGTTGGTTTTTGGGTTCTACATCGGCGACTTTTTTATGGATGATGTCTTTTTTTTACACATCTGAATCAAATCCACATGATATTAAACAAATTGAAGATAAAAAATATAAATTAGATGATATTGATTAATTAAAAGAATTATGTTTTATCTGATATCCTATAGATGTATTTGGATTGCTTTTTAAAGCAGTTACAAACTTGTCATTATTTAATGTAAATATTCTATCTTGATAATTATATTTAGTTACCAATTGTGAGCAAGCACGACAACAATATGCTGGTTTTAAATGACCATCACGAGCATATCTACCTATAATAATTTTATAATTATTTTTTTTATCATATTTACGACAATATTCAATAGCTTTTTGTTCAGCATGAATTGAAATACGATTATGATTTTTACCACATGCTCGTGAATTACCAAAATTAAGTATTATTTTTCTCTTTGGATCGTAAAACCCAATACTGGACTGCGACTGCGCAGGACTCAAATGAAAAGAGATTTGTATAATCACATGCGCACTTCAAACGCAAAGGCAATGTTTGCAAAGTAGGGATAGACAAAGCCATTTAAGAGTTAGTTTAGTGGTTAGAGTATAAGTGTTTATTAAATTTGATTAGCCTAATCTATTTGTATAGTATTAATTGTTTATTATAAATTAATATTTAAATAAATCAAATTTATATTTTTATGAATATTGTATTATTTATGACAATTATCTTATTTATTATATTACTGATAGTATTCTTAAGGATATTCTTTAATAAAATTGATAAATTAAATAATTATTATGTGAAAGAAATATCAGATGAAGAATATTTACAAATGAATAATTATAATATATAAAATGATATAATGTTTGCTATCTATGATTATTCTAATTTTCCAGAAGTAAATGTATCTTTTAATGGTATTATAACTAATGAGAATGATTTTTTATTATTCATAGAGGCATGGAATCAGTTATATAATGATAAACGTGAATTTACTTTTATATTTGATATGAAAAATATAGGATTAATTAATCCTAAATATTGTTTTAAAATGGCGTTATTTATAAGTGATTTAAAAAAACAAAAAAAACAATATTTATTAAAATCTAAAATTATAAATGTGAATAAAATTATGAATATATTACTTCGTATAACTTTTACAATTCAGTCACCGGTTGCGCCGGTTGAAATTTATAATAATGATAATACTATTTTATATGTGCCTGTCTGATTAGATAATAAATATAGAGACCATAGAAATTTTTAGCAAATATATCTAAAATATTATATCCTAAATTTTTTTCTTTAATGGGAAGCATTGCGGATATACCATATAATGACCATAAAATTAATAGTACCTTAAATAAATTTTGACCAATTTCAGAATAAATAGCATATTCATTATAAATTAAACTAAATGATTTGTAAAAGAAAAAGAAACCAATAGGTATACTGATTTTTTTATCAATTATATTGGTTTCACCCAGAAAACCAAATAATAACATAAATCCATTATAAATAATTATTTTTATAATATTGTCTTTATTTTCATTATAAAATTCATTTAATGTGAATTCTGTATCTTGTTTTTTTTCTTTATATTCTGAATATTTAAAGAATATAATAGTAGATAATAACATAATGGGTGTAGTTATAGTCCAATCTATATATCTTCTTGGTGTCATTAATTTCATATCTTTTAGTGCAAATATGACCCATAAATAAAAAAATCCTTCTACTATTTGAACGATTGTTTCAATAGTTAATATTTCTTTTAATATTTTATCTTTATCATCTAATTCTATACGGAAACCATCTAATGATATGAATGTAGTTATAATTTGAATAGCCAATGAAAATTTTATTGATTTATTAACAAGTTTATCTATAATCATCTATTATATTTAGTAATATATAAAAATGAGTGATGGTATATTTGATCCTAAAGTTAGTTTAGATATGGTGGGTGATATTAATATTTCTGATAAGATTAATATATCTGATATAATTAATTTAGAAGAAAATAAAGAATATTGGTTAGTAGGTTTATTAGTATTAATTATTATTGGTTATTATTCTTATGAATTATTTAAACAAACTAAAAAAAATAAAGATAAATAATTTATAATGAAAATCCTTCTGTAGTTTGATTTTCTTCACATTTAGGACATTCTGGCGGTGGGGGACAATTTGGAGGAGGACATTTTGGCGGTGGAGGACATATTTTATCTTCTATAAAATTAATAAAAGCAACATACATCAATGATGTCATTACTATTGCATGAATACCAACTAATAATAAATGTTCATTTTTATTTTTTATTTTAAGATTAGTTATTCTACTCATTAAAGCATATGTATAAGGGTTACCTACTACTATAAAGAATACAAAAGTTATAATAGTTAATGTTAAAATATTTTCTTCCATAATTTATAATTTAGATAATATTTTATTTTCATATATATAATGAATCAATTAATTATTGAAACTGTTCTTGTAGGTGTATGTGCTGTAATATTAGGATATATTATTATTTATTTTATGAAACATATAAATATGAATATGAGTAAAAATCATAAAATGATAATCGGATTATTTTTATTAGGATCTATAGGTCATTTATTTTGTGAATTTACTGGAATAAATAAATGGTATTGTAAAAATGGTCATGCATGTATAGCCAAATAAATTATATATATAATAAAAAAATTGAATTTAGTTTTTCATCTTTGACTATAAATAGTTTTTTTCCTTCAGGAATATTTAATTTAATATTTTCCCAACATTCACTGTTTATTATATTCATAATATTTTCTTTATTTAAGAACATTACATCCATTTTATTAGTATCTTCATTACAGATTAAATGTAAAGATCCCTCATTATTATTATTTTTATATTCTGTAGAATATATTTCCATTAATTTTTCCATATTGGTTTGAATAAATTGATTAATATAATCTGGACATGATGATACATTCTTAATTCTTGTACCTTCCATAAAAAACTATCAAAAAAAAGATATCTTTTTTAAACTTAATCACATATTTTTAAGAATATCTTTTTTAAACTTAATCACATATTTTTAAGAATATCTTTTTTAAACTTAATCACATATTTTTAAGAATATCTTTAAATTGTTTTATTTTAGGTGGTTTAATATATAATCCTACAGCCATGGTTATACCGATTAGTATTTTTAGGAAATTTCTTATATTATCTATATTTTTATCCATAAATTCATTATGTTCAATATGTAGATGATGTGTATTATATTCATCTAAAAGATATAGACATAGAAATTCAATAAATACAATTATATTAAAATTTAAAGGGAGTTTTATATAAATTAAATAAATTATCCAGATAATAAATGTATTTTTTAATTTTGTATAAATATTATTTTCGGTATCTTCTATTCCTTTAACAGAAAAATATATCAAAAATAATAATAGCATGTTTAAAATATAAATATTACCACTTAATAAATTATTTATTTTTCCTGGTATAGGTTTATCACCTAATATATTAGGCATATAATTTGAAAATTGAAGAATAAATAAAATAAATAATGCTTCTATCATAATATAATATATATATATATATATATTTATCCATTGGATAATGAATTATATAATATTTCTTGCATCATTCTTTCTTCTCGTTCAATGAGTATTTCATTAATCATATTATTAATTGAACTTGGTGTTATATCTAATATATTATTTAGTTGTTGAAATGATTGTGATGATTGTGGTGATTGTGGTGATTGTGATGTATTATCTAATTTTTTTTCTTCTGATGGAAATTTAAAACGACATAAAGGACAAGTATTATTTTCTTTGATCCAAGGATAAATTCCCGGACATCCTTCATTTTTAATATGAAAATAATGTTTATCTTTACAAGGTAATTCAATGATATCTTCATTTAATTTTAATTCATCTAAACATATACCACAGGTTATTTTTTGATCAACTAAATCTTGTGATGTTTTTTGAATTGATAATGAATTAATAAATTCTTTAGAACATACATGTTTAAAAGAAGGTCTTTCATGAAAAGAATTATCGGTTATTTGTTCTTCCAATGAATTATTATTTGATATCATTGAAAAAAAAGGTGAATTATTAAATGTGAGTAATGTTGATAATGATATAGGTATTATTATTGGATTATTTGAATCACTGTTTTCAGGTTCAGGTTCAGGTTCCATAATATATTACTATATAATATAATTTTATATATTAGTGATTTATAAACTTGAAAAAATTAATAAATATCCTATAAATCCTACTAAAAGTGATAATTTATATCTCGATTTCATTTCTTCATATATATTGGCCCATGCATCTGTTTGTTCTTTGGTCGTCAATGAATATAACATTAGCGGGGATTTAGGATAAAAATAATAAACACCTAATTTAGTTATATAAAGGATTGCTAAAAATGTACATAATGGATATTTTTGTTTAGGATTATTATAATAATAATAAAGACCTCCTAATAATCCTGCAAGTATTCCTGATATATAAGCAGTTATTCTTTCTTTTATGATTTGTTGATAACGAATTTTTTGATTATCATTTAATAATTTAGAAAAATTTATAAAGATTTGTTTATTTTTATTAAAAATAGTCATATAAACTGAAGAAAATAATAAAGTTATTCCTATTAAACAGGTATTACATTGAATCATTTTATATTATATTATAAATTAATTTAATCTACTTCATCAATAGTCGGTCCAACATTTTCATTTGAAGGAGGTACAGCTTCTTGGGATGGAAATCCTTCAGAACCTTGACTCATAGCTTTCATCATAATTGGTTGAAGAATACCATTAATTTCATTTAATTTATTTTCATAATCTGATTTAGAATGTTCTGTATTTTCTAACCATGTATCCGTTTCATTTAAAATTTCATATATTTTATTAATATCTGTTTCATCTAATTTAGATTTTACTTCTTGTTTATCGAGAGTTGTTCGTGATTGATAAATAAGAGCTTCTAATTGATTTTTTGCTTCAATTTTTTCTTTTAATTCTAAATCATCTTTAGCGAATTCTTCAGCTTCTTTAATCATTCTTTCAATATCATCTTTATTTAGTCTACCTTTATCGTTGGTAATAGTAATACTTTCTTTTTTATCTGTACCTTTTTCGCTGGCTTCAATATTTAAAATACCGTTCGCATCCAGATCAAAAGATACTTCAATTTGTGGAACACCTCTTGGTGCTGGTTTAATGCCTTGTAACATAAAATTACCTAATTCATTGCAATCTTTGGTCATAGTTCTTTCTCCTTCAAATACTTGAATATTTACTCCTGGTTGATTATCTTCATAAGTAGAGAATGTCTGTGATTTTTTTGTTGGGATAGTAGTTTGTCTTTCGATAATTTTAGTCATTACTCCTCCAGCTGTTTCTAATCCCAGAGATAAAGGAGCTACATCTAATAATAAAAGATCATTTGTTTTATCACCTTCTTTAGCTCCTCCTCCAAGGATATTCGCTTGTACCGATGCTCCATAAGCAACAGCTTCATCTGGATTTACTCCTTTATTTAATTCTTTTCCGTTAAAAAAATCTGAAATTAATTGTTGAATTTTAGGAATTCTGGTAGAACCTCCTACTAAAACAATTTCATGTACTTGTGATTTTGAACATCCGGCATCTTGGAGAACCTTTGATACTGGTTGAATACATTTTTGAAATAAACTCATACATAATGATTCAAATTTAGCTCTTGTAATACTTGTAAAAAAATCAATTCCATCATATAGAGAATCTATTTCTAAATTTGCTGTTGATGAACTTGATAATGTTCGTTTAGCTTTTTCACAAGCGGTTTTTAATCGTCTAATAGATCGTTTATTATCACTGATATCTTGTTTATGTTTTCTTTTAAATTCGGTAATAAAATGTTGCATTAAAAGATTATCAAAATCTTCTCCACCTAAATGTGTATCACCGGCTGTTGCTCTGACTTCAAAAATTCCATCATCAATATTTAATAAAGATACATCAAATGTTCCTCCACCTAAATCAAAAATTAAAACATTTTGTTCACTGGATTGATTATCTAATCCATAAGCGATTGCTGCTGCGGTTGGTTCATTAATAATACGAAGGACATTTAATCCAGCAATAGCTCCAGCATCTTTGGTAGCTTGTCTTTGACTATCATTGAAATATGCTGGCACAGTTATTACTGCATCAGTGACTTTTTCTCCTAAATAAGATTCAGCTGTTTCTTTCATTTTTGTTAATACCATGGATGATATCTCTTCTGGATGAAATAATTTAATTTCATCTTTATATTCTACCTCTATAATTGGTTTATTATTTCCATCATCTTTAACTGTGAATGGAAATCCTTTAATTTCATTTTGTATGATATTATCATTAAAATCTCTACCAATTAAACGTTTCGCATCATAGATCGTATTTGTTGGATTCATTGCTGCTTGGTTTTTAGCGCCATCACCAATAATTCTTTCATCATTGGAAAATGCAACATATGAAGGTGTTGTTCTGTTTCCTTGATCATTTGCGATAATTTCACATCGGTTATCCCTCCATACACCTACACATGAATAAGTTGTTCCTAAATCAATTCCTATTGCTACCATTTATAATTTATTTAGTATTGTCTTTTTTAAGTATTTTTCCTATTTGTTTATCATGAGTTATTTCATATATATTATCATCTAAATCCTGATAATATTGTTTATTATTAATTAATATTATATTTATATCACATTCTTCATCACTGGGTTCGGGTTCTCTTGGGATATTTTTATCGGGGTGTTCATTTCTATATTTTTTATCTTGTTGAATAAAATATTTATTATAAATAGAAGATAATTCATCAATTTTTAATTGTTTATTTTCCATATAATTATTTCAAGATTTTATTTCTTTATGTGAATTAATTATAATATCTTTTATTAGTTGAAAAAGTGTTTCATAAATTTTTTCATATTCAGGTTGTATTTCATTTTCTATCATTTTAATAAATTTTTTATTAACTTCAATTGGTTCATATAATTGTTCCATTTTGATGTAAAAAAAGATATCTTTTTTTTAATCAAATTTATTTTATTTGGTAATGTATATGAATATAAACTACAATCAATGTTTGTATTTAAATGCTGAAAAACAAAATTCTAAATTGATGTTGAATGATTGTATAGGTGGTTCAGATAATTTATCATGGCCGTGTGATGGTCATCAATATATAGATAATTCTATATTATCAAGAAATTTAGAAAGACCAAGTGGTGATAATACTGATAATAAATTATTACATTCATTGATATCAGATAATCAATTACCCAAAAATCAACAAAAAAATCCTTTAATTCCTAAAAATATTGAGGGATTTACGAATATGGGTGAGAATTATGTTCCAAATGGTGAATGTCCAGATGGTTATTATTGGTGTCCTTATTCTCAAAAATGTAAGCAAATTTGCATGAATTGTAAATTTAATGAAAAAAAATATAAAAAAAGTAAAGAATTTAATGAATATGATCCATGTTTTCCAAATAACGGAGTTTATGACGGAATAGATAATAATGGGATTATACAATGTACGTGTGGGGAAAATAATCAATATTGTAATAATATATTTGATTCTCAAGGTGGATTATTTGTTGATAATGTTTATATAATGAATGTAGGTGATTATGGATTTTTAGGTGATTTAGCCTCATATTAAATTTACCAACCACCGTTATCTACATCTACTGAATTATTAAATAATTCTTGTTCATCATTCATAAATAACGATTCGACCGATGAACTAATTACATCTTCTACATTTCTCATTGTTTCATACATATTTTCTGTATAAACTGTAATAAAACAGTAAATATATGAATTTAATCCTGGACCAGTATTACAAATATCTCTATATCTAACATTTCCTTTAATTTCACTGGAATGTTTCACATTGATACGAGTCTTACTTGCATTTACTTTATCATTATCCATATCTGTAATCTTTTCTACTAAATTTTTGAGATTATTTCCACCACGACCAATCATTAATCCCACTTGATGATCTTCTCCCATAAATCGAAAACATTTGGTTAATTTCACCGGTTTAGATTTCACCGGTTTAGATTTCACCGGTTTAGATTTGTTTGGTTTATTAGTTCTTGGTGTTGTAAAGATAGTTTCCCAATTAATTAATGATTGTTTTACTTCTTCAATCATTGTATTCGATACTGATGAAATAATACCAACCACTTTTTCATCTTTTTCATCAATATGAATTTTTACAGATGGTGGATCTGTATTATATTTTTTACACCAATTCTTAATACCAAAAGAAGATGCCCTTTTAATATTCATTCCTTTGTTTCCTACAAATGCTGAAATATTATTTTTAGAAAGTTTATTAAGTTCATAAACTTCATTAATCTGCTCTAATTTCACACCTTCACCTGAATCTTCTTCAGATTCTTCTCCTGATTCTTCTGCTCCATTATCAGATCCACCACGAAGTCTTAAGACAAGATGTAATGTAGATTCTTTTTGAATATTATAATCAGCTAATGTACGTCCATCCTCTAATTGTTTACCTGCAAAGATTAGTCTTTGTTGATCAGGTGGGATACCTTCTTTGTCTTGAATTTTCGCCTTGACATTTTCAATGGTATCTGAACCTTCCACTTCAAGAGTAATTGTTTTTCCAGTGAGTGTTTTCACAAATATTTGCATTATTTAGTTTGTTAGGTTTGTTGTTTATTGAGAGTATTATATGATATAGTTTTAAATTAAAAACAAATCAAATTTTTAAGTAATTATTAATAAATAAGAGAATTAATATATTCATTGAAATAAATATGTGATAATATAATTCCTCCTATATATTTAGATAATTTATCTTGCCCATTATTTATCAAGACCCAATCAATTAATAAAGGTGATATTTTATATGATATTCCTGTAAAACATATTATAATTAATAGATGTTGATATAAAAAATTAGTAATAGTAAATATATGAATATAATGTTGAGGTACATGAAATAAAACTAAATAATTGTTCATATAAGAATATGAATCATTATAATTAAATTCACCAAAAAAATAAGATAATATTATTGTATAAGGTATAATTGATAATAAATCATGTCTAAAATGTATAATTGATGATAAAATAAATAAATAATTATACATATTTACTGACATAAATGTAACTATTATAGGTAAAATACTATAATATAAAATCATTTGTAAAATACAATTATTTTCATAAGACAATATTATATCTGTTATTCCATGAGGTATTATAACTAAAGACAATAAATTATCTATCATTTAATTTAAAGATTTAAATTATATTTAAGTTAAATTATTTTACATATTAAATTAATGGATGAAAAAAGAGTTATAATAAGTTCAGTGAAAGAAACAGAAATATCAATTTATAATTATATAGATATGGAAGGTATAAAAAATTATTTAGCTTATTATCCTCATTTATTGGTAATTATAGAATTTTTAATATTACATATAGATGATTATGTTAAAAATGAAAAAAATAAATATATTCATCAAAATATAAATAAGTCTTCACATTTATAGATTATGTATAAATTTGATTGTAAACTACTTAAAGTTTTATTACTATAAAAATATGTAGTAATATATATAGTAATATATATAGTAATATATGTAGTAATATATGTCCGTGTAGCGCAATTGGATAACGCGTCAGACTTCTAATCTGAAGAGTGCGGGTTCGAGTCCCGTCATGGATAAAGAGTAGTTGGCTATACCAACTAACGCTCTCGTAGCTCAGTTGGTCAGAGCGCCGGTCTTATGAGCCGGAGGTCGCGAGTTCAAGCCTCGCCGAGAGCATATATTATCAACTAATTGGTTGATTATAAGCCCATTTAGCTCAGTTGGTAGAGCGCAGGCCTTTTAAGCCTGTGGCCGTGAGTTCGAGTCTCACAGTGGGCATGATTGATTACCTTAAGTAATCCGGTAAGAAAAAGTATCTTATCGTTATAGTATAAATTAGAACCAAAATAACTGTTACTTTATTCTTATATATTTTCACAGTTATTACTATTTCTAATTTATAACATAAGCATGGGTACCCGAGTCTGGTCAAAGGGGTTAGACTTAAGATCTAATGCGAAACGCTTCGTGGGTTCAAATCCCACCTCATGCATTTTTTCGGTATAAAATACCGATTTTCCTTCTTAGCTCAGTAGGCAGAGCGCTCGGCTGTTAACCGATAGGTCGCTGGTTCGAACCCAGCAGAAGGAGTTTTCCCATTTAGTCTAGTTGGTTAGGATACCTGGCTTTCACCCAGATGACCCGGGTTCGAGTCCCGGAGTGGGAATTTTGTCCCTTTTTAGGGAATTTTTGTACATATTCCCGAGCGGTCAAAGGGGCGAGACTCAAGTTCTCGTGCAATATGCTTCGTGGGTTCGAATCCCACTGTGTACATTTGATTCTATGGTGAAGCGGTTATCACAGAAGACTTTGAATCTTCAATCCTGGGTTCGAATCCCAGTAGAATCTTTTTTTTTATTAGTATATATTTAATATATTATATATAATTATATATATAATGGGGGATATATTCTTTAATATGGCTAATTGGTTAAATACAATAGGATTATACTCGACGTATGAACAATTTAGGGATGCTCGTGATATACTGGAAGAAATATCTATAGCTGATTCTTTAATTATTTCAAAAGACATCAAAAAAACAGATAAACCATTACCAAATCCTGATCAAGTTGATGATATTCATAATAAATTACTGGATATGTGGATAAAGGTAGTTGATAATTGTATGACAGGTAAAAATGTTAATAACCATGATTTTAAGGAGGTTCATCATAAATTTTTGTTAATGCATAAAAAAATAATAGAAATAATTTATAGAATGAAAAAAAATAGCACTCCAAAACCCGCTACTACAGAATCAATTCAAAGGAAATGTCAATCTATTTTTGAAGAGATAAGTGAGATAAAAATGGAATGTTTAGAAGTTATTCCTCCTCCTCCTCCTGATCCATTCCTCCATAAAATATATAGATATTGTGATATTAAGGGAGATATTGAAAAGAAAAAAAAGGGACATGAACATTATTTATTTGATCATATGATTGAAGCATTATTATTAGTTTATTTTGTGTATGATAAAATGCCTGATGATATTGAAAAAAAAGATAAAGACGCCATAATGGGTGATGGTAATTTTGCTTATGATACAGAATCGGAATTTGTTATATCTATGGTAAAATTTCTAAAAAAATTAATGTATGATGAAACAATTATAGATATATTATTAACCAAGCTACAAATTAATCAGGATGCTGCTGCTGCTGCTGTTTCCTCTCCCAGGCAGCCACGCCCACAGTCGAGGTCACCCGTGGAGCGGAGGGGTCCGGGAGAGGTCCATGTGGTGGATGAGGGGGTGGGACAGGGGGGGGAGGGGGAAGCCTTGCTGCCTGGCACCGTTTCCAATGGGGGAGAAGGGTTACTTATTGGGGGGGCACCGATGGGTGCCCGAGAAAAGCGACCCAAGAAACTTAATTATATTCTACAAGAACAGCTATATTCAGATTTAAATCTGGATAGGCAGATATATGAAGATGCTGTCGATGCGGTTGTCGATGGAACCAGCAATATTTTTTTTAAAAAAGTAGTAGGTGACCTTGTAGAAAAAAAAACCAAACGACCTAAAACCATGCGTAAAGGCAAAGCATTAGATTATTTAAATTATTGTTTAGCTTCATTAATATATGATTATAATCCTGCTATAATATCTATGATGGGATTGAGTATTACGGGGGATCCTCTGGATAATACATATCCAGGATGGGTACCTATGAAACAACCTCCGGAAGGAAGTTATCCTACCACTACCATAGATTCATTTGATATTGGTATGTATGTAAAGGTAGAAGAGGTAAAATTGGAACCGGAATCGGAAGAAGGCGATAAAGGTATGGGAACCTATGCAGTAATCAATGATGTGGATTATGAAAGAGGGGTATGTACAATTATGTTTATTGATCCTTCTAACGGAACAGTTAGTGAAGGTGAAGGTAAAGAGTTTCCTTATAGTAGATTGAGTTTATTAACACAATCTGAAGATTTACATAAAATATTTGAAGAATATCGTGAAAAAATAAACTTGATGGAAGATCAAAATACAGTATATGGAAATATAGTTGCGGGTAAAGTACATCAACAGGATTGGCAAATGCTGACCAACCTACTAATATTTTTAAAAACTAATAGAATAAAAAAATTACCAATTCCTTTATCATATTGTACATTGAATATTTTTAAAAGTGGTGATATGAATAATATATATTATATATTATGTCAAATATTACAATATAATAATATATATAATTCAGCATACAGAATATTGAAAAAACAGGGTGTTTTTTTTGAGGCTATTAAACAATCTCTTATAAAGAATAAAGAAAAAATGCCTATAGAGAGGAAAACACTCATGTTAAAAGAATCATATGAAGATGCAATTGAAAGTGATTTTAAAACATTCACATTAAACCATGCAAAAGATGTATTGTGTCCATTATTCATGTTACAGTTATTTTTTTTAGTGGTTAATTTGGGTTTATTGGCATTAAAACATGATAGGGGTGAAATACCGACACCATGCTCTTTTGACGAACATGCTGGTATTTTGACTGCAAGACATTTAGCTATTATTCCAGGATTTCAATGGTTGGCCGCTTTATTTACTGATTTAGTTGGTGTAATTGTTGGAAAATGTATGAAGGCAATAACATTATGTAATAGAGGAAATACTTCATCTAATGTAGATTTAAAACCCCTTCCATATATATTGGAAGATGAATTTAAAATCGGGAGAATGTTAGACATGCTTTTAAAGGGTCATATAAAAATGATAGATGAAAGGTATCGTGATATAGAGAGTGGTGACGATGGCGGGTTATCCCTGATGTTTATAACCCCCGAACTTCGCCGAGGGACTGTTTTCCCTTCTGAACAAACTCGTGATCAACTAATAGAGGGGGCACGAAGCTTATTACACCAGCAACGAAGTGAAAGATTAGTAAATCAAACGCTTAATTATGATTATGAATTAAACAAAAAATTACTTGAGCTAAATGAATCATCTAAAAAAGTAGAGCTTCAGTTTAAAACTAAATCTTGTTTAAGAAGAAAACCCAGGAAATACGCTGTGGTGAAGGCGGCGAAGGGACCGACAAGTGGGATTATGACTTCTAGTAATTCTATTTTAATAAAAAGTTGTCATAATTTAAAAAGAGTATTATTATCAAATACAAAAAGTTTTTTAGGTGATACATACAGTTCATTTAAAAGTGGTTCAAGTTATCATGAATTTATTAAATTTATCAAACGTGGCGTACCATACAGGCAACTAATTGAACTATCACAACGTGAATTACGACATTATAGTAAAGAATATGACTCTTATAAATGTGTTGAAATAAATCTAATATCACCAGAAAAAAGGGATGTTGTTATTAAAATTGTGGCGAAAGATGGTTTTGAATATAAGGTAAAGCTCCGTGTAAATTCATCATCATCATCCGTTTCTAAAATTTTAAAAGGGTGTGTACAGACAGGAGACCTGGAGACAGAAGAGGGACGTCTTGATTTTATGAATTATTTAGCAAATAATAGCGCAATAATAATAAGTGTTCAAATATGTGCTGAAATCAAAGGTAAGCCTATCAATTTAACAAATGTCGAGACTGTTAGTGAGAAAGATACTTCTATACCCCTCTTTAGAGTAACAGATGAAAAAGAATGGATAACAGTGTATTTTATAGATACTTCTTCTGATATGAATCCATGTGATGTGAATACAAAAATAATAAATAGCAGCCCTTCTAAATTACCCACCTCTTTTTTTAACTGTATAAGGTTAACATTATTGTTTTATTTATGGTCAAGTTTTATAGAATTATTTATAGTTGTAGAAGATATGGCACATTTTTTAGAGGGAAATACAACAGAAGATGAAACTCAAAGGGTTATGGGAGATTATTTTTATAAAATAGCCTATGGTAGTATAATAGAGGCACAAGCAGATTTATTTTTTCCAGAAGATCACTGTTTAGCTGAAACAAGTACGGGCGCCGCCACCAGCTCTACCTCTGGCTCGGGGTCCAGTGGTATGGGTAGTATAAATAATGATGATGAATCCAGTGGTATACTTGGCTTTGCGGAAAATGGTTTAGAGTTAATAACACATATAATTTCATGTATAGTATTATTATTAACTATGTTTTTTATAGGTAATCATATTTCTTCACTGTTTGGAGGAATGAATAATACTCAATATAGTATATTAAATAGTACATTACTTTCTCTTCAATTTAGAATTCATAATTTATTAATTAAATTAGATATTTTTTCAAGTAATAGTGGTAATTATACAAAAGTGTATAAAGATTATGAAAGACTTAAGGAATTATTTACAGATATGCATTCATTAATTCAAGAGCTATCACAAAGAGGAGGTCTCGCATCTCATGGTGGTGGCGCACGTAAAAAGAAAACATTACATAAAAAGAAAACATTACGTAAAAAGAAACCATTACGTAAAAAGAAAACATTACGTAAAAAGAAAACATTACGTAAAAAGAAAACATTACGTAAAAAGAAAACATTACGTAAAAAGAAAACATTACGTAAAAAGAAAACATTACGTAAAAATAAACCATTACGTAAAAAGAGTATTAATAAATATGTTGGTGGTAAACCTCTTTGTTGCGGCGCAAGACCAAATAAAGGTAGACGGTCACGACCACAAGTACGGCCAACTTCTTCTCCCGATGAAGGGATGAACCCTGGTGACCCCCAAGGTATGAAATTTCATGATATGGAGTGCGTGACTGGAATAGGTCCCGGAACAGAGACCGGAACAGAGGCCGGAACAGAGGCCAGAACAGAGGCCAGAGAAGGGATTGGAACAGAGGCCGGAACAGAGGCCAGAACAGAGGCCCGAACAGAGGCCGGAACAGAGGGCGAAGGTGTACAGCCGTCATTAGGTGATTTAACATTAGATCAAGTATATAGTATCACTAAATCTAAATTATATGGAATAGTGGCCGATCCAAAAGGCAATAAAACTGTAAAATTATATACAAATTTATTTTTAACAATAATAAATATATGTGAGAATGTATTTACATTATTATGTGAACAGAATGATATAAATATGAAAATAATTGTAGATTATTTTAAGGATTTAACATTTCAAAATTTTAGATGCTTGATGGAGTCTTATATTTCACCTGATGATTGGTTAGGAACAAGTGGAGAAATAGATCTTAAATATCAAACGTATTTACGTAAATTAAAAGAAAGAATGGTAGAATCTATACCAATTACTCTTGATACAGGATTTCGTAGAGAATTAGAAAAATTATTTGTAGTGGTGGTTAAAATATATGATGGTTTAAAAGGTTATAATGAAGGTGAGTTTACAGCTATGGTAGAAAAAAGGAGTAATCTAAATTATTTAAAAAAAGTAAATACAAAGTTTGAAAATTTTGATGTAAAAGATTATCCAGAGGAGTTAAAAAGGTGGTATATAAAGCAAGCACGTGCTGAACATGTACCTGAATTAGATTATGCAAATCAATTAAAAACAGAGGCTCTCCATATATATAAAGAACAGATAAAAAAAGAAATAGAAAATTTAATTTTTCCACCTTGTTTACAAGAATTAACAAAAGAATTAACAAAAGAATTAACAAAAGAAATTTTAAAACAAAAGGGTGTAGAATTAACAAAAGAAATTTTAAAACAAAAGGGTGTAGAATATTTAAATAATATATTTAACACTATGTTAGATATGGAATCAATGAAAATATATTGGGATTTAAGGGGATGTCTTGTATATATACCCCAAAATGTACTAATAACAAGTGATAGTAGCCGTCTGGGAGAGGCTAATGCTGTCAATATGTATCACTTATTTCCCGATATATTTGTGGAACAGAGTGCGGAGGAAGTATCCCTACTACCTGAAACACGGACGTCTACCCCATCACATATGATGGCAGAGCCCCAGATGGAAGGACTCGTGAAAGGTGTGGATGAGTTAGATCCAGAGAATGGAAATGAACAAATAGTTATGGAACATTTTGGTATTGTTGTAGATTCCCAAATACCTTGTTTATATATTATGGGTCGTGAATCTGATGGTCTAATATCAATAGATGATTTAAAAGATTATGTATCTGAATATGCTAATCCAGTTGAAAGAAAAAATGTAATAATCAAATTATTAATAGCTATATTAGATCAAGATAAACCAATAACATTAGAATATACACCCTGTATAAAAGGATATTTTGATCATTTGGATTCTTTACACACACACCAACTTGATCATGAAAGTGATAGTGGTAGCGATAGTGATAGCGATAGTGATAGCGATAGTGATAGCGATAGTGATAGCGATAGTGATAGCGATAGTGATAGCGATAGTGATAGCGATAGTGATAGTAGTAGTGGAGATGAATAATAATTTGTATATATTAATAGAAAAATTAAATATAATGTATATTAATAAATGGAAAATATTACAAATAATATAGAGGCTACAGGAACAAATATAATCAATAATATTTCAAATGATTTTAAAACTATTAAATTTTATAAAAGTCCGGCTTTTTATACATTTATTATATATGTGATTCTTATCATTTTATTTGTATTTTTTATAGACAATCCCAAAAAAAAATATTTATTTGGTGATATTTATATGGATAAACAATATAAAATTCAATGGTCTAAATTTTTGACAGTTCCATATGGGTATGATACACCTAAAAATATAATATTATCATTATCAACAAATCCATCTATATTATATTCATTATTATTTACAATATTATTACCTAATATAGTAGATGTAAAATATCCAAGTAGTAAACCATTTTTTAGCGGTGTATTAATAAGTATAGTGATTATTATAATATTATATATAATTCATATGGTTTTATTAAAATATATATTTAAATTAAAAAATGATGGTAATAAAATAGATGATAAAATAAATAAATTAACTAAAGATAATTATTATAGTGAAGTATATCAGGGTCAGTGGTTATTATTATTATTTTTATCACCCATATATGCAATGATATTAGTATATATATTTCGTAAATCATAAATAATAATTATCTTTTCTAAAATAAATAGGTGGTCCGTTAATTTCATCTTTTAAACTATAAGATCTATCATATCCAGGCCAAAATATAGGTAATCCTAATTGTATTTTAGGTTCATAATCATCGTTATCATCATAAATTATAAATTCTTCAAACATATTATTCCATATTGTATTGGTATAAGGCATTTTCTTGTAAAAATATGTATGTGAATTTTTATCTTTTAAAATTTCTTTTTGTTTATATGTTTCATCTACATCATATTTACAATAGTCACATTGACATCCTATAATATAAGTTTTATTTTCAGGTAATGTATTAAATGGTAAATGCATAAAATGAATATTTTGTTGTCGTGCTCTAAATAATTGTTTTTGTCTGGCCCATGCGAATTTTTGCCAAGTTGGGACTTGAGCCGTTAAGGGTACATATTTTCTCCAGAATAATTTCATATACCATATATAAATATAATTCCTAATTTGTGGAGGTAATTTATTTATATTAATATCTATATATTCTGGATCATTGATAAAATTTGGAGAAACTATATCCATAGTTTTATATTTATAATAAATATAAAAATTAAATTTATTAATGTAAAAAAAGATATCTTTTTATTATCTATAATATTTTATATGAAAAGAAATAAAAAAAATACTATTAAATCTAAAAAAAATACTATTAAATCTAAAAAAAATACTATTAAATCTAAAAAAAATACTATTAAATCTAAAAAAAATAATGATATGATAATACATCAGATATATGGTATTTTTGATGATGGTGTTCCATTAAAAGATATAAAAATATTTAATGATAATGTAATTAAAACACGGAAATATTGTAAAAAAAATAATATCAAACACCAGTTATGGAATTTACATGGTGACAAAACAATTATAAATGATGGTAATAAAGATATTAAAATTAAATCTATGTCATGTAATGATTTAATAAAAAATAAATTTAAAGAATATACATCACTATGGAATAAATTAAAAAAGAAACCCACTGAAAGTAATCCTCATTTTAACCCCATATTAGCTGCTGATTTTATACGATATTGTATATTATATGAACACGTGGGTATATATATAGATTGTGATATTCATCCAATATCAGGAAAATATAATAAATTAAAAGAATACTATAATAAGTATCCCTTTTTCTTTGTTCATTGGGCTGATGATAAAAAGAAACTACCCTATAATGCTATTATGGGATCAAGTAAAATTAAACAACAGATATTTACAAAAATTATAGATGAATGTGAAAAAAGTTATAATAAAAATGTAAATAAACCAATTTATAAACAATGGAAAGGGCGTTTTATTTTTCAAGTTACGGGACATTATATGATTAATCGTGTAATAAAAAAAGAAAAAGTACAAAGTAATGTTTTAAATATATTAAGAGTCACAAATAAACAAAATAATATAGTCTGTGATAAACCTCCTAAATGTCCTAATGCGTTATTTGAAGATTCTAATGCGTCTGTATGGTATCAGTAATTTATTTATATAGTAACTAATAATCATGATTAGTAAATGATTCTAAATATTTGAATATTTTTTCAGGTTTTTTAAATACATCAATATAATGTGCTATATTGTGTCTTCCGGAGGTTCCATCCCATTCCAATGATCTAATAAGAGATACGTAATGTTGAACATTATATTGTCTTTTATCGGACCATTTAGTATCCCATTTTAACTCATTTTTTTTATTATACTTACGAGTTGTAAAATAACTTGGGTAATTTTGTTTACCATAAGATTTTGAAGGGAGTGTTAATTTTTCTAAATAACCCAGAAATTTATCATCTTTATAAATCACGTAAGCAGTTGGTTTATTTATGATACCATACCCCCTTTCCTTTAATTTTTCAGAAAGGTGAACAGCATAATCGGTCCGTGTAGGTTCCATTGTATCTATCTCTGTATTTGTTTGTTCTGTATCTGGTTCGGATAGACTCGGTATATCCACGGGAGTATCTGGTATTGTCGTGTTCCCCTGTATCAACTGGCTAACCCGGTTCCATAACTCCTCTTGTGTGATAGAGCCGTATTGGCTGTATCCGATAGCGAGAGAGGCTAACTGCATTTGAGGGGTGAGGGACATACTGTTACTCTTTTGTGAACCCCGATGGGTTCTGGTGAGTAGTGTTTATTTGCCTACAAAACTTACAATTAAAATCAAATTCAATTATAAGGGATACATAAAAAAATTTTTTGTTTTTGTCTTTTTTTTATTTTTTTGTGTTTTTTTTCTTTTATTGGATGGTAAGCGCCTTAAATGGAGCGTTCTTGTAGTTACACTTATCCTTTGTAATGATGGTGGAACTCCACTCTATATTCATACAATGCCACCCATCTTTATCGTCGAAATCTTGGTCCATAACGTGTGGTTCACGTATCACAATCCCACGTCGGTAGTATCCCCTGTAAGCGGGCCTTTTAAGGACCCCTCTTACACCGACACATGTCCGTATAGGGATGTTAACTTCATCCCCGATATTAATAGATTGGATGGTTCTAAGAGGGCATGTTTTCGGGAATGGATACATCCAGTATTCACCTGTTTGGACCAATTCTTCTTCCTCAGGCATACTATCCCACTCTGGGTGATGTGCTATACACCAGACCTGTGGTCGTAGATGGATATTCCACGCCGCCCAGGGCGCGGGCCAGGTGGGTGACGGAGACCTTGGTTTCCGTGCCTCTACCGAGATCATGCTGGGGTCTGCTCCCTTGTGCGCCATCACAGCCGAGCAAAATTCATTCACGTTCGTGTAAATGGTCATTGTTTGGCT
>Ga0181379_1000151_pt1 | contig 34991 bp, 35 predicted proteins | sample 2SPOviralmetaG_FD_130115 | JGI IMG/M metagenome (GOLD analysis project Ga0181379, IMG submission 130115) | Marine viral communities from the oligotrophic San Pedro Time Series (SPOT) site, San Pedro Channel, CA, USA - 2 SPOT_SRF_2009-07-10 | ecosystem: Environmental > Aquatic > Marine > Strait... | reverse complement strand
ATGAAGCAGTATGCAGTAATGATAGATGTAGACGGTGACTGGATGTATGTACCAGCTAACGCAAACATGTTCTACAATCACCCAGCGCCAAAGATATTCCATAACAAAAGAGATGCAGAAGAGGAAGCTGCACGTTGGAACACAGGTGTAGTGGTAGACTACAAGACAAAAGCTATACTACCATTCACACAAGAAGAACGTAAACGTGCAATGGAACGAGCTAAGGCAAACAGTAATGATTAACTTTTTCTACGGTGTTGCATTTATGTATCTGTTCGCGATACCATTCCTGCACTATCTAGCGTCACCTGTAGACGAGGAAGACACGGGTGCACCTATCCGCTTCGCAATAGCTTGGCCCTTGGCTGCATTGGAAGTATATTATAGAATACTAACAGGAGACATAGACGATGATGGAACTGGCTCTACTTAAGACGCTACTCAATCGTGACTTTTACGATAGACATAAGGGTATCAAATGCCCTGACAAAATCTTCAGCAAAGATGTACGTAAGATAAAGCAAGCCTTAGATGGTGCGATGGAAGCTTATGAAGGTGACATGACAGTTGCTGATCTTGAAGCTGTGTTCAGTCGCATGAACGCAAGCATGACTACAGCTACACGTGGTGCCTATGAGGATCTCTTCAAGCGTATCAGCATCACTGAACCAATCAAAGAAGAGATAGCACAGGACACACTATCACAGCTATTCCAACAGCATGTCGGTGATCGTGTAGCTAACTTAGGCTTTGACTTTGTTAATGGTACAGAGAATAGCCTTGAACCTTTGCGACAACTACTAGAGGATTACAAGAATGACTTTACTCCTAACCTTCGTGTTGACTGGGATGACAATAGCCTTGACACAATACTTGATGCCACGCTTCTGGAATCCAAGTGGAAGTTCAACATATCTTCCCTGGCTCGTAGGGTGGAAGGTGTTAGTGGTGGTCACCTTGTCTTGGTTGGTGCTCGTCCCAACACTGGTAAAACTTCTTTCCATTCCTCTCTACTAGCAGGTGCTGAAGGGTTTGCACATCAAGGTGCCAAGTGTATTGTGTTATGTAATGAGGAAGCATACACACGTGTGGCTGCACGGTACATCAGTGCCTCTGCTAACATGACTATGCAAGAGGTGCGTGAGAACAAAGCCCTAGCTCAGATGCGCTATGAACCTATTCGTGGTAACGTCTTGTTTAAAGATAGCACAGGTAAGGGTATGGCATGGGTTGAGGCTGTAGTAAAACAAGAGCAACCCGACATAGTAGTACTTGACATGGGTGATAAGTTTGCTGATATTAGTAGTGAGCGTAGCGACATCACGCTTAAGACTGCAGCTATCCATGCACGTAACATAGCTAAGCAATACGATTGCTGTGTGATATGGATGTCACAGTTATCAGCAGAGGCTGAAGGTAAGGCTGACCTAAACCAAGCGATGATGGAAGGATCAAAGACAGGCAAGGCTGCAGAGGCTGACCTAATGATCCTGATTGGTAAGACACAACAAGCAGAGGGTGAGGATGAAGACCCAGTACGGTACCTCAACCTAGCTAAGAATAAACTGAATGGATACCAAGGGAAGATCACTTGTATGCTAGACGGGTCACGCTCTATCTATTCAGCATGAGGTGAGACATGAGAAACGTATTAGATGTTGAGAATAGCATCACTAAACGAAACGGTAAGGATCACTTAGATCCATTTGAGATAGGCAATCAGCTAGTACAGGTAGGCACACTAGATGTAGACAACTGGAAGAATGAAAACATAATCACATTAGATCATGATGAGTATCAGGATAAGCAAGGACGTGGAAGGTTTGTGCTACAAAGTATCTTAGACATGACGACTCTACTGATTATGCATAACGCACAGCACGATCTTATGTGGTTGTGGGAGAGTGGATTCAAGTATGATGGCCCTATATATGACACGATGTTGGCAGAGTATGTGCTTGATCGTGGACAGCGTTCACCCCTTAGCTTGGCTGCATGTGCTGAGCGTAGGCAACTAGAGGTACAGAAAGATGATACACTCAAACGGTATTTCAAGGAGGGTTTTAACACTAACGAGATTCCTCTCAACGATCTTAGCTTTTATCTTAGGCATGACCTTCTCACAACTAGCGGGTTGTTCCACGCAATCGAAGAAGACTACGCCAAGCCAGAGTCCTCTAGTCTTAGAACAATTAGAGACACAACCTTTGATACCTGCAGAACCCTTACCAGAATGTACATGTCAGGAATCAAAGTTGATCTTCAAGAGTTGGGGCGAGTAAGAGATGCCTTTGAGAAAGAGAAAGCAGAGATCGAAGACCGCCTCCAAAAGAAAGTCAGGCAACTTATGGGCGACACCCCTATCAATCTTAATTCGCCTGAGCAGATGTCACAAGTCGTCTTCTCTAAACGCGTTAAGAATAAGGGGGAGTGGAAGGAATTATTTGACTATACATCAACTGTTCAAGAATACAAAGACGCAGTCAAAGCCAATAGTGAAACGATCTACAGGACAAAAGCGTACACCTGCCCTACGTGTGAAGGGCAATGCAAAACGTATAAAGTAAGGAAGAATGGCGAAAGGTATGCAAAACCTAACAAATGTAAGGACTGTGATGCACGTGGTTTCAAACTAGAAGAGACTGCACAAGTCGCAGGACTTAAGTTCACAGCCCCTAGTAAAGAATGGGTCAGTGCTAACGGCTTCAGTACAGGAAAGGGGAACTTAGATGTTCTTATTGCGACTGCTAGAAACAATGGAATGCATGATGCTGAATCTTTTCTTAGCGATCTTAAACGCCTCTCTGCTATTAGTTCTTATCTTAGTTCTTTCGTAGAGGGTATAGCTAACTACACTAAACATGATGGATTCCTACACGTAGGGTTAACCCAGCACATCACTGCCACTGGACGTTTTAGTGGACGTAACCCTAACATGCAAAACATGCCACGCGGTGGTACATTCCCTGTGAAGAAGGTGTTTGTATCGCGCTGGGACGGTGGCTCAATCATGGAGGCAGACTTTGCCCAACTCGAATTTCGCACGGCGGCGTTCCTCGCGCAAGACGAAACAGCAATCAGAGAAATCGAAACAGGTTTTGACGTACACTCCTACACAGCGCAAGTCATTACTGAAGCAGGGCAACAAACGTCCCGCCAAGAAGCAAAGGCGCACACCTTCGCTCCCCTCTTTGGAGCCACTGGATATGGACGTTCAAAAGCTGAAGCCGCCTATTACCATCACTTCGTCGAGAAGTACAGAGGAGTAGCGGCATGGCACAAGAACCTAGGAGAAGAGGCAATACGTTTCCAGAAGATCACTAACATATCTGGCAGACAGTATGCTTTCCCTGACGTAAGACGCAGAGACAACGGCTCTCCTAGTCACTTCACCATGATCAAGAACTATCCAGTGCAGGGCTTTGCCACAGGCGATGTCGTACCTGTTGTACTCAATAGACTTCACGAATTGTTACAATCGTTACATTCTTGTGTAGTCAACTCAGTACACGATAGTATGGTGGTAGATGTACATCCAGATGAAACGAATAAAGTTCTACACATAATAGAACTACTTAACCAAGGTATTAACGATCTTGTAGAAGAGAAGTATGGAGTCAAGATGAATGTACCCCTATTATTAGAAGCTAAAATAGGACCGAATTGGCTTGACACAGTTGATGTATGAGCTATAACTAAGGCTCTTTGACTTTAAAGAAAGGTACTAAGATGAGTACAGAATTAGCAGTAGCCCAAGAGCGTGGGCAATCAATGGCAGAACTAATGGGTGTATCAATGTCAGGTGGTGGTGAAGCTACCCCAAGCATTGCACGTATTGGTATGCTGCACTCGCCACTCAAGGGTGAGATCGAAGTTAACGGTAAGATGATTAAGACAGATGTTGTATCTGTTGGTGCATTCATCCTTACACGTGGTGAAGAGAAAGTGTACAGTGATGGTATCACAGTGCGCATCTTTGCCCAGCGCCAACAGTGGCAACGCTGGAACAGCGATACTGAAGAGATGGAGAAGTCTGTCTTAGCTAACTCACTCAATGGTGACATGAAGGATAGCATTGGTGGTTTCAACCTAGGGCGTCCGTCTGGTTGGATCGAAGACTTCAATGCATTACCTGATGCAACTAAACAAGTCATTCGTAGTGTGAAGCGTGTCAATGTTTACTATGGTACTGTGTCTTTAGATAGTCCAGTCAATGACAAGGGTGAAGCACTAGACTATGAAACATATCGTGACATTCCATTTGTCATGGATGTAAAGAATCGTGACTCATTGAAGTCTATCAATGGTGTGATGAATGCACTCAAGCGTAAGAACATGCTTCCTATCATGTCCACTATTAAGTTGGCAGGTGTAGAGGATAGCATTCCTACAGGTGCTACCTTTGGCAAGATCAGTGCAGCTACTGGTGACAAGGTTGACATCGTTGAAGGTGACAATGAAATGCTCAAAGACTTCATTGAACTTATTGAGTATAGCAACGGTAAGATTCTGGACCTTCATCATGAACGTGCTAAGGCTCACACAGATGAAGATGAGGGCTTGGTACAAGAGATCCTCAACAATGACTTTGTGGATGTAGACTAATGAATCATCCAGCAGAGCTACAGGTTTATAGCTTCTTGCAAAAGGCTATGGCTGGCGAAGCAAGCATGACTGACGAGGTGGCTGAACAAGTCGCCTCTGATGTTCAGGCCGCTATGCATAAGCAATTCAATAGTGGACCGCGTGACAAGTTCCGTCTACGTATGTCTAACATTGGAAAGCCTAAGTGCCAGTTGTGGTTTGAGAAGAATGACCCTGAAGATAAGACTCCATTTCCACCACACTTCTTGATGAACATGATCCTAGGCGACATCGTTGAGGCTGTGTTCAAAGGATTGCTACGTGCTGCAGGTGCTGAGTTCAAAGACAATGATGTTGTCACACTCAAGTTAGCCAATGGCAGAGAGATCAAAGGCGAGTACGACATGGAGATGAACGGTAAGATTGATGACGTTAAGTCTGCATCACCCTGGTCCTATCAAAATAAGTTTGCGTCCTTCGATGCTTTGTCACACGGCGATAGCTTTGGTTATGTAGCACAGCTAGTAGGTTACGCTACAGCGGCAGGTAAAGATGTTGGTGGTTGGTGGGTAGTCAACAAAGGCAACGGTGAGTTCAAGTACGTTGATGCATCTGAGGTAGACAAGGATGCAGTACTACAAGACATTCAAAGCTTGGTAGACTATCTTGACAATGATGAACCCTTTGAGCGCTGCTTTGAGCCAGTGCCTGAGACATACTACAAAAAGCCAAGTGGCAATCTAGTGCTACCCAGCGCATGTAAGTTTTGTAGTTTTAAACATAAGTGTCACCCGACACTACAACCCTTGCCCTCGCGGGTATCTAAATCAGCAACTCCACCAGAAGTGGATTATGTATTTATTGGAGATGGCAATGCCTAAACTAACTATCAATAACAAAGACTATTACACTGATGACTTCAGTGAAGAACAGATGTCTGCTTATAATGAGATCAACGCTGCACGTTCAGAAATGCAGCGCATGGACTACTTGATGCGTATACTTGATGCACGTTGCAATCAGCTAGGCGGTATGATTGTTCAGATCGCAGAGACACCTGCAGAAGAAGAGGTTAAGAAGCTACCAGATCAAAAGACTGATGGCGACTAAACGCAGACACCTTAAACGTACTTATCGCAGTGGCCTTGAAGAAGAGGCTGCTGCTTTTCTTAAGTCTAGGCAAAAGAAAGTTGAGTACGAGAAGCTTAAGATTGAATGGGAAGATCTTAAGTACCGCACCTATACGCCTGACTTTGAGTTAGACAACGGTATTATAATAGAAACTAAGGGTATCTTCAGTGCTGCAGATAGACGCAAGCATGTTGAGATACAGAGACAACACCCCACCCTAGACATTCGCTTTGTATTTAGTAACGCTAACGCTAAGCTTTACAAGGGGGCTAAGTCTAGGTATTGTGATTGGTGTGAGCAGAAAGGTTTCAAGTGGGCGCATCGTGTCATACCTGAAGGTTGGTTACTTGAGAAAGGTAATCGCTCAAAAGAACAAAGACTCAAAGTCAAAAGGAGAGTGTGATGAAATTAGATCCAGGGCAAATAGCAATAGTGTTTACACCTATTGTAGATGATCACGGTTGGACTGGTACCATACACACAGGCTTGTTGTTTGGTGACGAACAGGAACGTGAAGCAATGTCACACTCTATGGACATGGCTATTACTATGGCAGCAACAGAGAGATTCTTAGAAGATAATCCTGAGTTCTTAGATGAGTATGATTACTACAAAGAGCTTTTGTTAGAAGAGATGTTTCCTAAGCAATATCAAGCTTCCGTAGAAGAGATAGAGAATGAGAATAAATACTCCAAAGAAGACAACGTTATTAAGTTGCATAGATGGACAAAGACAGAGGGCAGCGCATGACGGATGTAGTAAACAATCCAGTTCATTACAATCAAAGTGGCATCGAATGTATTGATGCTATCGAAGCTATGACAGAGAATATGTCAGGAGCTATTGCGCCACAGGCAGCTAACGTACTCAAGTATATGTGGCGCTGCGAATACAAGAATGGCCTAGAGGATATTGATAAAGCTATCTGGTATCTAAATAGGATGCGTAAACGATGGGTGGAAACTCACAAATGAGAAAGTTTAGCGTAACATTCGTGGTGAAGGTAGACGAGGATAACAATTTCTTGTCTGCCTATGAGGACAATCATGAGGAAGATGTACACGATCTCATCACTAGCGTAATGTATGACGTTGACGATGTAGAAATAGAAAACCTAACAGTGAAGGAGCGATAATGTTGAGTGGAGATGACTTAGAAAACTTCGGTTACTATGAAAACTTTACAGATAGTGACGAAGTAGATTGGGCAGATCTGTATTCTGCGTGGGTAGAGAAGAAGATACTCACATCAGGTTCAGATCGCTTAGTCGAGAATACACTAGGTCTAGTAGGAGAAGCTGGTGAGGTTGCAGAAAAGATTAAGAAGTTGATCCGTGACAGCAACCGTTTCCAGAATGAAGAGATCATGAAAGAGCTAGGTGACGTAGTATTCTACGCTACAGCACTAGCAAACATTTACGGACGAGGGTTGCAGGAAGTGCTGCAACTTAATATAGAGAAGCTAGATGACCGTCAGAAGCGCGGTAAACTAAAAGGAAGCGGAGATAACCGATGAGCAACTTATTACCAACAGACTATCAGTCATTCATTCACAAGTCACGGTACGCTAAGTACTTCGATGGCAAAGGGCGTGAGAACTGGGACGAAACAGTAGAGCGTTACATGGATAACGTTGTGCGTCCTGCAGCAGGAGATGACTCTTACATTAATCAGATTCGTGATGCTATCCTGAGCCTAGACATCATGCCATCTATGAGAGCTATGATGACTGCTGGCCCAGCGCTTGAGCGTGACAACACAGCAGGATACAACTGTTCATATCTACCCGTAGATGACCCTAAGAGCTTCGACGAAGCGATGTACATCCTCTTGTGCGGTACTGGAGTCGGCTTCTCTGTTGAACGACAATACATATCGAAGCTCCCCGAAGTGCCTACGCTCTACGACAGTGAAACTACCGTCATGGTTAGAGATAGTAAAGAAGGTTGGGCTAAGGCTTTCCGTCAAGTTCTTGCACTCCTATGGGCTGGTGAGATTCCTAAATGGAACGTAGAAAAGGTTCGTCCTGCAGGTGCAAGACTTAAAACGTTTGGTGGACGTGCATCAGGCCCAGCGCCACTAGTAGAACTGTTTAACTTTGCTGTATCTACATTCAAGAATGCACAAGGACGTAAGCTGTCGTCACTAGAATGTCATGACCTTATGTGCTTCATTGGTCAGATCGTTGTGGTAGGGGGTGTTCGCCGTTCTGCTATGATCTCTTTGTCTAACCTGAGTGATGACCGTATGCGTCACGCTAAGTCAGGACAGTGGTGGGAAACTGCAGCGCATCGTGCATTGGCTAACAACTCTGTGTCATACACTGAGAAGCCTGACGTAGAGACATTCATGCGTGAGTGGACCGCCCTTGTAGAGTCTAAGTCTGGTGAGCGTGGAGTATTCAACCGTGAAGCATCTAAGAAACAAGTGGCAAAGTTTGGTAGACGTAACCCTGAGTTTGACTTCGGGACGAACCCCTGTTCTGAGATAATCCTCAGACCTTATCAGTTCTGCAACCTAACAGAGTGCGTAGTACGTGCAACAGATAGCATTGAAGACTTAGAGCGTAAGGTTAAGTTGGCTACTATCCTTGGTACCATTCAGTCAACACTCACAAAGTTCCCATACTTGCGAAAGGTGTGGCAGAAGAATACTGAGGAAGAGAGGTTGCTTGGCGTGTCTCTTACAGGGATAATGGATAACCCGCTACTCACAAGCAAGAACAGAGGATTGGAGAAAACTCTTGAGCATCTACGAAGTATTGCTGTCGCCACTAACGCTGAGTGGGCTGATCGTCTTGGTATCCCTCATAGCGCTTCGATTACCTGCGTCAAGCCTAGCGGTACTGTCTCGCAGTTGGTGGACAGCGCCAGTGGTATACACGCTCGTCATAGCCCCTTTTATATCCGCACTGTACGTGGTGATAACAAAGACCCACTAACACAGATGATGATTGATCAAGGTATTCCTAACGAGCCATGTGTATTCAAGGGCGATACTACTACAGTCTTCAGCTTCCCTCAGAAGTCTCCTGCAGGTGCAGTGACACGTAACGATATGACAGCTATCGAACAGCTAGAGACGTGGTTAACGTATCAGCGACACTGGTGTGAGCATAAACCATCGGTGACTATCTCAGTTCGTGACTCTGAATGGCTAGAAGTAGGTGCATTCGTGTTCAAACACTTTGACGAGATGTCAGGTGTGTCTTTCTTGCCACACTCAGATCATACTTATCAGCAAGCGCCTTATCAGGACTGCACTAAGGAAGAGTACGAAGAGCTACTAGCTAAGATGCCAACTAATGTAGACTGGACTAAGCTATCTGAGTACGAGCAAGAGGACAACACAGTAGCCATGCAGACAATGGCTTGCTCTGGTGACGTATGCGAAATCGTAGATCTCACCGCCTAGGTAAAACACCTTCACCCTGCATACGTATATGTCGACTTGAAAACGATGAGTGTGTGGGGTGTAAGAGAACAGTTGACGAGATACGTGATTGGATGATACTATCTGAGTACGAACAGAAGAAACTGTTATATGAACTGAAATGGAGAAAAGATGTACGTGATAATAACACGTGATCAATGTAACTTCTGCGATGATGCTAAGGCTTTAATGAAGGGTAATGGTATTCAGTACGTAGAATACAATATTCAATCTAAGTCTAGTGCATGGTTGCTATACTTATTGAAGCGTTCCAGTATAACCACAGTACCACAGATCTTCAATGACAAAGGGACGCACATTGGAGGGTACACAGAACTAAAGGAATACCTTACATGTTAGAAACTGTCTTTGTTGCTGTTACAGCTTTTGCCCTAACCATTGGCGTAATTACTGACGTAGTAGAACCAGCAGCACAATATGGCTGGGACAAAGCTAAGGCTGGATACGAATACGTAGAAGATAAAATCAATCCAGATGCTTAAAACAAAAACGCCTAGCAGTCGATGTGATTGCTAGGCTTTACTATGTGGTGGAGTTATTATGCAATTAGATCTTTTTCCTTCTACGCTATCAGAGGATAACACAGACGAACAGGTAAGACATAAAACCTGTTATGTTTGTAATGAATCAAAGCCTTGGATAAAGGATAATTTTCATATAGGAGCATCTAAACAATCAGGTAAGGTTCACTTAAAAGGTATTTGTAAAGAGTGTAATAATAGGAACAACGCTATTACCACACGTCTTAAAAAAGAATATATGCATACTAAGCCAGATAAATGTGATTGCTGTAGTAGACCTGCATCAGAAATTACATTAGGGTTACACTTGGATCACTGCTATAAGACAGGTAAGTTTAGAGGGTGGCTCTGCCCTCAATGTAATAACGGGCTGGGTTCTCTAGGGGATAGTATAGAGGGGCTTGAAAGAGCAATAAAGTATTTAGAGAGAGTAAAATGAAACTAGAACAAGAAGCTATGGAACACATAGTCAAGAAGAGAGCGCAGTTTAAAGAGCAACTACGTGAGTATATCACTTATGTAGAAGAGTACATTGATAACAGCTTACACCCCTGCCACGAAACAGATCAAGCCAAGACACATCTACAAGCTTGTACGTTATGGGCAGAGGAGTCAGCCGAATGTCACGGCACTAAAAACTAGCAGCCTCTTGATACATATCGTTTAGATAATCTGCGTATTCCATAAACAGATCCAACTCAGCGAAGTTATAATCTTCTAAGCTACCCTCTATGCCAAAGGTTTCTTTCATAGCCTTTGCTGCTTCGTTGCGTATCTCTTTGTTGTACTTGCTATTAGCTTTAGCAACCATGCGTAGATGTACGCTCTCGCTGCCACCATAGCCTTTTTCCATACGCTCTTTGATTTGCTTCTTAGCATCACGCATTACTTTCTTAAGCATTGCACGGCGCTGGGTAAGGTTGCCTTTGGTAAACTCTTCAGTAGCAAGTAGCCTGTTTGTCTGTTGCTCTAACACTGAAGCAAGCATAGCATTCAGAGCTTTGTCGTATGCTGGTACTTTGGTACGCTCGTTGGCTGTCCAAGGTTGCATCTCTGCCATTGAGTATGTTTTCTCTGTAGCAGTACGGCCTGGCTTAATAGTAATACCAAACAGACGAGCGAATGGGTTAGGATCATAGATCTCTCCTTCACGTGTAGCCACAGCTAAGTCTTCACCAGTGATAGTGTCAGTCTTATCAATGAATGCTTCTAGGATATTGTCGATGTACTTAGTAGATGTTTGAGTAAAGATGTTGAAACCGTCTGCTTGACGCACATCCTTAGCTCCATCTGTACCCATAGCAAAGCCTACAACTTTGTTGAACGCATCTAAAGGACGTGTGGTACCTGCTACAAAGTTACCTGCAGCCTTAGCAAACGCATCAAAGGTAGCACCTCTTGCACCTTCATCTGCGTTAACCATAATGTCGATAAGATTGTTTAAGTCATTACCGAATTGTGCATCACGTGCCACCTGACCAATAGCTACCTGTGTGCCTAGCTCTTGGATAAGCTCAGGTGGTACAGTCTCGTTGTTACGTTTCATGTTAAAGATACGCCCTGCAGCAAGGAATGCAGAGAATGGGAACGTGTTCTTAGCATCTACAATAGTACCGCCGCCTACGTCTACGTCATACACACCAAGCCCTTGCTCTCTGCGCTGGGTGTCATACTCTGATGCAAGTAAAATACCAGTGGTACCCACTACCATGCGTGAGTAGGCTTCCATCTCAGTTATATCTCTAGCTTCCTGTTTAGCAATCTTCTTGTAGAACGGCTTGAGTATTAACTCAGGCGCAGCTAGGGGTGACCACTGATATGCTGTAGCTAGAACGTTGTTAAAGAATCTACCAAATGGTATCAGTGTACCAATGCCTGGGGTGTTAGATAGGTTCTCCACAAGTTTAGCTGCAGTACGAACAAGCTCTGGCTGTTCTGCTGTTGTGTAGTCCTTAGCAAACACAGACTTAAGTGTACCGTCTAGTGCCGCTTGAATTACTTTTTCATCAATGATTGTATCATCAGAAAGCATAGCTTCTTTTAGAGTCATGCCTTTCTCTAGTCGTAGATACTTATCCATCTCAGTCATGAACATCTGAGACTTAGTAAACGTATCCTGAACCCTAACGCCAGTGATTTGATTGGCTGCATTAGCTACAGATTCAATCTTTCTATAGGTAGGATCATTGGGGTCTATGCCATAGCGACTAGCTTTCTGCTCAATGCCACCTGCCATAGTTTCAAACAAGACCTTCTCTACATCTTTGTTCTCGTCTAGGAACTTCATGTATGCATCGTGCGTAGTGTAAGGGTCTAGAAGGTTGCGGATCTTCTGTGCCTGTACCATACGTAGTGCAGAGGCTTGTCTGAAGCTTTCTTGTGCAGCTTTTCTGTTTGTTGCCATCTGAGCCAAGCCCTGTGTCATCAAGGCTGTAGAGCTAAACAAATCAGCGATAGTCTGTCCAATGTAGAACTGACCAAAACCTGCAACGTTCAATGCTGTTGTAGCAGGGGATGAAACAAGTAAACGTTTCCATACGGATTGACCATAGCGTAGTCTGTCAGCACCCTTAGCTTTTGCAGCTTCTTTAGCGTCGATCTCACCTACCTGATCGTCGATCTTCTTAGATGCAGCAAGTAGTCCAGCGTCCATCATCTTGCTTAGCTGTGATGCTACGTTCAAAGTCTTACCAGCTTCACTTAAACGTGCAGCCATAAGATCACCTAGCTTTACACGAGAGCCTGACAAGTTACCGAACTGCATGGATGTGTATTTACCCATGACTTTGTTGATACCTTTTAGCTCTTCTTGTGTAAGAGAGTTTGCAACGTTTGTTATAACATCTGATACGTGTACCTCTTTGCTGATCTGATAGCCTTTATCTTTAAAGAAACCAGCTAGGCCACCAATCTTACCTTCCTCATTAGGCTCACCGAAGATCATCTCTTTAATAAGTTGTGACTCATCAATGTCTTTGTAGCCTGGTGTACCTTTTTCTACCTTAGCATTCCACTTATCAATAGCATCACCGATAGCCTTAGCAGCTTCAGCAGAGTCTTTCTCTTTTATGATAGGGGAGTATTCTTCGATAGTACGTGCGGTAAGTTTGTCTAGCTCAGATGTAGTATCCTCTAAGCCTGACGTACCACGCATCTTACCGAAGCCTAGCTGTGCTGCACCAGCAACACCACCCAGCAAAGAAGAGAACCCTGTCTGTAGATAGCTGTACTTCTCTTGAGATCCTACTTCTAGCTGGGTTTGTTGTGCCATCACATCCTGCAGTACAGCAGCAGTGGAGTCTAGTGCTGTAGTCTGATACAGAGATCGTGTGGCTGCAGTCTCAAACAATTCACGTTGCTTAGCTCTCATTGCGTCTTTAGCTACAGCACGTCTACCTTCTTTCTGCACCTTGTCTGTAACGTTCTTATATACGTTGTTAGATGCACGTTTACCCATGCCCTGTGATGCAGCACGTCTTGCCGCTTCCCTACCTGCAGCTTCAGCAGCTTTTCTAGCAGCCTCCATAGTAGCGCCTGACTGAAGAGCTTCACGCCCAGCGCGTTGCACAGCAGCCTTTACCGCTTGCTTACCTGTAATGGACACACCACCTGCAGCAGCACGTCCTAAACCACCAGTAAGTAGACCAAGGTAGTTGGTAGGGTCTTTAGCTGCAGCAAATACGTAGTCACCTACGCCAGACACAGCACCCATGAGTCCATCGTTTTGGAACACATTTCCTAGCTGATCGTAGATGTCATACGCTCTACGTGCTGTCTGCTTTTGTCTGTCATTAGCCTTACTAACAAAGCGTACCTCACCAGCAGTAGATACTGTGTTAGCGTTGAAGTAACGCATGTGCTGCACAAAGTCGTCTACAACTTCTTCATCAGACAGTTTCTTGTAGTCGATGCCCTTACGCTCAATCATGTAATCTCGAATGGGCTGCGTGTACATAGTGTTCTTCTTTAGGTCATTGACATTTAGCTTTACGTCATCACTAAAGATAGGCTCAGGAGTAGACTCAACTTCACTAGGTGCACCTATAGAGTCTAGGTAATTATCTAAGTTATAAAAGGCCATGCTTATTCCTCTACAGCTTTAGGTGTGCCGTTTGGGTTATGTGTCTTTCCGTATTTAGCATCCCATTGTTGTGCTGCAGTCTTTTTGTTTCTGCCTCTACCTGTTACAGGACCACCCTCTGCAGGACGAGGCTCTACAATAATAGCTTCACCTGTTACAGGATCGTACTTATCTTTGTACTTCCTGTCCCAATCTCTTTGTTCTCCTGCAAAGCCTCTACGCCCACCAGGACGCGGATCAACAGCAGGTACATCTTGTGGTACTACTTCTTCTTCTTCAGGTGTTTCTTCTGGCATAGGTGGCAGCTCTGGCTCAGGGTCTTCATCTGGTGTTAGTGTCATAGCTGGTATGTCGTAGTCTTCACGAAGAGAGTTAGCAAACTCCATACCCATCAAGTCTTCGATAGTCTTTTGCGCAAAATCATTAGTAAAGAAACCACCTGATGCATCTGGGTATTGATAGGCATATACATTGATTAATTTCTCTGCTGCTGCCTTAGCATACACTTCCATAGACTGGGCTTCAATAGTGTCTATCTGTTCTACAGACAACTCTTGTCCTGCTTTCGTAGCGTTATCTAAGGCTCTACGTAACGCACGTTCTGCAAAGTCTTCAGCAGCCTTGCTAGTCTTAGCAGCATCATATGCATCACGTACTTCTTTAGAGAACTTGATAGCATCATTCTTACGGAATACATCTGTGTCTGAGATAGTCATGACAGCGTTAGGGATAAGCTGGTTAAACTCTGCTTGACGTGCAGCAGCATTAACATCAGCGATAGACATACCACCAAACGCAGGTGCTTCACGTAGCTCACGCTTAGCTTGTTCACGTGCACCTACACCAAAGAGCCTACCTAGTACACTAGGTTCATCTTCTACAGGTGCAGCAACCCCTTGTGCGCCGTATGTTTTACGTGAGAATTCTTCTAGTGACATATCAACAAGAGAAGGATCAATAGCAGCTATACGTGGCATACTTATTGCAGCCTCTACGTCAAACACAGATAGGCGTTGGCCTGGTCTTAGTCGTGCGTCTTGTGCTGCTTGCTTTAATGACTCAACTAAATCAGCAACACCAGTCATACCAGAAGCCATAGCATTACGTACCATAGCTTGAGAGTCCATACCTTCAGGTAGTAGCTCTAGGGCTTGCTTACCTAATGAGGCTGCTTGCTTAGCTCTCATGTCACGTTGCTGGATAAGCTGAATGTTACGCTCGTATGCGCGTTCTTCTTGCTCTTTATACTTCCTAGCTTCTTCACGTTTCTCAGCGATACCTGTTGCTGCTTGCTCAAAGAAGCCAGCCATGAATGCGTTTTTATCAAATGCCATAGTCTTAACCTTTCGCCATCAAGCCCATTGGCTTCTCTTCTTGTGTCGCCTCTTCCTCAGTGTCTTGATCCTCTACTACATCACTTAGTAGTTCCATGCCAGGATCACCCTCATCCATGTTATTCTCTTCTAAATACTTTGTAGCAACCATCATAAAGCGATTCATCTCTGCTTCAGTAGCTCTTGCTTGAGGATCATCACTGCTGTCCTTAGCCTTGATACCCATCTCTTCTAGTGATTGCTTAATAAACATGTGCATAACGGGTGCTACAACTAGAGCAGCGTCTAGTGTGTGCAGTCCACGCATCACACCTTGCAAGTATACACCCTCCACTATAGGAGTGATAGGTACACCTGCCTGTGCCATAGCTGCGAAGTCATCTAAGACATCAGGGTTAGCTAACTTTTCGATGTAGAACTTAGCAACCTCATTTACGTCAGCCATTTCTGGTGGCTGCTCCCAAGGGTTGTTACGTGGTTCTGCTGTAAGAGATTGCCCTGGGATAGGTGCATCAAATGGTCCTGCTATTGGCATGTCATTATCCTACTTTGTAAATCCTGCGCCGAAGTATAAGCCTACAATGGCTGAAACTATATGTGTGTCTAATGGTGTTATTACAAATCCTTGTGCGTACTTCCACTTGATTACTTCATCTGGTCCAAACAACCAGTTCATAAACCCACCTGTAACTTCAGTGTAGCCTACGTAAACACCTACTTCAGGATACCATACTGCTACAAGTTTTGGAAGTACTATAATTGAGAACACTGCAGATAGCGCTATGAGTCTGCGTGTCCATGCAAAGTGTTTATCTGTTTTACCAGCGTCACGTGCATCTGCTACTGCTTCTCTCTGAAAGTTAGCGCGTTGTAGTAGCATCTCGTTCTGTGCTTGTCTTGCCTTAATGGACTGACCCCATATAGACATTACTCCACCAAGCACTGTGGAGAAAAGCATAGTAAGAAGCTCTAGAGGTAAGCCACCCATTATTTCTTTGGCCTTAGTTTAGGACGAACAACCACACTTGAGTAGTCTAGATCTTCTTGAGCTACAACTTCGTCACCTGTAGCGACATCAATTATTCCATCAGGCGAACCTCTGTGCTTCTGTCCTAGTTTTATAGTTTTAACTTCTTCACCCGCAGCGTTTATATAGGTATGGTATGTTTTAGACCCTACACTAAGCTGCCGTATCTTTGTTATCTTTTCTGCAGGGTCATCTATAAGCTCATTGATAGCTAGAGCTTTACGTCTAGCTAGACCTCTCATGACCTTACCACCCTCAGTTACATGCTTACCTACTTCTAACATAGTAGGTATATCTCTGTCTTGAGGTGTTTTTGAAAGCTCTTTAATTAAGCTTCTATTTCCTGTATAATCTAATCCACCAACGCCCATATTCCAAGCTAAGTCAATAACAACTTTTTGTTCGTCTACGCCTAACTCGTCAAAGTCTTTTACCTTTTTTTGCGCACCCTGTTTAAAATTATCTATGACTGCAGCAGACCAAGCCGTATCTGAAGAATAGTCAGATCTTCTAACACCGTCTTTTACTGCACCTGATGTGTCTATGTTGGCTTTTTCAAACTTCTTTGTAGGTTTGTTGTTTTTACCTACATATCCGTTTCTCTTTAGCCACTTACCTCTTGTAGCTCTATCTCTAGGTACTACCTTACCATCTATCTTTAAGCCACTGGTAGGTACAATACCTAGCGAAAGAGTTACGTTTTCCCAATCACTACCAATATGAGGTTCTGTACCTTCTGTAGCCTTAAGGTCTGTACTCATTTCAAACACAGCAGTTCCATACTGAGTAGGTACGGAAAGATCACCATCTTTACCGTCTAAACGATCTGTCAGATCACCAGTACCTTCAGGGCGAGACATCAAGCCACGCTCTCTACGTCTGCGCTCGTTGAACTCTTCTGTTGTTTCTTTTTCTGACGTTGGGGTGGTTGCTCTAGTAGGTACTAATGCTAGATCTTCAGCTTCTGAGCTAACTGAAGCCGTTGCGTCTACTACATCTTCTTCTGCTTCTTCTTTCTGTCTTTGAAAGTCGCTAAGCTTATCCCAGTAAGATGCGTCCCTTTTAGTTAAGCCTTGATTTAGAAGATCTCTCACAAACTCTTCTTCTGTAGTAGCTACATCAAAGTCACCACCAACAAACACAGTGTCACGCTTTGCTGGGCCTAAGCCTTGTACACCTATAGCTCTTAAGAACGCCTCTTGATCTTCTCTGTCCATATCACCAAGTTCTTCTACAGTGATATTCTCATTCATGACATCATCAGCCATATCAATAAGAGGCTTGTACTTCTGTAGTTCTGCCTCAGTCATGGGACGATCTTCTTCAATGTAAAGACCTGAGTAAGGCTTCTCAAAACCTTGCGCCTCATACAAAGAATCTTCTATAGCGGTACCACGTAGGTAGTCTTCTATCTTTGTGGCTTGCTGTTCTATGTTAAACCTAGGCTCACTATAGATCAGACTAGCGTCTACAAAAGGTTTAGCTGCAGCCTTAGCTAAGTCAACACCTGCAGCAGTAGCAGCGTTTGCTGCTTTTGTGTATAGCACAGTAGGGCCATCATCGTTGCCGTAGTCAGTGATAGTAGCAACCTTAGTTTGCTTACCCGTCTTAGTGTCTATGGTAGTAAAGTCTACAGGATCGCTTGGTGCAGTTGTCATACTAGACGTTGAACTTCTAGCGCCTAATCCACTCATGTTACGCCCACCACCAGATGCAGTCATAGATTGACCGTACTGTTGATATGCAGCCATAGCGTTTATATTATAACTCATACTAATATCCTTAGAATATAAGATCTGCAGCGTTGATTGCGAGTTGCCCCAAGAACTTACCAAAGGCAGCAGAGCCAGCGGAACCAGAGGAAGCAGCCCTGCTTGCGGCAGCAACGTCTGCTTCATACCTAGCACTTTCTTCCTGAATCTTAGAAATAAGTATATTAGCATCTCGTTGTGCTGCATTCTCTCCTGACTGCCATGCCCATGCTAGTACGTCACGGTCACGTTGTACAATATTATTATACGCTGTCATAGTTAGGTTATTAGCGAACAAAGCTGCATCTCTGTTAACTTGGTTCTGTGCGGCATTATCTGCTGTTGTAACTGCTTGCGCCCATGCAGCATTGGCCTGTGCAATAACTAAATGGTTTGTGGCATTGAACTGGTCACGTGCATTCTTTTGCTGTGTGTTAAACTGTGCAAGAGCGTTAGCTTCACCAGCATTAAAGCGAGATAAGGCATTCTTTTGCTCTGTGTTAAACTGTGCTACCTGCGTAGATAGAGAGGCAAAGAATTGCTCTACTTGATTTTCTGATGTAGCGTTAAACTGACGTGTAGCATTTTCTGCTGCTTGATCGCTTAACAAGGCACGTGATACTTCTTGCGCTCTAATCACCGCCATCTGTTGCTCGTTGTCTAAATTAGCTAGATCCATCTTCAAGAAAGACTTAGCGTTCTCTACTGCCGCTTGTTGTCTGTTGTTTAAGTTAGCAACGTCTATTTGCGTCATAGCTGCAGCATCAGCTAGTACTTTAGCGTTACGTGCATCTAAGTTGGCTAAGTCTACGGATTGAGCTAATCGTGCATTCTCTAATGCAATAGTTTGCTCAGCGGTAAAGTTCATATTAGCAATATCACTGATCTTAGCTGCATTAGCTACACGTGTTTGGAACTCTTGGTTGAACTCCATACCAAGGAACTCAGCACGTTTCTCTGCAGCAAACATAGCGGCCTGTTGGCGGTTACTTAAGTTTTGCTGTTCGAATCTTGCAAAGGTTGAAGCATCTGATTGTGCAATAGGTAGTGCAGATTCCATTGCCGCTTGAATAGCTGCCTGCCCAGCCATAGAAGAAGAAGATAGACCACGTGCCGCCATCATAGCCGCCGCATTACGCATAGCACCAGCAGCCCAAGCAGGTGTAGCACCACCCTCAAAGTCTTCCATCAACCCAGTAAGCTGTCCTTGTACAGTAGCATCACTAGACGGTGCACCTGTAGCAGCTTCAAAGTTAATCTCTTTCTTGACACGCTCCATATCAACAGTGGAGCCTTCAATCATTTCACCTTCTTCTATCCCGCGTGGAGCAGGAGCTTTGACTGTCTGTGCCTGACTAATCTGCGCAGCAGTAAGACCTAGAGTAGCAAGTTCATCAGGTGACATAGTAGAAGCTTCAGCAAGAGCGTCTGGCCCTACTTTACCCGTAGCAGCTTCAATCTTGCTAAGCGTGTCTTCCACTTCTGCAGATACAGTTGCAGTATCAACAGTCTTAACTTCTGGTGTCTCTGGCTCTACAACATCGGGACCACGCCCTGCTTTAATAGCTGCAGCTTCTTCAACATCACCTAGCTGCCCTGATCCTTCAGTTATACCTGTGTCTTCACCTGTTTCTGCTTGTACACCTGCTGTAGTTACAAGCTTAGTTGGGTCAGTTGTTATAGCCTTAGTAAATACGTTTGATGGGCTTTCTGTCTTTATTGTTGTATCTTCTTCTTCTTCTGAATCGTTTTGAACATCAACACCCTCTGCCGCATATACAACACCGCCCTTAGCCATGCTTACTGTGTGACTGTGTGGTGGTACTTGTGGTGGCTGTTGTGGTGGCTGTGCTATTGGTTCTTGACCTAAAGTTTGTGTCATGGGCTGAGACACTTCAGTTACTCGATTTTGTAAAACGGTACCGCCACCAGCCATCTTTACTTGCTCACCCTCAATAGCACGTCTAGCTGCGAGTGTGTACTTACCCATCTTGGCTGCCGCTGCAGGGTTAGATGCTAGGAAAGCGTTAATAGATTTATCACTCATGGGGCCACTGTAGCCCAGCGCTGGGAGTATCTTATTCTGTAGTGTCTCAGTCTTGAAACCTGCAAATCTTTTAGCCATAATTATTTATTCCCTATTTGCATCCACACAGATGCTGCTATAAATGATAGCAATGCCACTGTAGATATTCTTACTACTGTATTCCATATACTTTTCTTTGTATCACGATAAGCTTCAAGTAGAGTACGCATCTCGTAGAAATCTTTTTGTGCGTCATCTGTGTGCAACCCAAGAGACTTTAACGCCTCACAAGCACCGCGTCTTGCTGCACGATCAAGCATATCCTCTAGCTCTTCTGGTGTCAAGTTTATACTCATGCGACTGTACCATAAACTGTGCCGTTGTTAGTGTATGTTGCAATGGCTGTACCAGAAATAGCTGCACCACCAGCCCCACCAGATTTTCCACCCGCAGCGCCCCAGCCGCCACCACCGCCTGTACCATTATTACAGCCCGTTGAACCTGCATTGTTGCCAACGCCACCAGCACCGCCGCCATAGCCAAAAGTGCCAGGATCACATAAACCGCCGCCATCTGCGCCTACACTGCTCAGAATACGACCACCGCCTGATCCGATTGGGTTGTAAAAATCATTACTAGAATTGTTTCTAAAGTTACCTCCTGAACCACCATGATAAGCGTTACCACCGCCATTGCCTACCTGACCTGCTTGACCTATAGCGCCACCATATCTAGTAGCATAACTACCAAGAGAGTCACCACCACCAGCACCGCCGCCGCCATTAGGTGACCCACCACCGCCGCCACCTCCAGCAATGTATGCACCTGATGCGTTTGTTAGGGTGACACCAGTAGCGTTATTAACTAAAGCTGGGCCGCCATCGTTACCATCACTATCACCACCACGACCAATGATATAACCGTTGTTTGTAAGAGTAACTAGCCCATTCATACTACTAGGAATAGTTAAGCCACCTACTGCAGTATCATCTGCCCATAAATAAACCCCAGAAGAAATAGTAGCATTTACAGGCTTGATACCATCCCATCCCGCTGCAGTAGCTAAGGTACTTAAATTAGCTTCTTGTGTATCTGTAGAAATAGTAAAACTAAACTGCTTACTTGTACCATAGAAATCATTAAAGTCTATAGCACCAGATGTAGGTACGCCTGTATTATTGTCCGTCACAAACGAACCACCACGGTAGTACTCAGACATACTAATAGGGTTAGTACCACCAAACTCTGTCTGGATGTCATTTAGAGATATAGCACCTGAAGACTGTAAAGCCATTATACTGTTCCGTAAGCTGTGACGTTACCTGTTACTGTTAGGTTGCCAGAAGAGTCTAACTTCATCTTATTTACACCCGCATAGGATATAACAAGTTCGTTAGAGCCATTAACTGTTACTTTCCAATCAGATGTACCTTTAGATAAAACAAGATCACCGAATACATCTGTTGTTGTACCTTCTAACTTTACGTTTGTTGTTGCATCTATTCGTATGTCTGTACCAGTTAGTCGTAGGTCTGTTTGGGCAGATATAACTTGAGAGCTACTGTTTGGAGTAAAGGTAAGTGTACCTGTTCCAGCAGTGTTAGTCATAGCTGTTGTACCAGCTTTAAGTGATATATTTCCCACACCTGATTTGATTATTGTGGATTGACCACCGCCAGCACTAAACACTTCAAAATCATTAGTACCACCATTACTTACAGTCATAACAAAACTACCGTCACGTTGACCAGAATCGTTATCTAAAATAGTACTCTTAAAGGTTGCGTAATCAACGTAATTACCAAGACTGTCTGCAGCAACAAAGCTAAACGCACCAATAAGCTGATCTTCAGAAGTAGCTGTGTCTGTATTCTTTATGTTTAACTGAGGTGGTGCGGCAACATTTGCTGAGCTTGTATGTTGAAAATTAAATACAGGATTACCTACGTTTGATGTATCTGCAGATTTAAACACCATTACTTCATCAGTAGAAAGAGTTAAATCAGAAGAAGAAGCTGCAGTTACATCCCCTGTAAGTGCACCCTCAAAAGTACCCGCTACAATAGTACCTGCAGTACCTGAGAACACCTCACTTGTATTAATTGCATCTGGAATAAAGGTAAACTTACCTGCGCTATCGTCAAAACCAAAGAAGCCTACTTTAGCGGATGTACCATCATGGTATCTAAACTCAATACCACGATCTTTATTGTCATCACCCTCTGGGTCTGTATCACCACCTAGAGTAAATATAGGGTCAGCAACAGTCACAGTAGTACTATTGACTGTAGTAGTTGTGCCTCCTACAGTTAGGTTACCATCAACGGTAACGTTATTGAATTGAACATTTGAGTTTGTTTCAACTGCCTGACCAATAGCGATAATAGGGCTAGAACCTTCAGCAGGAGTATTTGTAACCGTGACACCTGTACCTGCAGTAACATCACTTACATAGTTACCTGTAGTGTCCGTACCCAGCGCAACAGAATCTGCAGCTATAGTAGTAGTAATACTAATATCACCACCGCCGTTAACACCTGTTACAGTACCTGTGACATCTCCTGTGAGTGCAATCTCACGTGCAGTTGCCCATGTAGTAGCCGTGTCTGCATTGCCTGTTAAATCACCTGTTACGTCACCTGTGAATGTAGCGTCTGTACCATCAGTACCGCTATCAAGAACGCTAGTACCGTCTACCGCCTTTAGATCACCTATCAAATCACCTGTGATGTTTTTACCTACACCTGATACAGTTAGGTCACCATCAATAGCTACATCACCACCAATGTTAACATTCTCAGCAATACCTACACCGCCATCAACAATCACAGCACCTGTAGTTTTAGTGGTACTAGTAGTAGTACTATTGAAGTTGATATCGCCTGTTACATCTAATGTGCCTGATAGAGTTGTATTACCTGCAAGCGTGGCATCTGCGTCAGAGAAGATAATAGCTGTAGTAGGTGTGGCACCTGACTTAATTACTGTCTGGCCTGAAAAGTTTGATATACCCCCAAACGTAGTGCCATCATCCTTTAACGTAATGTCACCGCCATTAGCGTCAATAACAATGTTACCCTCTACATCAAGGGTAAGATCACCAGTAGATACATCAAGCTCATTATCTGTCAATGTCATGTATCTGTTGGTGCCAGCTTTAACTGCTGTCTCACCTACAAGAGTACCTTGAAAGTAGCCATCCTTAAACTTAACACCCGTTGAAACACCAAGGTCTAGTGTGTTGGTTGTCTTAGGATTGACATTCGTTGCTGATACAATGATGTCTTGGCTTGGGCCTACCTTTGTAATAGGTGCACCTTCACCTGCTGTACCATCGTGTTTGTGTCCTGCGGATGCGTTAAATGCAGATTCGACAGCGTTGTACTCTGCGTCGAAATCGTCTGCATCAATAACGTTACCGTTAGCAATGTTGTTTGCTGTATCCTGACGTGTATAACCTGCCATATTACTGCCTATCGTTTTGTCTAAATTCTAATAACGCTGTGTCGAGCGTAAAGGTTGGGTTTGTTGAACTGTCTTCAATTCGTATTGCTACTGTTTTACCAGAGCCTATAACATTAGAGTCGTATACTGTATCTAATTCACCGCCGTATGTAGCTGTACCAAAAGTAGAGTTAGATGAACCAAACTCAAATACTGTATTACCTGTACTAGTGATGTTAAAGGTAGCAGGTTGTACTTTCTTTGTGTTAGTAGAGGATGCGAAGTCGTACTTCAGGTTAACATCTAAGTTCATATTACCTGTAGGTTCAGCATACAAAGTCATCTTGTAGAATGTCTTACGTATCTGTGGATCAGAGATAGGCATAAAGGGAGATTCATAGATAGCTTCAATAATAGCTGAATCAAATGTATTGCCTGCATTTAATAAGTAAATGTAACCATCTTCGTTAGCAAACGCTATAGTCTCTTGATCATTAGCATATCTACTATCAGCTACATATGCTTTGATGCCTTTAGTCGTAGCCCATGATAAACCAGAAGCACCCTGAGAGATAAACTTGGTAGCAAGCAAACCTTTAGCTGTGTCACTACGCTCAGATGAAACATAAGCAAAGACACGGTACTGGGCTTTCTCTCTAAGTATTACAGAAGAAAAGATTGATGCAGTGTTAAGAAAGTCTACAGCATCTTTTTGTATTTTATCTGATGCAACATCTAAAGCAAAGTCACCAATACGATCAGTAGCACTTAGTAGGCGTAGACCGTCAGGGGCTAGGTAGATAATATCACCACCAACTTCCTGAATAGTATCACCGTTAATACAACCAATACGATCCGTAATAGGAGACATCTGAAAGTCAGCAGAGGTACTACCAGTTAAGCGTTTGATACTGTTTGTAGTAAATACAATAAGTTGATCACGAAAGACTGCTAATCCTGTGACATCTGACCCTACGTTAATACTACCCGCACCATTTGCTACATCAAAGTCATCTACAGTAAAAGGTGCCGTAAAGAATATGTTGTTACCTTTACTGTAGAACGCTGTGTTCTTAAATATAGCTACGTGTTCTGCACCGCTTACATCTGCGCTATCTGCAGCAGTAAGGAACGTCATAGTATTGCCAGAAGTATTGTAGATACCAGGGAAGTTAGTACCATCTACAAAAACTACTTTGTCATCACCATCTAGGTTGTACTCTACGTGTCTCGCTTTACCGCCATTAGTACCTGCACTTGTAGCCATACTAATCCAGTTAGTTCCTGTACCGTAGTAGTATTCTGTTTCGTTACTAGCATTCTTACGTGCTACAATAATACGACCTGAAGAGATAACTTTAAGAGCTAGTAGAGGTCCACTACCTGTAACCTCAGTATCACTAAACTTTTCGTAACCTTTGATCTTAGAGTAGCCACCTTCTTTGTTTGGTTCAAAGTTCTGTAGAATAGTAGCAGAACCCACAGCATTAGTACCGTGCTGCAAGGCTGATAAGTTAGAGATCAAACCACCTCTAAACTCAATAGGAAAGGTAGACCATTGTGTAGCCATTAGAAGTAAACTCTTGTATCACCTAAATAATCGGTACGGTTAATATGGATACTGCGTAGGTACTTAATACCTTGCTCAAACTTATTTAATGCTAATTGTGCCGCTTGCATGTCGCCACGGAATTGATAAACATAATACATAGCACCATCTACAATAACATACTTATATTGCTCAGGTAGGTTAGGTACATCGGTAGCATTCTCTAAGTCGAACCCTACGTTGTAATACTCGTACACAATCTCATAGGCTGCGTCTGGGCTAGGGTATAACATAAACTCACGACTAGGTGCACGTGCTACATGAGTGGGTGTACTTCTGTTACTGGAATTAGTGTCATACTCTAAGTCAGCATATTTATTAAGATACTCTTCATAGGATATAACTTTTAGCTTACGTGTAGATACATTAAGAGAGTTGTCACGCTTGATTCTAAACGTGTTCATATTAACTGTCTTAGCATCATACGGAAAGCCGTATCTTACTGTACCAGGTACAAGGGCTTCAATCTCTTCTACGTGATTCCAAGGCCACTCATACTCTTCTTGCTGAATGTGACGTAGAGAAGCGTTTACTGCATCCTTGGCAAAGCTGTAGTAGCCTGTAGTAGAAGCAAAGTTTGCTGCAGTCAATTCTACTTCGTTTAGTCTACGGTTAACATCATTAACTAAACCTAAATAATCATACGCCATCTTTTACTTTTCCTTAACACGCAAATAAATAGAACGCTCAAAGTATCCATTATCTGATGTATTTATTCTGCATACGATTCTGTAGCGTACATTATTTGTACCTAGTGATAGTCTAATAGTAGCAACAGTGTTTGCTGTGTTAGTAGAACTAGTAACATATTGCAACCCGTTGACTACATCAGAGTCAAATACTGCCAACACTTTGTTTCCATCTGCATCATAGATATACCAGTCAACAGAGGATATAGTGTCATCGCCTAGAAAGCGTGACCAATCAACACTGTAGTCTACGTTCTGTTCATCTGGATCTTTGTTGGGCCACTTATAAGACATGTCTAGTCCTTATGCTGCAATATACACAGTTCTGTTTTGTGTATCTTTTTCTATATAAACTGTTCTGTTCTCTTCAGTAATATGCACAGTGTAATTTTGAGGGTAGGCATCTATATAAACTACTCTGCTTTCTTCAGTTACATGTATGGTATCACTACCACCATACGAAACCAGATAAACAATTCTACCTCTGTCATAACTATCAGCGAATTGACCAAAATCAAACCTGACAGCGGTAGGATTATCTAAGTTAGTAGCTGTAGTTAGTAACACTGAAGGCGAGGTTACAAAAGCTAACCCAGTTACTTCTTCGAATGCGTTGCTGCTTAAAGTAGCTGTGATTGCGCTGGGTTCTATATTAGCAGCACCTCTAACGCTATCAAAGTCTGAAACTGCTAACGTTGCTGAAACTGAACCACCAATACTTGTATTAGCTTCAGCATCAAAGTCTATGTCTAATTCAAATAAAGCTGTAACAGCGTCTGGTGTAATATTTGCTGTAAGCAGTATATCATAAAAATCGCTAATACTAAAAGTAGATGTTATACTACCTGTAGTTATACGTGCCTGTGCATCAAAGTCAAGCGCTGATATTGAAAGTGAAGAAGATACATCTGTAGTAGTTATGTTTGCTTTAGCTTCAACATCAAAAAGAGATAAGATAAAGACTGCCGTAGCCGCTGGCATATCTACAAAAGGCGCCAGTGTAGTAGCCGATTGACTAAACGTTGTCTGAGAAAAGGTGCTAAAGCCTAACATTTAATTACTCTGGTTTAGTGGGCCACGTTATACTGTATAACTCTTGGGTTTGCGGCAAATCCCTCAGAGCCTGCCTATAATCTTTTAGCGGTTGTGACACAGCGCCACTTGCCTCTAACTCCTTTATAATATCGACATCAGACGCTTGCAGCAATTCGTTTCTTTCTGTTCGTACAGTTTCCCACATATCTGCGTCATAGTCTGCTATTTCTTCGTGCGTCTTGTCTAATAGCTCCCATGCAATCAGGCCGCTATTCCAAACAACCTTTTGTGTGCGATCCTCGTAAGGTGTTGTAAACGGCTCCACGTAGACATACCCTGCATCGGCTATTTCCGCATCGGTAAAGGTTGTTGGGTCTGTCCTAGTTAAGCCGTCAGAAAGGCGCAGCCGAAGAGGGAGGTGGTTGGGTTCGCTTCCTTGATATGAGTACATTTTTAAAAAACCTCCTATTATAATGTAAACACAGGGCTAAAAAGCCAAAAATTTACTGCTCCAGAGTTTGAACCGCTTGTCTCTGTATAAAGAAAGTAGCCAGAGCCAGAAACATCGCTAGTTGGCCCCGTATTCCCGCTGGGTGTGGAACCAATGTCTCTATTCCACCGACCAACCACAGCGGAAGTGCTAGTTATCGTTGCGCCAGTATTAATAAAGGCTTGCTCAACAGAAGTGTAATTTGTTCCATAAGTGCTTACAAAACTTTGAGAGCTACTGTCAAAATTATAAGTTGTGCCAGTAATTGTTACGACATCTATGGCATAATCGCCCTGAAACCCACTAGCAGTTTTGTTATGGTGCCAACAAACACTATATTTATCCCCTGATGATAAACTGGGATAGTTTGAGCCACTTCGAAGCGACCAGTTGCTAGTTGCAGGAGAGTTAGGCCCAGTCTTTGTATACACATTTGTGGAGCTAACTACGTTGTTTCCAGTGTTATCTAGCTTGCAAACAAGAACATTTATTGTTCCAATACTAGTGCCATAAGCACTTTCATAAAAACTGACAGACAATGCTGGGGCTGCGGTGGAAGTGTCGGAGATAGTTACATTGCTGCTTGTTGCCACCAAGGTTGTTGCTGGCAATGCCCCCCTTACCTCTACTTTAAATGTTTCCGTGTCAGGTGTTTCGTCTGTATAATCTTCAACAACAGTTAATGTTGTGCTTCCTGTGGCTGAGGCCTCGTCCCCTGTGACTGTCACAGTGCCGCTATAAGGGTTCATGTCAGAACTAGAGAAGTTAGAAACATTAACTGCCTCTACGCTAAACTGTGTTCCGCTTGCATAACCTGTTGTATTAAGTGTAACAACAAGGTCTTTGTTTGTAGTTTCGTTTAAAGATGTTGTGCTTAGGCTCACGCTAACAGACATAGGATAAGGCCATTGACCTGTTAGCTTATAGTTATATTGATCAAAGCTATCATGTACGCCAGATGCTCCAGCAGCACCAAAGCTCTGGTAGGGGCCAATTATTCTTCCATTAGTCTTGGTCATTATTCTCCCCTAGAAATAGCGGCAAATGCGTTGTCGCCAGCAGGAGTGTAGTTGGGTTGAGGTACAGTAACAGTTCCACTACCAACATCTCCTTGATGGGCTAATACAACGTATTCGTTTGAACCTGCGTCAAAGCCTATGCCGTTTATATAGCCTGTCACATAGGTTCCTGATGGCGCTGATGAGTTTTGAGCAATGGACGAAAACAGAACAAACCCGCCTTGATCTGTAGATATAGTTCCTCCTGATCCCCAGCTAGTTGTGGCAGAAGAAGCACCAAAAGTACCTACATTAGCTGTCGCTGTTGGGCCTGTTGTAAACGCCATAATTCCTGAGTGAACTTGCTCATTGTTAAAAGTAACCGTGTAGGAAGCTGAAGTACCTAAAGAGCCGCTATCCACATATCTGTAAAATGCAATAGCGCAAGCGTTGCTTTCAGTGGTTTGGGTGGTTTGATAAAGCGAAGTAAAAGACTGACTACCTACTGTAACTCCGCTGACAGGAGTTTGGTTAGAGCCACCACCAGCACCCGACATTGTGGCAACAATAATATATATTTCTCTGTTAGAATACGCAGTACCTAAACTTATAGTTGATGAAACTGAAGTAGAGCTATGAGTAGAATGTGCGACACGGCCCTGATAACCATATACTTCAACGCTAGGGCTTGTTTTTTGGTACAGTCTCTGCGCTGTAAAATCAGCGATGCCGCTTTGTCTTGCGTTCTGGCCTTTTGCTGAAGTGCCAATAAGCCCCAAGTTTCTTTGTACTTTAGCCGTCATGCCTACGCATCATCCAATATTTCATAGGAAATTATAATTTGCAGGTCACTTGCAGCGCTTGCACCAGCCTCTATCTGATCGCTTTCTTCCAAGTATATTGGGCTGTCTTTACCAAGAACAACTAAAGTGCTGTCTGCTGGGACAGTTACAGTATTGGCAATCGCCCATCTTGCCGTTGCAGAATTATCATAGAAGTACACAGTAGCATCAGCGTTATTTGTGCCATCTACGTTTGAAACAAGAATTGTGTTTATCTTTACTAATTTATTAGCAGCACAAGTTATGATGTCAGTGGTTGTTGTCGTAGTGAGGGCTGCACCTACTGTCTTGCCATAGATACTTGTAGCGCTAAGAATGTTTGGGTTTGCCATGTTTTATCTTCCTATAAAGTTAGCTATGCCAGCCGTTAGCGCCACGCTACCGCCGCCTGCTGATGGTGTGTTTGTAAGATTGTTATAGTCGAGGTAATAGCTTCCTTGTTGACCATCTAGTAAATCAGCATCTAGGCCAGAACCTGAACCGTCATTGCCTGATGTCCAAACAGTGCCTGTGGCATTTGGCAGCGTAATCGTTCTGTCAGCGGTTGGGTCTTCTACTTTTAAGAAAGTCTCAAAAGTATTATTAGTTGAACCTTCATAAGTGATATAGTCGTTTGCATTTAATTTAAGCCCAGTTGTTGTAACGGTGACTGGATTTGACCCATTTGAATAAAGCTGCAACGAACCGTTTTCGTTATACAGCATTATCCATTGATTGTTTGCATCATCGTACAAACCAAAGTCATCTTGGTCACCCATAACAGACCACTTAGATGTGGTTGTGGGCTGTATCTGAATGCCTCTCCAAGTACCGAGGCCAGTGGTTAGTGCTAGTAGTCCAGACCTATCAGTACTGTCTTGCAGGGTGTAACCATCAACAGTTAATCCTGAAAAACTAGGGCTGTCTGTTGTCGCAACACCCTGATCTAGGGCTTTAACAGATGCTTCACTTGTAAGCTCGCTGTCCATCAGTGCGCCTGCAGCGGTCACATTTGCTGTGTCAGTTACATCTGCACTAGCCTCAATACCGTCTAGTTTTGTACCATCAGCCGCAACATCACGCCCATCTACAGTTCCTGATAGCGTTAAGTTACCCGTTGACTTTTCTAGGAACGCTATCTCTGTGCCGTTGTTAGTCCACCGATGGCCCAAACAAGCACTCTCCATTTCTATCTGGAACATGTTGGTTGAGCCATTGTACCAGAAGCGACTATCGTCAGAGCTACCAAATCGAATGCCATCACTATCAGCAAGATCAATGTAATTTCGAACTGTCAGGGTATTATCGACTAGAAAATAAGTAAATCTACCGTTGTACCATGTGTGATCGAGGTCACCTACTACACCTGTACTGTCTGTGGGCGGCAGTACATCTGTAGCTATTAAATCGCCACCTACGGTAAAATCCCCAGAAGAGCTAGAGTGGTTGTGACTATCATCTGCTACCGTCACACTCAACGTAGCATTAGCTGAACCATCCCAGCTTACGCTTCCTGATGCGTCTCCTGAGAGGGACAGCGTTCTAGCGGTAGTCCACTTGTCTGCGTTAGGATGATAAGCGTCATGAAAGATATTATCACCTTGCCAAGTAAAGGTGGTTCTATTCATAATTAACCAAGCAGTAAATGTACCACCTCTGTTTGTATTATCATAATCACCAAATACAATAGACTCAATACCATTATCGTCAGACGTTGAAAATCTTAAACTACCAGCGTTACTTCCACCAACCCACTCAATATGAGCATCATCGTTAGCTGCTGGACCAGGACCAAACCTGATTGCGTTACTAGATGCCGTTGATGTGTTGTTAAAGGTAAGTACACCCGTCATAGTATCGCCAGTGACATTCACAAAACGGCTGTCTGCTTCTGTCTCTGTGTAGTAGAGATCATTATGGCTATGAGATGCTGCGGCGTAATCGCTGCTATCAAATGCTTTAACCTGCGCTAAGTTAGTGACTTCGCTATCCATTAAAGCGCCAGCCGCCGTTACGTTAGCCGTGTCAGTTACGTCAGCACCTGTCTCTATGCCATCTAGCTTAGTCTTATCTGTAGATGACATAAGGCCAGCAGCGGATGTCGTTGCATTTGAGTAGGTAACTATGTCACTTGTAAGGGCTACTGTACCTGTAGCATCAGGCAGTGTGATTGTGCGACTGGCAGTTGGGTCTGTGACTGTTAAAGTAGTTACATTAGAGTCTATTGTAGACCCTGAAAATTCCATATCTCCATATAAATAAACATTGTCAGTTAAAAGCTTATTCAAGTAGGGGTTGAATGCAAGTTTATTGAAATAACCATCTCTATCTTGCACAGCATATACCTGAGTGTTTCCAGAACCACTAGAACTTGAGAATAACACTGGAAAATAATAATTAGTGTCGCCGCTGTCACCAACGTAAAATGTCGAGGCTTCAACATTAGTTAGATTGCTACCGTCAATAGCTGGTAAGGTTCCTGTTAAATCTCCTGCGTCAAATGTTTGGGTTGCAGCAAAAGTAATGTCACCTGTCATAGTGCCGCCAGCTTTAGGGAGCGCTGCATCAGCAGTAGTTCCTTGTGCGGCAGTAGCATAGTCAGAGCTATCAAACGATTTTACTTGGGCAAGGTTTGTTACCTCACTATCCATCAAAGCACCAGCAGCCGTGACATTAGCTGTGTCAGTTACATCTGCACCAGCTTCTATGCCGCTCAGTTTAGTGTTTAATGCGCTTGTAAAGTTTATTTCAGTTAGACCGCCATCGCCAACAGAATATGTTGTGTTTGTATCAGTCCAAGGAACATTAACAAACATTTGCTCACTGGATAACTCAACAGGATAGTTCTTTCCGTTTTCAGTGTAGCCAACTTTAACACCACCACGCACAGATGATGTAGCTAAAGGCAATGAGTAGTTGTTTGCACTTGCAGCAACACCATCTAGCTTTGTCTTATCTGACGATGACATCAAGCCATTCGCTGAAGTAGTGGCTACGTCATTGAAAGCAATAGTACCTGTGGCATCTGGAAAGGTTATTGTCCTATCGGCTGTAGGCTCTGTAACTCGAAGCGTCGTTTCATAGGCATCTGCTGTGTTCCCTTCAAAACGAATACGATCTCCAAACGATCCATTAATAGAAACAAGTCCGTGTAACTCCGTGGAACCGTTAGATAATTTTAATCTATCTTCACTGTTTGTTTGTAAAACAATATCCCCGCCAACACCATCTACATTTATAGTAAAGTTATCACCACTTACAGTAGAAAGAGTGGTATCAGCAAGACTGCCTGAAATAGTAAGCCCAGCAAACTCAGGACTTGCTGTAGTGCTTATATCTTGGACAGTAGAAAATGTAGTACCGTCAAGAGACATACCTGTGCCAGCACTATATACGGCTGTCTCAGCGATAACTGTAAATGTGATGTTAGTAGTACCAAACGTAATAGTACCGCTAGTGTTCATCACATATAGTTCACCAGCACCTGTGTCACCTTCTTTGACAAAGAATGCATCACCCTCACCCATAGCATCTGGGTCTGAGGCACCATAGCTGTCTGCGTCTGTGGCACGAGTAATTACCCAGTTCGTAGAAGCTGAACCTGTGTTAGTTACAGTGTAGATACCATTGTGCGCTGCGTTAGTTTGGTTATACACAAGTACACGATCACTAGTAGACAGCGTAACACCATCAATAACAAGTGCGGCTTGTGTGCCTGAGTTAGTAAGTGTAGCACCTACGCCAGACGTACCATTGTCATACGTAGCAGTAAGTGCGCTGGGAGCTTCAACACGTACAGGTGTGTGGTAGTGAATACCTGCTGCAGCAATCGTATCAACGTACTCTTTTGTTGCGGCTCCGAATGCGGTAGTGGGATCAGCATTCAGGATAAGGTTACCTGTCATAGTACCACCTGATTTAGGTAGTGCTGCGTCTGCAGTAGCTCCCTGTGCTGCTGTAGCATAGTCGCTGCTGTCGAATGCTTTTACCTGAGCGAGATTAGTAACCTCACTGTCCATTAGAGCACCAGCCGCTGTGACATTTGTAGTGTCTGTTACATCAGCAGCAGCTTCAATACCTGAAAGTTTAGTTTGCTCTGCGTTAGTAAATGCATTGGTATTACTGTTACTTTCATAAGCTGTTTTAATTTCTGCTGCTGTCTGATCAGCAGTCGCACCACTTTCAATGCCATCTAGTTTAGTACCGTCTGCAGATATGTCTCTACCATCTACTGTACCTGTTACAGTAATATCTGCAAACGTAATATCTTCACCCGCTACAACAGCTTTACTTGCAGGGTATGAGATAAATATATCTTTACCACCACTGCTAAAGTTAACAGCAGAAGTGCCGTTAGAGCCAGCATAGACAGTTGTACGTGTCAGGGTATTACCTGTGTTAAACGTACCTAGTCCTACTTCCCACTCATCTACGCCCGACTCTTTAGTTACAATGGCATAAAATGTTGTATCGCCATTTGACATAACACTTTGGAATGTGTCAAACGTTTCGGAAGAGCCGCCTAAAGATACATCACCTGTACCTGTAATAGTCGTAGACTCTTTGATACGATCCTTGAGAATTAATGCCATTGCTTATGCCTTAGTTTAGCTAATACGGATTACTGCGCTAGAAGAATCATTAGTTGGGAATACAATAGTAAAATCACCTGCTGTTGATGTTACTGTACTACCAAAGTCAAAAACTGCAATAGCCTTGTTGCTAGCACTACTATTGTAGATAATAGCACCATCAGCAGAGATAGTCAAATTACTGAATACTTCGTCTGCAAAATCAACGTAAGCCACACCACCAGAAAGACTAACAGTAGGGCTATCTAGTGCCTGACCACCTGCAGTGTAGTTAGTACCTGTAGCCTCATCTGCGTTACCTGTAACGTCAGAATAGTTTGTTGTAGCAGCACCATAGGTTCCTGATGGTGTAGCTTTAATCAAGGCAACTTTTAATGTGTGGTTGTCTAAATCATGCTCACCCTGCAGTAATTCCTGTTTAAAGCTGTTACACATTGCTGTAGTAATTGCCATGAGTATATCCTCTTTTTAAAGCACAAAGGGGCCAGTACTTGACCAGCCCCAAAGTTTATGCTAATTAAGCAGCGTTGTAACGTGCTGTTACTAGTGCTTCTGGACGTAGAATCTTGCGACCATATAGGTGCATACCACGAACGATGTCAGCAAATGAATCAGGGTCACGGTAGTTCTCAACTTTGTTGATTTGCTCCGCTGAAGCTACTGATTCGTCCTGACCAGCTACGATCACCCCGTAGTTGTCGTCCTGCGCCGTAGTACCTGAAGTACCTGCGCCTGTACCCGCTGAAGGAAGATTGTTTGAAACATAAACACGGAAGCCGTGTAGGTTGTTCAAGATCAAGCCATTCATTAGGCCAGTTCCACCCCAATCCGCTTGCAATACGCGGCTGTCTTCGTCTTTTAGGATTTCCATAAAGACTGGATCGACAACCAACCAACGTCCACGTGAGTCAACGTTTGCTGTGTCCATCTGACGTGCCATACGTGCAACAACAGTCAAAGGTGAAGTTGTTGTAGTTGACAAGGATGTCGCGCCTGGAAGACGTGCTGCTAGTGGGATAGAGTCACCTGTACCGCCTGAGTCAGCAGTTGTGATGTGACCAATATCACCAATAGTTAGGTGGTTCGCAGTTAGGAATTCACCTGTTAGGTTGCCAGCAGTGTCGTGCTGTGCGTCACCTGATGTAGATGTCAAAAGAACACCTGCTGTTGAGTGACCTGACAAGTAAGACAATACGTCTGCGTCCATTGCGTCAGCCATTTTGTATGCTGCACGGTCTGCAGCTAGGCTAACATAATCAACGTTTGCGAACTGGTCTTCGATGTCATCCATTTTGAATGCGAAGTAGTTTGCTTTGTCGATTGTTAGAGAGAAGTCTTCATCGTTTAGCTTCTCAACAGAAATAGCTGTGTGACGCTCAAGAGCGTTAACAGTTCCGTCTGGTTCT
>Ga0181379_1000149_pt1 | contig 35243 bp, 36 predicted proteins | sample 2SPOviralmetaG_FD_130115 | JGI IMG/M metagenome (GOLD analysis project Ga0181379, IMG submission 130115) | Marine viral communities from the oligotrophic San Pedro Time Series (SPOT) site, San Pedro Channel, CA, USA - 2 SPOT_SRF_2009-07-10 | ecosystem: Environmental > Aquatic > Marine > Strait... | reverse complement strand
TGGGATTTTTTTTTAAGTTTTAATACCGATTCTTTTTATAGCGTTGATATATTTTTTGAGGCTAAAATAACTGAGTATTTTAATTTTTATAAAAAAACGTATTTTATAGCCATTATACTTAGTCAAATTTTTGGGGTCATTTTTTTTGTCATTGAGTTCGTTAATGATAAGTTAAAATTTGTATTAAAAACACGAAAGTTGTTTTATGGTTTTTTTTTAGTAACAGCAACTTTATTGACACCGTCTGATGTATTCAGCCAACTATCTTTTGTGTTTTGGTTATTTTGTTTTTTTGAGATTATATTAGTATTTATATTCTTAAAACTGTACATTTAGTAAAATGAAATAATTATAATTATTTATACAATTTTAACTAGGCAGCCAATTAAAGCTTATTAAAATACTTACCGTAAAAATCAAATAACTTAAAGAAATAGGTAAAAAAGATTTCCAGCCGATATACATTAATTGATCATATCTGTATCTAGGTAGAGCAGCTCTGGTTAAAATAAAAAAAATAACTCCTATTACAATTTTAATAGACAACCAAAAACTGCCAGGTAAAATATTTAAAGGTAAAACATTAATTAACGGTAACCATCCACCTAAAAAAAGTATAGAAGAAAACGCGCTCATTAAGAGCATGTTTGCGTATTCTCCTAAAAAAAAAAGAGCAAATGTCATAGCAGAGTATTCAACATTATATCCAGAGACTAACTCAGCTTCAGCTTCTGGTAAGTCAAAAGGATGTCTGTTAGTTTCGGCAAGCATTGAAATATAAAATAACACAAACATAGGGAATAGAGGAATTATAAACCATACATTTGTTTGAGATATAACGATAGAACTTAAATTAAACGATCCCGTACAAACGCAAATATTTACTACAATAAATCCTATAGAAACTTCATAAGAAATCATTTGCGCAGCAGATCTTAAAGAGCCTAAAAACGGGTATTTTGAGTTACTAGACCAACCTGCCATTACTATACCATACACACTTAACGAAGAGACAGCAAATAAATACAAGATTCCTAAATTTAAATCTGAAATAACTATAGTTTCAGAAATTGGTATTACAGACCACCCGATTAAACTTAAAATAAACGTTAACAATGGGGCTAATAAAAAAATATAAATATTAGAATTACTAGGAAGAATTGTTTCTTTTACAAATAGTTTTAAACCGTCAGCTAAAGGTTGTAATAAACCCGTAAAACCTATAACATTAGGCCCTCTTCTACGTTGGATACTACCCATAAGTTTTCTTTCAGCTATGGTAAAATAGGCTACAGAAATTAATAAGGGAACAACAATAGAAAGTATTTTCAAAATAATACAAATAATTTCAAACATAAAGCTAAAACCGGATTTGAACCGATATTACAAGATTTGCAATCTAGTACATTACCAAATTATGTTATTTAGCCAAATATCATATAAAAGATAAGGAGGGATTCGAACCCACGGTATTTTGTAATACAATAGTTTTCAAAACTAACGCCTTAAACCACTCGACCACTTATCCAAATATTTTACAAAAACTCATCCAAATATAATCGTTTTAATTTGTATTATTTTTTTATTAAATTAATAATTTATTTGCTTTTAATAAAAAACCTAATTCATTGTTTTTACAATTAATTGTTGTTATAGTAATGTTTAAATCAGATAAACTTTTAAAAAACTGATAATTTTTTTCTAAATTATGAAAAACTAAAATGTTAGAAATTTTAAATGAAAAACTATTAGTTTTGTTATGATTAATTGAGTTTTTCAAACCAGATAAATTGTTTATTAGTAAGTTTAAAAATTGTCTTAAAATTTTCTTTTTTAAATTTACTTTACACCCAACAGGTTGTCCTTTTCGTATATTAAACGAGACATTAGATATTTTCGAACAATTTAGTGTAGGTTTTTGCTGCGATAAAAGTTTTAGTGCAGCTAACGACGAAATTAAAGTTTTAGTATCATTTTTTTTCAGTTTGAATGTTAAAGTTATAGATTTCAATTTCGGAATTTTATTTAAGGTTTTGTAATTAAATTTATTAATTAAATCGTATTCTACGACGTTTTCATTATAGTTTTTAAAAAAATTCATTATTTTTGTCTTTGACTTAAAACGTTTTAACAATAAAATAATTTTGTATTTAAATTATTTAATTTAAGAGTATAAGTGTATCGTAAAAGGTTGATTGTTGTTTGCAAAACGACACACTTTTTTTCCAAGTTTCTCTGTAATAAAAGCAAAAAAAGGGACTTGAACCCTCAACTTTAACCTTGGCAAGGTTACACTCTACCATTGAGTTACTTTTGCTTTTCAATACTATATTTTATAGGTTTAAGTATAAAAAATTATTAAGTATTTTAAAGTAAATTTTATACAAAGTACCTTAAAACTATACTTCAGTTTAGATGTATAAAACATATATTTTTTAATGGCAAGTTTATTTTGACTAAAATTTACATTATCAGATAGGTAAATTTTTTTTGCAGCACACAACCTGTAAATTCGTTGAATTAAATGATACCTGTTGAAATATTAAAAATTTTTGTATGTTTTTTTTTTTTTAATTTTCTAGAAACGGGACCCAATATACGGCTTCCGATAGGTTTGTTTTGTTTGTTGACTAAACAAACGCAATTGGAGCTGAAAAAAGATAAAGACCCATCTTTATTAAACTGTTTAGATTTTGTCTTTAATACTAAAGCTTTATAAACTTCTCCTTTTTTAACTTTGGATGTTTTCTTTGATTTATTACGTAACTCTTTTATAGAAACGACAATAGTATCACCTAAAAATGAATTTTTTTTTTTATATCCACCTAACACTTTTATGCATTTAGCTTTTTTTGCACCAGAATTGTCTAATACATTTACTACGGTTTGTTGTTGAATCATTAAATTTTTTCAAGTTAAAACGTTTATAGCTCAATTGGATAGAGCGTTGGATTTCGGTCCCAAAGGTTAAAGGTTCAACTCCTTTTAAACGTATTTTAAAACCACCGGTAATTAGAAAATTTTTTTTTGAGAAATGTTTCTTTGTATATAGTTTCTTTTTTTCTAAAACTTTGACTTAACCTTTTAGAAGAATTTAGCAATTCAAGATTAAATCTATTATAAAATGATGAATTTTTAGATTTATTTGAATAATGTAAAAGAAACTTTACACCATACCCTATTCGTAACTTTTTTGCTAACATAAACGGAAATTCTGTAGTTTTTCTGCGTTTACGTTTAATAGATTTTAAATAAAAAATAGGAGAACTGTTTATTACCGAAGTTTTAATCAATTCTTTAAAATTTTTTTTATTAATTTTTTGTGTTTTTTTTAAACTTTTATAAACTAATTTTTCTGACTTAAATTTATTCCCATTAAGCGTTGTTTGGTTAAATATAATATTTTTGATCATTTTTACATATAATTTTCGTATTTTGTTAAATTTTTAGTACCATATTTAGACCTAGAAGTTTTCCTGTTTTTTAAACCTAAAAAATCTAATTTACCTCTAACCATGTGGTATTTTATACCAGGTAAGTCTTTTACTCGACCGCCTCGAATTAAAACAGTTGAATACTCTTGTAACTTATGCCCTTCTCCTGGGATATAAGCAGTAACCTTTTTACCATTTGTCAGCTTTAATCTAGCAAGTTTTCGTAACGCCGAATTTGGTTTTTTAGGGGTTCTTAAAAAAATCTTAAGGCAAATTCCTTTTTTTTGAGGACTAGAATCTAAAGCAGGTACTTTATTTCGTCTAGTTTTGGTTAACCTCTTTTTTTTACAAAGTTGATTAATTGTAGGCATTTTAACTCAAATTTAAAACAATAAAAATATAAATATAATACTAAATTCTTTAATACAAACTCTTGAACAAAATTTTCATTTATTGCAATAAACGAACTTAACGCTACAATAATGCCGCTAAAAATAACTAAGAACGTAAAAATATAAATGAACATTTTTGTTATAATTAACTTAAAATAAATATTAAATATTTTAATATATGACAGTTTAAAAAATAATAAATAATAAAAAATAGAGAAGTAGAAAATAAATATTATAATAAATAAATATAACACGAAAATTTGGTTTAAATTAGTTAAATCTATGAATAAAAACGAGTTTAATATTACGTAATAACTAAAAACTATTAAACTTTTAATAGTACTTAAACTTAATTTTTTTTTGTAGATTACACCTATTAAAAATATAACTAAATTAACAAAAAAGAACTCAACAGGAGTAAAATATTGTGCAATAAAAAATACGTTACGTGAAATAGACAATAAATTTGTAATTAACTGCCGAAAATCTTCATAAACTAAAAATAGTTTACCTGCAGTAGTATTGTACTCTTCAAACGAATGTTCTATTAAAAACCATCCCAAGAGGCACTCTGTTTTAGTTATCGTTTCAACATCAAATAAGTAATTACAATAAATAGAATAAGCAAATAAACTGAGTAAATTACCTGCCAATAAAAACCACATAATTTTGTAAAACTACTCATTACCGGACTTGAACCGATACTCTTTCAAAAGAATCAGATTTTAAGTCTGACGTGTCTACCAATTTCACCAAATGAGCATTTTAAATTTTATAACATAATAAATCCCACAATTTGATCTTTTAACTTTGGGTGCTCAAATATTTGGACTATTAATTAGTTTGTATTTTTTTTATTATTACTCTATCTCAACAAGTATTTCTAACTTTATTGAAGTAAAAAAATTTAGAACTAAAAAAATCAACAAAAATACAAAATTAGTTTCAGAATTGAAGAAAGATTTAACCCTTAATTTATGGTTAATTAGTTACTGTTACGCTAAATTTTTAAAATAAAGAGTTTTTTCAATGGGAGTATAACTCAACTGGTAGAGTGTGTGCTTTGCAAGCACAAAGTTATCGGTTCAAATCCGATTACTTCCAAAAATACCATAAACTTTCTCTTCAGGATGGATTTGAACCAACGTCCAAGTGGTTAACAGCCACTTGCTCTACCTCTGAGCTACTGAAGAAAAAAATTATAAAAATTACTTTTTATATGAACTTATAATACTATTTAAGTCAAACTGAACGTCCCCGGGACGAGAAAGTATAACGTCATCAACTATCCTTATTTGAAGGCTTCTGTGACTAATTTGTAAATGTTTTGAAGGTATAGGCCACATGTCAGACTTAATGATCGAATAACGTATTAAGTTATGAACTTTTTTTTTTAAAGCAATTTTATCACCGGTTTTAACTAAAAAAGAATTATCTTTAACAACGACACCATTTACTAAAACATTTTTATGTATTATTAATTGCCTAGCAGTTCTTGCACTTAATGCAAAATTGGATTTTAACAAAACGACGTCTAAACGTCTTCCTAAAAAAGTACTAAAAAAAATTTTTGAATTAATTTTAGTACTCAAACTATTTGATTTTTTGACAGATTTACGTACAACATTTTTTAAATAAGTTTTTCCCAAACTACCGTAAAAAAGAAAAAAACCTCTTTTTTTCATTAAATTTTGCTTGTAATTTTTTGAAAAATAATTACTAAATTTACTAACACAATAGGAATTTTGGTCGTAAAAATTGTAATAACAATTTCGTTTTTTAAATCTAGACTTTAATTTTAATTTAAACAATATATTTTTCCATTTAACTTTTTTAAATTTGAAAAATTTTTGTCTGTGCGGGACATCGCTTTTTAGAGTTGCAAATTTTTTATATACAGGTTTGTGTCTATATTTTTTTATAACAAACATAAATAAATTTTAAATCTTCGTTTTTAATACGGAAAAAACTAAAAAATAGCAAAAACTTTTAAGTTTTTTACTTTTAAAGATACCATTAACATTGTACAAACTTGTGTTATCATTACCTAATACAATTAAAGGTAAATTAAATAAAGTTAAATTTTTTAAAATTGTTTCATCTTCTGATTTAGTTTTAATAAACACTATTAAATCATAATTATTAATCTTAATAGAACTATTAAAAATAACATTTTTTGAAACAAATAGATGTTTTAATTGGTTTGTTATCAGTTTGTTGTAAGGAAAACCTACGAACAAAATTTTTTTATTTTTGATATTATATAAATAAATAATTTTTAATACTTGTTTTATTTCAGAATTTAAATGATTTATTTTAAAATTATTTGAATAACTTTCGTTGACATTGTAAATTTGGTGTTTTAAAAAATTTAAATTTATCAACGAATTTTTTTTTAATTTTTTTTTAATTTTCATTTACAGTTTTTTACCTTCTTTTAATTCTATAGATTCGTTAAAATACAAAATACCTTTTCCTTTATAAGGCTCTGGGTATTTATAACTTCTTATAACTGACGCTGTTTTAGAAACTAAATTAGAGTCATCCCCTAAAATAAATATTTTATTTGACTGTCTAATTTTAACCTTTAAATCTTTAGGTATTTTATAATAAATATTGTGACTATACCCTAATTTAAAGTGTAATAATTTGTAATTTACCTCTCTATTTTTAATTAAAAACACCTTGTAACCAACACCTACTAATTTAAGTTTTTTGCATGTTACCATTTTAATATTTTTAAATATTTTTTTTATTACAAAATAATATTTTCCTTGTAAACTTTTATTTTGTTTACTTGCTTTATTCGAAATTTTATAAAAAGGTTGGTCAGTAACAACTATACAATTTTTTTGTTTTAAAATTTTTAATTTAACTTTTAAATCTATAGTCATTTTTTTTAGTCCATTTGTAATTAAAAGTTTTTTTTTTTCCTTACAATATAACACTGAAGTTTGACTAGGTATTTTTAAAACATAACGATTCGAAATAAATCTCATTTAATTAAAATAAACGGTTCACCCCCGATTTTTTTTTTCTTACACTCGTTATCTGACATAAAACCTTGGTTAGTTGACATTACAATCACTCCTTGGCTGGAATCTAATTTCCACAATCTTTTTAAAGAATAAAATACTCTTAAACTGGGTTTACTAATAAACTTTATAGAGTTAATAACAGGAGATCCTTTATGGTATTTTAAAAAAATTTTTAATTTACCAGGATTGTTTTTTAACACTTTATAACCCAAAATAAAACCTTCATTCCATAATACATTTAAAATTTGTTCACAAGTTTTTTTCTTTGCCTGTAATACAAATTTTTTTTTGACTAATTGGTTATTATTAATGTTAGAAAGCATATTACAAATTTGCTTATTCATTTTAAATTTGTTTAGAGACAGACTTGAACTGCCGTCACAAGGATTTTCAGTCCTTTGCTCTAACCAACTGAGCTACCTAAACTTATTTAATTTTATTTATTAAAAATTCACCTTGAACTTCTAAAATTTTAAAATAATTTATTAAAAAAAATTTTTTTTTAGATACATAATTTAAAACAGAAAAATCTAAAGTTTGTTTTATACATTTTGTTGGTTTAATATAATCTGATTTAAATTTTATTAAAACATGGACGTCAGAGAAATATCTAAAACGTACTAACTTAAAAATTATTAAAAATAAAAAAGGTTGGTGCATAAAACAAACTAGTTTTTTTTTATAAATTCTGTACTCAAACTGTTCTTGAGCTTTTTTGTTTACGTGAGGGGACTTTAAAATTGTTAATATTTTTTTTTTAACAGGTTTTTGATAACGTGATGTAAAAAAATTAATCTTTAATTTTTTTTTTATCGTTTTATTACCAAAAAAGTTTAAAAATTTATTTATGGAATTTAAGTTTTTAGAATAGAGATTTATAGTAAAAAACATAAAAATTGAAAACCGTTAATTGAATTAGTGTGATAAGTTTATACTATCATTTAAATAAATACAGGTTAAAATTGTAAACACGTAAGCTTGGATAACAGCAACACCAAGCTCTAAACCCATTAATATAACTAAAACTAGTAAAGGTACTATATGAAGGATAGAAAGAAAATCTTCTAATAACAACATACTCCAAGCAAATCCTACTATTACTTTTAGTAACGTATGTCCTGCCATTAAATTAGCAAATAATCGAACTCCTAAACTTATTGGTTTAAAAATGTAAGAAATTAACTCTATTGGAACTAATAATAAACCTAAACCTATTGACATATTTGCTGGCAAAAATATAGATAACATGTTTATTTTATGCTTTTGAACACAAATCAACATAATTCCAATGAAAATTGGAAAAGATAACGCAAAAGTGACTATCAAATGACTAGTTATTGTGAAACTATAAGGCACTAAACCGATTAAATTGTTAAATAAAATAAACGTGAATAGAACAGAAATAAAAGGAAAATATTTATCACCTTCTTCATTTAAATTATCAAATGAAAGTTGTGAAGATACCTCATAAATTATTTCAATTAATGTTTGCCAAACATTAGGTATAAAATAATAACTCGCTTCTTTCAAATAGTTTACATCAGAACTAAAATACGAGACAAGTGAGCTAAAAATTAATAAAACTAATAAATTAATAAATAACATATTAGTTAAAGAAAAATCTAAACAAAATAATTTAAAAGAAAATAATGAAATAATTTGAAATTGCTCCAACGGAGTGAATAACATTTATATAATAAAGTTTTGCTTACTAATTTTTATAGTGAACTAGTTTTGATTCAATAACACCGATTAATGGAATTAATACTATAAAAAATAAAAAATAAAAAACGGTAGCTATTTGACCAACAATAACATATACATCTTTAACAGGTTTTTGTCCTATCCAACCTAAAATTAAAAAATCAGCAACGATTAACCAATAAAAAATTTTAAAAATAGGTCTAAATGTAGTACTCCGAACTTCTGAGGTATTAGTAAAAGGTATAAACAATAAAATTACTAAAGCACCTCCCATAGCAACAACACCACCTAGTTTATCAGGTATTGATCTCAAAATAGCGTAAAATGGTAAAAAATACCATTCTGGTACAATGTGTGCTGGAGTTTGCATAGGGTCTGCTGGGATATAATTATCTGGATGACCTAAAGTATTTGGGAAATAAAAAACGAATACAGCAAAAAATAATAAAAAACAAAAAAAAGCAAACAGGTCTTTTACGAAAAAATAAGGGTAAAATGGTACTTTATCAACACCACTGTCTACTCCAAGTGGGTTATTTGAACCGTCTTTATGTAATAAAGCTAAATGTAATAATGTTAGTCCTGCTATAACGAAAGGTAAAAAAAAATGTAAACTAAAAAACCTATTTAAAGTTGCGTTGTTAACAGTGAATCCTCCCCACAACCAATCCACAATAGATTGTCCTACTATAGGTACAGCAGTCACTAAACTTGTAATAACAGTAGCTCCCCAGAAACTCATTTGGCCCCATGGCAAAACATACCCCATAAAAGCCGTTCCCATCATTAAAATAAAAATGATTACCCCAGAACACCAAAGTAATTGCCGAGGCTGCATATAAGAACCGTAATATAAACCTCTAAAAATATGTAAATATACTACAATAAAAAACATTGAAGCTCCATTAGCATGTATGTAACGGATCAACCACCCATTATTTACATCACGCATAATATGCTCAACACTACTGAAAGCAAGATCAATATGTGGTGTGTAATGCATAGCTAAAAAAATACCCGATAATATTTGAATAACTAAACAAATACCCGCTGAAGAACCGAAACTCCAAGCATAACTTAAATTAATAGGACTTGGGTAGTGTATTAAATGATTATCTACAAACGATAACACATAATTGTTATTCCATCGTAACGTTTTAGTCACAAATGAAGCCATGAAACTTGAATTATTTGATACGATAGGTTTAGAAAACGAATCTTTAAAAGTACCAAAAACTGAATTATTAAATTTATAAGTTAATTTCATAATATATATATATTTATTTTCTTAATCTACGTTTAGAAGTTTTAGCATTTGTGTGTGTTCTTTGTCCTCTAACAGGCAAACCTCTAATCCGACGTAATCCAGAATAACATTTCATATCAATCAAATTTTTTAAAGCAAAAACTTGATCTTTTTTCAATTCATTAGTAATTTTTAAATCAGTATTTTCTATTAATTTAATTAGCTTAGTAATTTGCTCGTTATTTAAATTTGAAGTTTTTAAATTAGGTGAAAATCCTAGTTTTTTACATAGTAATTTAGATTGATAAAAATTTAAACCGTAAATTTTTTTTAAAGAATAAACTATCAATTTCGAATTTTCAAGCTCAGTTTCAAAAATATAAATCATTATTATATATACATATTATATACTTTATAAATAAACTAAAAATACATTAATTCAACCAACAAATTTACACTAAAATGAATAGAATCTAAAAATACTGAAGGATAAATTCCTATTACAAAAGTTCCTATAATTAAAGGTAAAAATACTAAGAATTCACGTTTACTTAAATCAATGTAAAACGTAAAATACTGAGTTTTTAAATTACCGTAGGCTATTCGATTAAATAACCAAAGTGAATAACACCCACCAATTATCATACCTGTTGCTCCCAAAAAAGCAATTGTTGTATTGGTTTTAAACGCCCCCACCAGAATCAAAAACTCTCCTACGAAACTGCTAGTCCCTGGTAATCCTATGTTAGCCATAGTAAAAAACAGAAAAATACTTATGTATATAGGCATAGTGTGCACTAATCCTCCATAATACTTAACCATTCTAGTATGATGCCGGTCATAAACAACACCTATAATTAAAAACAAAGCGCTAGCAACAAACCCATGGCTTAAACTTTGTAAAATCGAGCCTTCTAAACCTATGATGTTAAAACTAAATAGCCCCAACATCACTAAATTCATGTGAGCGACCGATGTGTAAGCAATTATTCTTTTAAAATCTGATTGACGTATTGCTGTTAAGGAAGTGTAGATAATTCCAACAACAGACATTGCATAAACAAATGGAGAAAAATAAAAACACGCTTCAGGAAAAAGTGCGAACGAAAATCTTATAAAACCATACGTACCTAATTTTAGTAAAACTCCTGCTAAAATCACAGAACCCGCTGTAGGAGCCTCAACATGAGCTTCTGGTAACCAAAGATGTACAGGAACCATAGGTACTTTTGTCGCAAATGAAGCGAAAAAAGCAAACCACATAATTTTTTGTTCTAAAGAAGAAAATGAAAAAGTTAGTAATGTCTCGTAATCAGTAGTGCCTAACTGGTAGTATATATATAAAATAGATAATAACATTAAAACAGAACCTAATAAAGTATAAAGGAAAAAAAAATAACCTGCTCTAATCTTACGTTCCCTAGAGCCCCAAATCCCTATAATTAAAAACATAGGTATTAAAACGCTTTCAAAAAAAATATAAAAAAGTAATAAATCTAATACGCAAAAAACTCCTATTAAAAAAAACTCCATAACTAAAAAAGAAATTAAATACTTTTTTAAATCTACTTTTATAGTATGCCAACTAGTTAGCAAACAAATTGGGATTAATAAAGTTGTTAATAATAAAAAAAATAATGAAATTCCATCGATTCCTATTGTAAAATTTAAATTTAAAATTGGGATCCAAAAAAATTTATTGACAAACTGAAAAGTTCCTACTGATTTATTAAAAAAAAACCAAACAAATAACGATAAAACAAACGTTAAACACGATGTATTTAAAGCAACTAGCTTTAATTTCGTGATATTTGAAGATGGTATAGGTAACAATAATAGAACTCCTATTAATGGCAAAAGTAATACATAAAATAGCAAATTTTTAATATACAACATATAATTTTTAAAAATCACATTCTATAGGATTCGAACCTATGACCAACAACTTAGAAGGCTGTTGCTCTATCCAGCTGAGCTAAAAATGTTTACTAAAAAAAAACTAATAAACTAAACTTATAAGATAACAAAAATAATAATGTTGGATTTATAAATGTAAATAATAATAAATAAAATAAAAGGGTTACCATAATAGAACTTTGTGTCGTGATAGGATAATACAATTTTCCGGTTAATGATTTTTCAAAATACAAGATTTTTATTAACCGAATATAATAAAAAGTACCTACAACACTACATAAAATACTTATTAATGCCACAAAATACATTGAAGATTCTATTGCTGTAGTAAAAACGCCTAATTTTACTAAAAACCCTATCATAGGTGGAAAACCTGCCAAAGAGAACAAAACGGTGGTGAAAAAAACGGCTACCATAGGGTTTGACTTACTCAAAAGAACCAAATCAGTTAGATCTTTGTTTTGTTTTTGGTAGTAATTATTTTTTAATCGCATTATTAAAAAAATAGACCATACACATAAACCTGAGAAACTATATACAACTAGGTAGCTTATTAACATCTGCAAACTTTCGAAGGTGCCTGCGCTAAAAGCAATCAAAGAATAACCCATATGACTAATTGTACTGTAAACTAACAAACTTTTTAATTTTCTTTGTTCTAAACCACCAAAAGATCCTACTAAAATGGAAGAAATAATAATTAAAACTATAAAATACCTCCAACTATCAACAAACCCATAAAAACTGTTATAAAAAATTCTCAATAATAAAACAAAAATGGCTAACTTTGGAACTACGGAAAAGAAAAATGTTGATGACGAAGGAGATCCTTCATAAACATCTGGAGCCCAAATATGAAACGGAGCAGCAGTAAGTTTAAAAAATAAACCAATAAAAATAAAAATAAGGGCAAATTTAATTAAATTAGTATCAAACAAATTGTCGGTGTTAGGACTTAAATAAACCATTTCTCCTGTTGACTCTAAAGCTTTTAAAAAACACATTGTAGGCAAAATCTCCTTATCAAAATTAACCAGATTAGTAATAGTTTCTGCGAAATCTGTACCTTCCATGAAAAATACAAAATATTTTTGTGAATACATAGACCATCTCATTTCTACCACACAAGACTTAAACATATCATTGTAATAATGGTGATTTAATACAATATCATTACCTGGTACCTCATTAAAAAATAAGCTACTAAACTCTGTAAAATAGATTGTTCCCGTAAAACCGTATAATAACGACGAACCGAACAAAAACATACTAGATGAAAAAGCACCTAATACAAAATATTTTATACCAGCTTCTACCGAAAATGTTGAATTTTTCTTAAAAGCCGCCAAAACATAAAACGACAAACTTTGCAACTCAATGGCTAAATAAGATGTTAAAAAATCATTTGATGAGCATAATAAAAACAAACCTAAAACCGAAAATAAAATCAATAAAAAATACTCAAAATTATTAATTTTTTGATTTATTATATAAGATTGCATCATTATTAAACAAAATAAAGACAAGCAACCTATAATTATTTTTGAAAAAAATCCTGTATAATCTAATAAAAATGTATTATTTAAGGAAGACACTTCTAATACAGTAAGATGCTCGTTTAAAATTAAATATACCGAAAAAAGTAGCGAAAGTACGCTTAAGTATATTACAGAATCCTGTATTAAAGGGTATTTTTTTTGTACAGCTAAAAATGTACAGTGTATTACTAAATAAATTATAGAAATTCCTAAAAATAATTCAGAAAAAATTACAATATCTTTAAATAACAATATATTAATATTCATTTATGTATATATAATTTATAAGCTTAAGTAGATTTGAACCACTGACCTTACGCTTATCAGGCGTATGCTCTGAACCAACTGAGCTATAAGCTTTTATTTCGTTTAATTTTACGTAATTAAAACATTTTTATAATTCCTAGACAATTGTTTAAAAATTACTTGAGTTTTAGAGCTAATTTTTGAGTCATTAGTTAATGTTAATACAACCGCAGCTAGTGTTGCTAAAAGTAATACATTTCCTGCGACCAAAAACTGCAACACAAATTGAGTGTATAGGACCTGTCCTAAAGAATTTACTTCTATAAATGTATCTAATTTATCGTACCAATTAACATAAAAATTCGTTACTGTGGAAGAAGTGTATGGGTTTACACTAAACGTTTCATCAATTACTAAAACAATTTCGAAAAAAAAAACGCTGCCTATAAATAAACCAAAAGGAAAATATTTTAAAACATCTTTTTTTAAATTATAATCTTTTAAATCAAGCATCATAACTACAAACAAAAAAAGTATAGCAATGGCCCCTACGTATATCAAAATAAAAATAAGGGAAATAAATTCACATTTAAATAAAAATAAAATGCTTGAAGATGCTAAAAAGCTTAAAACTAAAAATAGAACTGAATATATTGCATTTTGTGATACTATTACCATCAAAGAACTTAACACTAGTATTATGGTGAATAAATAAAATAAAATATTAATAATCATTTGTTGTTTTTAATAATGAAAGAGGGATTTGAACCCCCGACACTTGGATTATGATTCCAATGTTCTAACCAACTGAACTATTTCATTTTGTTCCAGCTACACGTTCCCGTACAGCTACCTTGTTACGACTTCATCCAAATTATTAATTTCTCAATGGTTTTTATAAAATTGTAAATAATTTATTTGCAATTAAACTGTAAAAAACTTCAAGTAAAATTAATTTTCTGCATGTGACGGGCGGTGTGTACAAGGCCAAGATACATATTCACCGCAACGTTCTGATTTGCGATTACTAGTGATTCCAACTTCATATAACCGAGTTTCAGGTTATAATCCGAACTTAGAAAATTTTTGAAGATTAACTAAATGTTTTTGTAACTTTTTGTAATTTTCATTGTAGCACGTGTGTAGCCCAGCCTATAAGGGCCACAGTGACTTGACTTTATTTTTTCCTTCCTTCAATTTATCATTGACTGTATTTTTAAAACACCAAAAAACTAAGATATAAATTTTTTTAATGGAAATAAATTCGTATAAAAATAAAAGTTGCGCTCGTTAAAGGAATTAACCAAACATCTTACGACACGAGCTGACGACAGTCGTGCAACACCTGTAAAAAAAATTTAACCAAAATTGTAAAATATTTTGGTAACAATTTATTATATGTCAAAGGCTGGTAAGGTTTTGCGCGGAGTATCGCATTAAACCACATGCTCCACCACTTGTTGTAGGCCCCCGTCAATTCCTTTGAGTTCCAACCTTGCGATCGTACTCCTCAGGCGGAGTGCTTATAGCGTTAGCTTTAAAAATCTAAAAAATTTAAATTATAGCACTCAGAATTTACAGTACAGACTACCAGAGTATCTAATTCTGTTTGCTACCTGTACTTTCGTCCCTCAACGTCAGTTTTTACTAAAAAGTTGCCTTCGCTATTGATATTCCTTTACGTGTCTACAGTCGTTACTCCTCGACGTAAAATTCTACTTTTCTGAACAAAACTCAAGTATAACAGTATTAAATGCTATTCTAAAGTTAAGCTTTAGTCTTTAACATTTAACTTATAATACAGTCTACGAACCCTTTACGCCCAGTTATTCTAAATAACGCTTGCCCCTCCCGTATTACCGCGGCTGCTGGCACGAGATTAGCCGGGACTAAAACTTCTTTAAATAATGTCATTATCATTTTTAACGAAAGAACTTTACAACCAAAATAGCCGTCATCATTCAAATAGTATTGCTGGATCAAACTTTCGTTCATTGTCCAATATTCCTCACTGCTGGCTAAAAAATTAGCCTGGACCTTGTCTCAGTTCCAGTGTGGTTGATCATCCTCTAAGACCAACTAAAGATCAAAGGCTTGGTAGTCTATAAAACAACCAACAACCTAATCTTGCGCAAAAATATCTTTTAGCAAATTAAGTAAATTAATTTTTTAAAAATTATTTAGATTTTACAGTAATTTTTCAGTCCAAAAATAATTTGAAATGATTTGTTTGTTCTAATCTAAAAGGTAACTTTTTACGCGTTTTTCACCCGTTCGCTACGAAAAAAATTTCGTACAACTCGCATGTGTAAAGCATACTAATAGCGTTCATTTTGAGCCAGGATCAAACTCAAATAATTAAAACTTTTTCAAAGTTTTTTTATATTAACATCTCTTATGTTGTAAAAACATTAAAATTAATATTAAGTTGTATAAATTTTTAAATTATTAGTACTTATTTGCTAAAAATCTTACGACTCTTACACATTAAGTCTATCAAAGTAATAATCTATTACAGTTTTCCAAAAAATAAATCTTGAAGTTAGTTTCTCATTTAAATGCTTTCAATGATTATCTATTATAAACTTAGCTACTCGACAATGTTACTGGTGCAACAATCGATACACCATAGGTTTACTTTTCTCGGTCCTCTCGTACTAGAGTTTAATCTTCTCAATTTTTTAACGCTTGTGGTAGATAGGGACCAAACTGTCTCACGACGTTCTAAACTCAGATCATGTACCGCCTTCCTTGGCGAACAGCCAAACCCTTGGAACCACTTACAGCTCCAGGATGCGATAATCCAACATCGAGGTGCCAAACCACTCCGTCGATAGGATCTCTAAAGAGTGATTAGCCTGTTATCCCCGGCGTACCTTTTATTCGTTGAGCGATGATCATTTCCACACAGAATCACCGGATCACTATAACCGACTTTCGTCCCTGCTTGATTTGTCAATCTAACAGTCAGGCAAGCAATTTATTATTATACTCTACAATTAAAAATTTTTTAATTTGAACTTACCTTAGTACACCTCCGTTACTTTTTAGGAGGCGACCGCCCCAGTCAAACTACCCATTATGCAATGTTTTTAAAAATTAGTAATAAAAAATTTTAAGAATGGTATTTCACTGCCGTTTTTGCTTTTTACTAACCGTAAACGCTTATTAATAACTTCCCATTTATGCTACACATAAAATTTTTTATCACAATACATAATTATAGTAAAGGTGCACGGGGTCTTTCCGTCTAGCCACAAGAACTCCGCATCTTCACGGAGAATTCAATTTCACTGAGATTGTGTTGGAGACAGTAGGACAGTCGTTACGCCATTCATGCAGGACACCAATTAAATGCCAAGGAATTTCGCTACCTTTGGACCGTCAGAGTTACAGCCGCCGTTTACTGGGATTTCTAGTTAAAGCCTGAACTTCTTCTATTATACTTGCAGCACCGGGCAGGCGTCAGTCTCTATACATCATTTTACAACTTTGCAGAGACCTGTGGTTTTATTAACCAGTCGCTGTCCTCGATTTTGTGACATCTTAAAAAGGTTTCCCTTAATAAGATACTCCTTATCCCGAAGTTACAGAGTCATTTTGCCGAGTTCCTTCAACACAATTATCTCAAGCGTCTTAATTTACTAAATCTGTCTACCTGTGTCGGTTTGCTGTACGGTTTTTTGTATTTTTGCTTAAAACTGCTGTTTCTTGAAAACACTAAAAAACTTTTATTTAAAACCATTTAATAAAAATTTTTTTCATATTTTGTCACAATTTTTAAATTTTTTATAATACACCCATTAAAAAAAACTTTCGTTTTTTTCTTAGGGTCCGAATAACCCAAAGAGGATTAGCCTTTCTTTGGAAACCTTAGACTTAAGACGACAATGTTTTTACATTGTTTATCGCTACTCATGCCAATATTTTCGCTTCTGATTTCTTCTACTTATGTCACCATAAATGTTTTTCGAATTACAGAACGTTCTGCTACCATTTAATTTAATAATTAAATCTATCGTTTCGGTAAATAATTTGAGTCCCTATACATTTTCATTGCAAAAAACCTAAACCAGTGAGCTGTTACGCTTTCTTTAAAGGATGGCTGCTTCCAAGCCTACCTACCGATTGTTTAAAATTTAATACAAATTTTTCACTTAATTATTTTTTAGGACCTTAACGGATAGTCTGGGCTGTTTCCCTTTCGACTATGGATCTTAGCACCCAAAGTCTGTCTGTTTGAAAATCTTTTAAATTTACATTCGGAGTTTCATTAAATTCAGTAAAACTTTACGTCCCCATTATTTATTGAGTGCTCTACCATATATTAAAGTTTTTAAACGCTCTACTTAAATAGATTTCGCAGAAAACCAGCTATCTCTAAGTTTGATTGGCCTTTCACCCCTAACCACAAATCATCTCAGTATTTTTCCACATACACGAGTTCGGTCCTCCAATAAGCGTTACCGCTGTAAATTCAACCTGTTCATGGTTAGATCACTTAGTTTCGGGTCTTATTTTAGAGACTTAAAAGCATTTTAAAACTTAATTTCTTTTTGCCTACATAATTATTTATATTAATTTAAGCTCGCCACTAAAATAAATTCATTGGCCCATTATACAAAAGGTACACTGTTACTATATTTTAAGCTTCAGTTGATTGTTTGCATTAAATTTCAGTTTAATTTTCTGTTTAATATTAAACTTTTATTTCACCTTTCCTTCACAGTACTTGTTCACTATCAATCATCAAATATTTTTAGACTTGAGGGTGGTCCCCCAATATTCTTTCACATCATCACTTGATGCAAATTACTACATTTAAAATAATTTTTTATTTGTTTTACAGGGCTATTAATAGTATTTTCCTTCTTTGGCTAATTTTAAACAAATTATTTTATATAAATTATTTTTAAGTCTTTAAAATCGATTTCGCTCGCCACTACTAACAATTTCTCGGTTGATTTTTGTTTTAGTTACTTAGATGGTTCAATTCACTAAATTTTTATCCGTATGTAAAATACAGATACGCTTAAATAAAAGCTCAGTTTTCTGTTTAAAGGTTTTCTATAGCTCTCAGTTGTTAATACTCACTATAAAATTTCGTTTTAAACGACCAAATATTATTTGATGTTTAGGCATTCTTTTAACGCATTACTTTTTATACAACTTAAAAGGGCGAATGACGGGATTTGAACCCGCAACTTTTAGAATCACAACCTAACACTCTAACCAATTGAGTTACAATCGCCAAAAACTTTGTTAGAAGCAAGATTTGAACTTGCAACCTCCGGGGCATGAGCCCGACGAGCTAACCAATTGCTACTATTCTAACTACCATTATTCCCATTCTAACGCCCCTACATACCATATATACACAAAACCTATACCTAATTCTATAATAAAATCAACCATAGACCAAAAACCTAAGATATTTAATTGTGATACAGTAATACTCCAAGGCAATAAAAACATAGTTTCTATATCAAATATTATAAATAAAATTGCTACAATGTAAAATTTTACATCGAAAATATTTCTGGCATCTTCGTAAGGTTCGAAACCACATTCATACGACGAAAGTTTTTCAGTTTCAGGATTTTGAATAGCCAAAAAATAAGATAAATTTACTATGATTAAAGCTAAAATAGAAGCTACTGCTAAAAAAATTAAAATTGGTAAAATTTCTGTATAAAATAATGATTCATTTAAATTTATCAAAAAATTCATTTCAAATTCTAGGAAAGAGTGGGATTTGAACCCACGGTGTAATTAAAATTTACACAAAGATTTAGCAGATCTTCACTTTAAACCACTCAGTCATCTCTCCAACGATTATTTAAACTATAAAATATTCCCTTTTATTAAATTTATAGTATTTAAAAAGTTTAAAAATTATATACTCTTGAGTTCGAATGGTTTCAGGTATTTTAAATATCTCTAACGGGATTCGAACCCGTGTTTTTGCCGTGAAAAGGCAAAGTCCTAACCACTAGACGATAGAGACTTCACATTTTAAATTATTTTAATAATACTTATCTATAATTCTTTCCCTTCATAAAGGTCGAAAAAAATGTGAATAGTATAAAATTTATTATTCAATTTGAAGAATTTTTATTAAAATATTTTAAAGACATTAAATAATTATTGTTAAGAATGTAAAACTAATATATTTTTGTTAATAAAAACCTAAAATTCACATTTTTTTCGACCTTTATGAAGGGAAAGAATAATACTAAATTCTATAATTTTAAATAATCCGTATATATAAAAATGATATTATATAATATTTATTGTGATAGCCCAGATTATTGGCAAACTTATTTACAAGATCCCGCAAGTATTAGTATGGAAGGTATACTATTATTCAATAAGCATTTGTTTTTTTTATTAACAGTTATAGTTTTATTTGTAGCTTGGTTACTTGCTTATACTATTTTCTTTTTTTCAGAATATAATAATAAATTTAATTCAAAATTTGTTCATTCCAAAGAATTAGAAATAGTTTGGACCACTATACCTGCTTTAATACTATTAATTTTATCAACTCCTTCTTTTACCTTATTATATGCTATGGATGAAATTTCGGAACCAGAACTTTCTTTAAAAATATTAGGACATCAATGGTTTTGGAGTTATGAAATTTCAGACTTCAATTCGTGTCAAAAAGATGGTCAAAGTTTAAAATATGTTTGTTATATGATGGTATTAGATGGAATGCCTAAAAATAAACAAGGTTATTTCAGACTCCTTGAAACTAATAAACGAGTTATTTTACCAACAAACACTCATTTAAGATTACTTATAAGTGCCGCTGATGTTTTACATAGTTGGACTGTACCTTCTTTTGGTTTGAAAGTAGATGCTTGTCCTGGCCGGTTGAATCAACTTAATTTATTTATAAAACGAGTAGGTGTGTTTTTTGGTCAATGTAGTGAGATCTGTGGGGTTAATCATGGTTTTATGCCTATTGTAGTCGTTTCGTTACCTACTTTACAATTTCATCATTACATAATGACAAAATTAGAATTAGGTTAATTTAAATAAAAATGACATTTAAAAAAAAAAATTTAAAAAAAAAATTAAAAACTTTACCATTAATTTTGGTCCTCAACATCCTGCGGCACACGGAGTTCTTCGTCTTGTGTTAGAGTTAAAAGGTGAAATTGTTGAAAGAGCTGACCCTCATATAGGATTGTTACATAGAGGAACTGAGAAATTAATTGAATATAAAAATTATCTTCAAGCACTTCCTTATTTTGATAGATTAGATTATGTTTCTATGATGTCTCAAGAACATAGTTATTGTTTAGCAGTAGAAAAGCTATCGAATGTGAAAGTTCCTTTAAGAGCACAATATATAAGAGTACTGTTTGCTGAAATAACTAGAATTTTAAACCATCTTTTGGCTGTGGGTTGTCATGCAATGGACGTTGGGGCTATGACACCTTTTTTATGGTCTTTTGAAGAACGTGAAAAATTAATGGAGTTTTATGAAAGAGTTTCGGGTGCGAGAATGCATGCTGCTTATTTCCGCCCAGGTGGTGTTTCTATGGATATTCCTGTTGGATTATTAAATGATATTTATTTATTTGCAGAACAATTTAATTTAAGACTTTTAGAAGTAGAAGATATGTTAACTGAAAATAGGATTTGGAAACAGAGGCTTGTGGATATTGGTGTTGTAACACATTCTGAGGCTTGCGATTGGGGCTTTAGCGGTGTTATGTTAAGAGGTTCTGGGATTAAATGGGATTTGCGTAAAACCCAGCCTTATGAAGTTTATGATGCTATGGATTTTGAAGTACCAACAGGAAGTAATGGTGACTGTTATGATAGATATTTAATTAGGATCTATGAAATGAAAGAATCTCTTAAAATAATTGAACAATGTTTAGAAAATATACCTTCAGGTATTGTTAAAACGAGTGACAATAAACTGACACCTCCTCAAAGAAAAAATTTTAAAAAATCTATGGAATCTTTAATACATCATTTTAAAATTTATACTCAAGGATTTGTTGTTCCTTTTAACGAGGTTTATGCTGCTTCAGAAGCACCTAAAGGCGAGTTCGGCGTTTATTTAGTTTCAAACAACACAAACAGGCCTTATAGATGTAAAATAAAAGCTCCTGGTTTTGCTCATTTACAGGCTTTAGATTTTATGTCGAGAGGTCATCTAATTGCAGATGTTGTTACTATTATAGGGACTCAGGATATTGTGTTTGGTGAGGTTGATAGGTAAACAACTGTATCCAGGTAACAGATATTGTTAAATTAAAAATTTTAAATAATTAATTACAAAATATATATGAATAAAAAACTGTGTAAAAATTTATCAATTTTTTCGGACGGAAGTTTTTGTTTAGAGTTTAATGTATATAACGTTAAAAAAATAAAATATTTTATTAAAGATTTAAAACAAGAACAACAAAATATTAAAAAACGGTTATTAAATATTTCTTCAAATTTAAATACTACTACAAATTATAGAAAAAAGTTATTAAAATGAAAAAAAAGATTTGTCTTGATAAAAAAAAAAGAAATTTAAATGTTAAAATTGAAAATAAACAATATGTTTTAAAAAGTTTATACAAAAACATAAAAATTAACAAAACAATTAGGTGGAATTCTAGTTTAAAAATTTCATCTAAACTAGGAAACACTAATCAGTTTGTTAGTAGGTGTATTTTTTCTGGTCAAAAAAAAAAATTAACAATTTTTTTAATGTTTCGAGGTTGTCTTTTTTAAAATTTGCTCGAAATGGGTTTATTTCAGGAATAAGTAAATCAACGTGGTAAAAATTTTGTATATAAACATGGCATTAGCGAATATTAATCCTTTTTATAAATTTGTAACTCGATGGCTTTTTTCTACAAACCATAAAGATATAGGTACTTTGTATTTAATTTTTGGTGCTATTTCTGGTGTAGCAGGTACTGCACTGTCTTTGTATATAAGAATAAACTTAGCACAACCTAATGGGTCTTTTTTAGAGCATAACCACCAAATGTATAACGTAATTGTTACAGGACACGCGTTCGTAATGATTTTTTTCATGGTTATGCCTACACTAATAGGTGGATTTGGTAACTGGTTTGTTCCGTTAATGATAGGAGCACCTGACATGGCTTTTCCTAGAATGAATAATATAAGTTTTTGGCTTTTACTTCCTTCGTTATTATTATTAATAGCTTCAATTTTATCAGAATCAGGTGTAGGTACAGGTTGGACCGTATACCCACCACTTTCAAGTGGAACTTCTCATTCAGGAGGAGCTGTAGATTTAGCTATTTTTAGTTTACACCTATCAGGAGCATCGTCTATTTTAGGGGCAATCAATTTTATCTGTACTATTTTTAATATGCGAGTTAAAAGTTTAGCTTTTCATAAATTACCGTTATTTGTTTGGGCGGTGTTAATAACTGCATTTTTATTGTTATTATCTTTACCAGTACTTGCAGGAGCTATAACTATGTTATTAACCGATAGAAATTTTAACACAACATTTTTTGACCCAGCAGGTGGTGGTGATCCGGTTTTATACCAACACCTGTTTTGGTTTTTTGGTCACCCTGAAGTTTATATTTTAATATTACCAGGTTTTGGTATTATTAGTCATATCATCGTTAGTACTGCACGAAAACCTATTTTCGGTTATTTAGGAATGGTTTACGCTATGGTATCGATAGGAGTTCTTGGATTTATTGTTTGGGCTCACCATATGTATACTGTAGGTTTGGATATTGATACTCGGGCATATTTTACGGCCGCTACTATGATTATTGCTGTACCTACTGGTATTAAGATTTTCAGTTGGTTAGCTACTTTGTGGGGAGGATCTATCGATTTAAGAACCCCTGCTTTATTTGCTCTAGGCTTTATTTTCCTATTTACCGTTGGGGGAGTTACTGGAGTTGTTTTAGCAAATTCAGGAGTAGACGTTGCCTTACATGACACTTATTACGTTGTTGCTCATTTTCATTATGTGTTGTCAATGGGAGCTGTTTTCTCAATGTTAGGTGGAGTTTATTTTTGGTTTGAGAAAATTACAGGAGTTCAATACTCAGAAATTTTAGGACAAATACATTTTTGGGCTTTTTTTGTTGGAGTTAATTTAACTTTTTTTCCAATGCATTTTTTAGGTGTAGCTGGTATGCCTAGAAGAATCCCTGACTACCCAGATGCGTTTGTAACTTTTAACAAATTAGCATCTTGGGGATCATACATTTCTGCAATATCTTCGTTATTTTTCTTTTTTGTAGTTTATGAAGCTTTTTCGTCTAGTAGAAAGTCTACTACGAATTATTTGTAAAATTTAAAGCAATTTATATATAAATATGAATAAAAATTTAATCATAAAAAATGTACAAGAATTGTCTAAAATATGTCCTATAGAAAAAATTCAAATATTTAATGATAATTTAATAATTATTGTTAAACCAATTTTTTTAAATAATATAATATTATTTTTTAAAAATCACACTATGTTACAGTATAAAATTTTAACATGTGTTTCAGGCGTTGATTATCCTATGAATAAATACAGATTTCAGGTCGTTTATGAGTTATTAAGTATAAAATATAATTTCCGTGTTAGAATAAAAACTTTTACACATGAATTATTAGGTTTAGAGTCGTGTGAAAACCATTTTTCAGCGTCAGGGTGGTACGAATGTGAGATTTGGGATATGTTTGGTGTGTTTTTCAATAATCATTCGAATTTAAAACGGATTTTAACTGACTATGGCTTTGAAGGATATCCATTAAGAAAAGATTTTCCTTTAAGTGGTTTTATTGAGATGAGGTATAATGAAATAGAAAAACGAGTTATTAATGAGTCCCTGGAGTTATGTCAAGAGTACCGTACTTTTTCATTTTTAGCACCCTGGGAATCTAAAAAAAATTTTTCAACTGGGATATAGCCAAGTGGTAAGGCTCTCGTTTTTGGTACGGGTATTCAAAGGTTCAAATCCTTTTATCCCAATTAGAGAGGTAATTAGCTCAATTGGTAGAGCGTCTCGCTTACAACGAGAAAGTTAATGGTTCAAATCCATTATTACTTAAAAAAATGTATTTAAATTTAATTTTTTTACCTTTAATAAGTTCTATAACTGCTGGTTTATTTGGTAGGAATTTAGGGCCTAAAGGATCTTCTATTGTTACAGTTGTTTTATTAATGTTTACTTTTTTGCTTTCCAGTTTTTCTTTTTATGAGGTAGCTCTTAATGGGTGCCCTGTTTATATCAAACTTATGCCTTGGATGAATTCAGAACTATTAAACGTTGATTGGGGTTTTCTTTTTGATAGTTTAACTGTTACAATGTGTTGTATTGTAACTTTTGTTTCTTCATTAGTTCACTTATATTCGACGGAGTATATGTCACACGATCCTCATTTATCTAGGTTTATGTCGTATTTGTCATTATTTACCTTTTTTATGTTAATTTTAGTAACAGCTGATAATTATGTTCAAATGTTTGTTGGTTGGGAAGGTGTAGGTTTATGTTCTTATTTACTAATAAATTTTTGGTTTACAAGGATGCAGGCAAATAAAGCGGCCATTAAAGCCATGGTTTTAAATAGAATCGGCGATTTTGGTCTTGTATTAGGTATTTTAACTATTTTTGTAAAGTATAGAGCAGTGGATTACGCTACAGTTTTTTCAATGACTCCTTTGTTTGTTGAGCAAAACTTTATTTTTTTAAATATAACTTTTAATTTAATTGACGTTATAGGGTTTTTATTATTAATTGGGGCTATAGGAAAATCTGCTCAATTAGGGTTACATACTTGGTTACCTGATGCAATGGAAGGTCCAACACCAGTTTCAGCTTTAATTCACGCAGCTACTATGGTAACTGCTGGGGTTTTTTTGATAGCAAGAAGTTCACCTTTATTTGAGTATACTCCTACGATTTTAAAATACATAACTGTATTAGGGGCTATGACAGCCTTTTTTGCCGCGACTGTTGGTTTATTACAAAACGATTTAAAAAAAGTAATCGCTTATTCTACGTGTAGTCAATTAGGTTATATGGTCTTTGCCTGTGGCCTTTCTAACTATTCTGTAGGTGTTTTTCATTTATCCAATCATGCTTTTTTTAAAGCTTTACTGTTTTTAGGCGCGGGTTCTATTATTCATGCAGTAGCTGATGAGCAAGATATGAGAAAAATGGGCGGTTTAAAAAATTTAGTACCATTTACTTATTCTATGATGGTAATAGGTTCTTTAGCTTTAATAGGATTCCCATTTTTAACAGGGTTTTATTCAAAAGATGTTATTTTAGAAGTTGCTTATGGTAAATATAGTAATGAAGGTCATTTCAGTTATACTTTAGGTACAATAGGCGCGTTTTTAACAGCTTTTTATTCAACAAGGTTGTTGTATTTAACATTTTTATCTTCACCAAATGGATATAAATCGGTAATAACTTATGCATATGATTCTTCGTATCAAATTTGTATATCTTTAGCAGTGTTGTCGGTACCTAGTATGTTTATAGGTTTTTATTCAAAAGATATGATAATAGGTTTAGGTACAGATTTTTGGGGAAATTCTTTGTTCGTCCTCCCTAAAAATATGAATATGATTGATGCAGAATTTATAGATCATTCATTTAAAGTATTACCCGTAATTTTCAGTTTATTAGGAGCTTTTTCTTCTTTGATATTTTATACTTTTTTTAGTAAATCACTTTTCCAGTTAAAAATATCTTTTTTTGGTAAAAAGATCTATAATTTTTTAAATAAAAAATGGTTTTTTGATAAAATTTATAATGAGTATTTAAGTCAATTTTTCTTTAAATTTGGGTACGATGTTAGTTATAAAATAATTGACAGAGGTATGTTTGAAATGTTTGGGCCTATGGGATTATCGAATAGTATCTCAAATTCAGCAAGTAAAATATCGAGTCTTCAAACAGGGTACTTGTATCATGTGACTTTAGTGATTTTGATAGGAAGCGTTTTACTTTTAGGCATTAGGCAATTTTGGTTTGTTTTTGGTTATTTAATAGATTTCCGGATTCTTATTGTTATTGTTGTATCAATTTTATTTTTGAAATAATATGTTTTATCGTTGGTCTTTTTTTTAGTACAATTGTACAAAAAATTTTGATATGTTTTACGTTTACTTTTATATATAAATGAATACTTTAAAAAATTTATTGAAAAATTTCAAGTTTGTAATTTATAAGAGAGAAGTTAGCACTGTTGTTAATAATTATAGTGTTTTAAAAAATGAACAGTTTAAATATTTAAAAACCCGACATTCTTGGCATTTAGTTGACCCTAGTCCATGGCCTTTAGTAGCATCGTTGGGGGCTTTTTTTATGACTTCTGGTGGCGTTTTATACATGCACAATTTTTCAGGGGGCGGTCGTTTGCTTATTACAGGTTTTTGTATTATATTATACGTAATGTACATTTGGTGGAGAGACATTATAAGAGAAGCCACTTTTGAAGAGCAGCATACTTTTTCAGTTCAGCGAGGTTTAAGGTTGGGTATGATTTTGTTTATTGTATCTGAGATTATGTTTTTTTTCGCTTTTTTTTGGGCTTTTTTTCATTCAAGTTTGTCGCCTGCTTTTAATATAGGAGGTGTATGGCCTCCTGTAGCTATTGAAGCTATTCAAACTTCAGGAATCCCTTTAACTAATACTTTTTTCTTGTTAAGTTCTGGTGCAACTGTTACTTGGGCACACCATGCTATTATTGTAAGAGCAAAAAAACAGGCTATTATAGGATTAATTTTAACAGTTATTTTAGCTACTATTTTTACAGGATTTCAGGGTATAGAGTACTTTGATGCCCCATTTACAATAACTGATAGTGTTTTTGGGTCATGTTTTTATATGGCAACAGGTTTTCATGGCTTCCACGTTTTTGTTGGAACTATTTCTTTAATAGTTTCTTTAATTAGGATTGTATTCAATCATTTTACTTCTACCCATCATTTTGGATTTGAGTCAGCAGCTTGGTATTGGCATTTTGTTGACGTCGTATGGTTATTTTTATTTGTAACTGTTTATTGGTGGGGTGGTTTATAAAATTTAAAACCAAAATGATGGAATTTGGCAGACATGCTAGGTTTAGGTTCTAGTTCTTTTTAAAGAGTAAGGGTTCAAGTCCCTTTTTTGGTATCTTTTATAAAATAATAATAATTATTTATCGTCTCTAAACTAAATGGGTGAAATTGTTTTTGTCTAGCCTTAAGAGTTTTGAGCAATTGATCATAGTGGGTGAGTATTTACTGTAAGAGTCAGTACCGCCTATATAAAAATCGTTTAACCAAATATTTAGTTTGGTTGAAAAAATTTTATTTTTTAAAGGTTTTGATTGCACACAAAAAAAAGAATTATTTTTATAACTTTTATTCAAACTGTAATTAGTTTTGTTATTTAAAGTTGATGAGGCATAATATAATAAAGTAGTAAAATTCTTAACTAAATTAAAATTATTTTGAGAGGCTACTACATAATTTTTCGTATTTAATAAGTTAAGCGTTGTTAAGTTAGAAAAAAGTTTTCGTATTATTTGCCAATCTTCTTTAGTTTGATTACTTGTAGAAACAAATTTTATGTTATTTTTAAAAGTCCCTGTGACGTTTAGGTAGGTTCCTGTTGATTCAAAAAAAACATTATTAGGTAAATTTATGTAATTATATAGGTTATTTAGATTTTGCAATTTCTTTGTTAATTTTGATTCAAATCCAAAATTTTGATCTAAAAAATAGTTTGGCCAGTTATTGTTTTTAGTAATATAATTTAACAATTTTAATTTAATTAATTTGTTAAAATTATGTGAATTTGGGTGGGAATTTAAAAAATAAAGACCTGAACTTGAAGAGAAATCTTTTTCATCAATTGATTTAAAACTATTCAGGTAATTTACTCCAGCTTCGTTTATGGAGTTATTTACAAAATTTAACTTTGGTACTGTTGAGTTGTGTTTTGTCAGTATTTTTTTAAAATCTATTAGCAAATTAAAAATACCTTTGTAATCTTTTCTTTGTAAAATATCTGAGTTTATTGTTATTAAAGGATTTTCTGATTCAATAAAATCAGCACTAAGGTAATTATTTCCTTCAACGATTTCAGATAAAATTTTGATACTTAGACCTAGGTTTAAACTTGGAAAAGTTAAATTTTTGTTTGATCCTATTGAAATAATTTTAAATCCGCCTTTTAAAAAACGTTTTCTCAAATTTAAATTAAAATTAGGGTTGTCATATCTGCTATTTGTTCCTATAAGCAAACATAAATTTGATTTATCCAAGTGTTTGTTGTTATCATCTTCAATTAAAAATTCAGATTCAAAAGTATTGGTGGTTAATTGGCCTTCAAATTTTCTTAATTTAATAAAGTTGTATTTTTTTGATAATAAATTTAGTAAATTCAAAACTTCTAAATTTATGTTATTACTAAAAACAATAATTAATTTGTAATTTTTTAAAAAATGATTGTTTAGATGGTCTTGGAAATATAACGTCAAAATTATTTCTTTTATTAAAATTTTCCAATGATGTTGTTCAGAAAAAGTTTTATCAAATTTTATGAAACCATTTAATAACCTTTCAGGAGAAAACATACCATCAAACGAAAACCGTGATTTATCAGAAATCCATAGATTTGTACTTTTAAACGGGTCGTAACTAGGGTTTATTTTGACTATTTTATTATTTTTCACATAAACAAGCAGGTTTGCACCAAACCCATCTGAAAAATCTATTGAATTAAAAACTTTCAATTCCCAATTTCGACTTAAAAATGGGTAGGGTTTCGCTGTTAACGCTCCTACAGGACAAAGATCAATAACATTTCCTGAAAGTTCTGATTGAAAAGACTTTTTAACATAAGTACCTATTTCGCTGTCTAAACCTCGACCGAACATACCTAAATCTTCTGTTCCTGCTATTTCAGTAGAAAACCGAACGCATCTAGTGCAGTGTATACATCGAGTCATAACAGTTTTAACAATACTCCCTATATTTTTATCTGTAACAACTCGTTTAAAGTTATAAAACCTATTTTTTGAAATACCAAAATAAAGAGATTGGTCTTGTAAATCACATTCACCTCCCTGGTCGCAAATAGGGCAATCTAAAGGGTGATTTAGTAACAAAAATTCTAAAATGTTTTCACGTGCTTTTTTAACTAAAGGGCTGTTTGTAAAAACATAGCTGTTGTTTAAACAAGATTTTGCGCTCATAGCACATGATACAACAGGTTTAGGAGAGTTTTTTAATTCAACTAAACACATTCTGCAATTACCCGAAATAGATAAATTTTTGTGGTAACAGTAATGCGGGATAGTTATCCCTAATGTTTCACAATATTCAATAAGTGGCGCGTTATGCTTCCAATAATTTTTAATGTTATTGCTTTGAAATTCTAATGTATAATTAAATTTTTGATTATTGACATAAAAGTAATTAGAAGGTTCCATTTATATATAATTTTTCAAAAGAAAATGTAGCTTAATTTGGTTAAAGCGTCGACCTGTCACGTCGAAGATTGCGGGTTCAAGTCCCGTCTTTTTCGTTTAACTTTTAATAATTTTAACTTTATCCATTTGTATAGTTTGTTTTAATTTGTAATAAATAGATAAAATAGCTAATCCGATAGCAGATTCAGTAGCTGCAATAGTTAAAATAAATAAAACAAAAACATACCCAATAATATCATCCAAATAAATTGAAAAAATTATAAAATTCAAATTAACTGATAAAAGCATCAATTCAATAGACATAATGGTAATTAATATATTTCTACGGTTTAAAACTAAACCTAATGTTCCAATTAAAAACAAAATAATAATAATATTTAAAATATAATATATATTAGTAATAATCATAATTTGTTCTGAGTGCATTGGGATTTGAACCCAAGGCCTGTGGATTAAAAGTCCAATGCTCTGCCTCTGAGCTACACACTCTTCAGTTAATAAATTCTTTTATAAAGCGAAAAGAATTAAAAATCCCATCATTAATGAGAATAACGCAATAGCTTCAGTTAAAGCGAATCCAAAAATTGCAAGTTTAAATAACTCATCTTTTAGTGAAGGATTTCTTGATACACCTATAACTAGAGCGCCGAATACAGTACCGATACCTACTCCAGCTCCTGCTAGACCTATGGTAGCTAAACCAGCTCCTACGAACTTAGCTGCTTGTAATAACATAAAATTAAATAGTTTTTACTACAAAACGGCTTTTAATCAAAAAGTGTTTTATAATTGTATAAAGTCGAGAACTTTTAAAAATCTAAAAGTATCCATCAGAATTATTTTGTATATTTGTCTAGTTTTAAAATTTTAAATAAAAACTAATGTTTTAATTGGTAATTTAGCTCCCCCAGTTCTAAAAGCTGAAATAGCTATATTTTTATTAACACCGCATAATTCAAAAATTAAAGATCCCCCAGAAACTTTAGCAGACCAAAAACTTACTGAACCTTTACCTTTACCCATTCTAACCTCAGCAGGTTTTTGGGTAACTGGGATTGATGGGAATATTCTTATCCATAATTTACCTTTTCTATTAATTTTTCGCATTATAGATTGGCGGGCTGCTTCAATTTGTCTAGAAGAAATTGTACCTGACTCCGCCGCTTTTAAACCTATTGTCCCAAATTTTAATTTATTTGATTTAAAGTTTAAATAAGGTAAAGTTCCTTTTCTAACTTTTTTAAATTTTGATTTTTTTGGTTGTAAAAACATGTAACGTTTTTATTTTTCACAAATCCATACTTTTATCCCAAAAGAACCATTTAAAGTATATGATGTTGCGTTGTGGTAATTTATTAAAGAAGTAAATGATTGCAATGGAATTTCGCCTATTTGTATCTTTTTAGTTTTGGCTCGAGGAGCTCCATTTATCCTACCAGAGATTTCTATTTTTAAGCCTTTAATTACTGAAAATTTTGAAAAAACTAGTATGTTCAAACATTTTTTTAAAATGAATAGTAAATATCCGTGTCTTTTCCTGTGTTTATTTATGTAAATTGCTATACAATCTGCAAGCAGTTTAGCTGAGTTTTTTTCACAAACGGTTAAAAACATAATTTTTATTAAACTTTTATACGATTTATAAGGTTTATTTTTTAAAAATTTTTTGAAGTTTCTAATAGTTTTCTCGTAGGTAGAATGGTTATTTTTCGTAGCAAATATCTCATTTAAAGATTTAGTTTTTATATTTATTTTACTATTTTGAGTGTATAAATTCAAACTGATAGGTAACAGTTCAGATATTATAAAGGAAATTAATTGTTTTCTGTTGGCATAAGTCTCTGTTTTTTTAAAGTCGAGATCAAAAAAATAAATACTAATATTTATGGACGTTTTAGTGTATTCAATTTTACAGCTGTGTACGATAATATTATAAAATTTAAAAGTATTATTTATATAATCAATAATTTGGGTTGTTTTGTATAAAAACAAAGAGGATTCTTCTGCATTTTTTTCTAAATATTTATAATTCCATTCTGAATTGTTTACTTTTAGTCTAAAGATTGATTGATTAACTTTTTGACCCATTTGTAATGTTTTTGTAAATTTGATTTATTTTTTTTTTTTTAAAAGAGAATCGTTTTCGTGTAGGGGAAAACTCTCCAAGTTTTCGGCCTACCATACTCTCAGTTATTTTAATTTTCAAAAAGTTTTTACCATTATGTACATAAAATGTTTTGCCAACAAAATTGGGTACGACAGTCGATTTTCTTGATGTAGTAAAAACGATTGTTTTATTTTTTTGATTAATTTGGTTGATTAATTCATTTTCTAAGTACGGACCTTTCCATTTAGCTCTACTCATTATTAATTTTTAATTTTAAGTCTTTTTTTAGAGGTACTAGTTTTACCGCCTTTAGTGGGTTTTCCCCAAGGAGATACCGAAGTACGGCCTCCTGAAGTTTTACCTTCACCACCTCCGTGGGGGTGGTCTACAGGGTTCATAGCAACTCCTCTTACAGTAGGTCTTTTATTTAACCACCGAGTTCTACCAGCTTTACCTAAGGTTGTTAATAATAAAAGTTCATTAGAAACAATTCCTATTGTTGCAAAACAGTTTACAGGCAATGTCATATATTCCCCAGAACTTAATTTAATTTTTCCGTAATTAGAAGTTTTTTCGATTAATTGAGAAAAAGTCCCTGCGGCTCTACTAATTGTTGATTTACTATCTTTGTGTAGTGCTATGTTATGAATTAAGCATCCAACAGGTATTTTTGATATAGGTAAAGAGTTTCCGTTTTTAGGTTTTGCGGTGTTTCCCGAGTTAATTACATCACCTATATTTAAATTTTTAGGAGCTATTATGTAATAGTATTTTTGTGATATTTTACTGTAAATTGCTGCTATATTAGCTGATCTGTAAGGATCGTGTTCTATACTAATCACTATTCCTATATCTTGTTTATTTCTTTCAAAATTAATTTGTCGATATTTTGTTTTATGACCACCTCCGCGATGATAAGAAGTTATTCGGCCACTAACATTTTTTCCTGAATTTTGTTTTAATCCTTTAATTTTTTTTTTTAAATAAGGTTTGTTTGCTAAAGATTTTAAGTTTAGTCTTACCAAGTTTCTAAGAGAAGGTGTTTTAGGTTTAAACGTTTTTAAGTTCATTTTAACAAAAAATTATTTTTAATTTAAATGATTTTATCAAAAATAAATAAGCAGCCATACATATATAAGTTGATAGAACTTATTAAAATTTTAAGTAAAACACAAGTTTTTAAACAAACGGTTAAAAAATTGGTAATGTTATTAAAGAAAAAAATTAAGTTGAAGAAAAAATTTTTATCAAATAAAGTAACGGTAAATAAAGGTTTTAATCAAAATACTATTAGATATGTTATCAATATAATTTCTTTTTCTTCTAACACTATAATTAATGTTACAGACGTTAATGGTACAGTTTTAGTTTCTATTTCAGAAGGGTCTATTGATTTGTCAAAAGATTCAAAAAAGTCTAATCGTACATCCGTTATCAAAATTTTAAAAGTTTTGTTATTTAAAGCCAGTTTTATAAAAAATAAAGCTGTTGCTGTGAATTTCAAAAATGTCAAAAGATATCAAGAGTCATTTTTTATAAAACTGTTAAAACCTAAAATTTTTATAAAATCAGTTCAAAGTTTTATTCTTTTACCTCATAACGGGTGTCGGCCAAGAAAATTAAAACGAAGAAAATTTCGAACTAAACGGTTAGTAATAAAATAGTTTTTTTAGAAAGAATGACTGAGCGGTTTAAAGTGGCAGATTGTAAATCTGTTAGGTTTTCCTGTCGTAGGTTCGAATCCTACTTCTTTCTTGTTTTTTTAATGTTCGTTATCGTTTTATTCGAAATATAACGCAGTTGGTAGCGTGTCTGTTTTGGGAACAGGAAGTCATGTGTTCGAATCACATTATTTCGAAACTAATTCTAATTTTTTAACGTATAATAAGGTTGTTTAACAATTTTTTTTAACGTCTTATTAAATAAAGTTATATTTTTTAGGTAATTAATAGTCAGTAGTTTTTTTAATTGATTTGTTGAGTAAATTTTTTTGTTTATTTTTACAGCAGTTAAAATCATTATTGAATTAAAATTGCTTGAGTTTCTAAAATTATTATCGATAAATTTGTTGTTATAAAAGTTTAAGCAAGAGGAGCTGTTAATTAAACCTGAAAAATTCAAAAAAATAGAGTTTTGTAAGACAATTTTAGTAGAGTTATTGTGTGTTTTGTATGACCCAACATTTTTTTTATAGAATTCTTGTTCTATTTTTAGTTTATCAGTTGAAGTTAAATTAGTAGTTTGAAAAAAAAAAATAAAATCTTTTTGTTTTAATGTCAATTCTGTTTTTTTTAATTTGTGTATTTTTAAATTCTTGTTCATATGTTAAGTAATTAATGTAGAGGTTTTAGGCTTAGCAAGATTTGAACTTGCGTCTAAACCGTTATGAGCGGTTCGTTCTACCACTGAACTATAAGCCTTTAAAAATGTTTTCTAAATTAGATGTTTTAATAATCATGGGATCAATGAGTTTCAGTAAAATCGTTATAGTATTTTTTTTAATCGCATTAATTTTTGGGGATTTTTCTTATTTAATCAATAAAATAAAATCGAGTTTTAACAAAAGTAGTAAAAAAAACAGGAAAAAAGGGAGTTGAACCCTTGACCTTTGGTTTTGGAAACCACTGTTCTGCCAACTGAACTATTTTCCTTAAATTTTATAAAAATGTTGTTATATAATTATTTTTTGGAAATAAAAAATAGAATTTTTTTAATATTTATTTGTTGGATTGCTGTTTTTATTACCTGTTATTTCTACAAAGACATTTTGCTGTTTTTATTAGTTAAATTGAGTGTCAAAGGAAATAAGGTTATTTTATTTTACTTTATCGCAACAAATATAACAGACGTTTTTAATGTTTATTTAAATATTGCTTATTTTATAAGCCACCAGGCAACGATTTTTATTTTTTTTTATCAATGTTTGTCGTTCGTTGCTTCCGGTTTATTTGTTTACGAATACGAAAAAATAAAATTTTGTATGACAGTATCTTTAACATTTGCCGTTTGGAGTATTTATGTTTTGAATGTATATGTACTCCCTTATATCTGGGATTTTTTTTTAAGTTTTAATACCGATTCTTTTTATAGCGTTGATATATTTTTTGAGGCTAAAATAACTGAGTATTTTAATTTTTATAAAAAAACGTATTTTATAGCCATTATACTTAGT
>Ga0181379_1000148_pt1 | contig 35339 bp, 14 predicted proteins | sample 2SPOviralmetaG_FD_130115 | JGI IMG/M metagenome (GOLD analysis project Ga0181379, IMG submission 130115) | Marine viral communities from the oligotrophic San Pedro Time Series (SPOT) site, San Pedro Channel, CA, USA - 2 SPOT_SRF_2009-07-10 | ecosystem: Environmental > Aquatic > Marine > Strait... | reverse complement strand
TTAAAAGTTTTTGATGTACCACCTGTTTGTCCATCGAATTCAAAACTGTTGTTTGTAACGTCACCGCTTACTGCAAAAGTAGTAGCACTTGCTAATCTGTCTGCAGATCCTGCTCTACCTGAAACTGTACCACTTACGTTACCTTGTAAGTTACCAATAAATGTGTTTGCATATACATTGTCCCATTGTGCTGTTAAACTACCAACATTGTAAAGACTGTTTTCTTTTGGTACAATATTACTTCCAGAAGTTATAATGCCTTCTATTTGTGCGGCGCCTGCAATATATGCATTTTGCGAAACTGATATTCCGCCTAATGTTTGTATCGAACCTGTGTTTTCTGCTGTTGCATTTTTTGTACTATCAACTCTAAGAACGCCACTGTCAGGAAAACCTTCTCTTGTGTTAATACGCACATCACCTTTGACATCTAATTCATCTTCTGGTGCAACATTATTAATACCAACAAAGCCTTCACTATCAACTCTAATTACAGTTGGGTTATCTGAGCCACTGATAAGTTTTATATCAATAGTACTACCTTCTCTGTTTTGTTGAATCACGCCACTGTTGTTACTGTCAACATTAAAACTAAGTTGACCTTCTGTACCAATTTTGATACCGTTGTTATTTTGTATAGTCAACTGTTCTGTAGTTGTACTTGCTAAGTCACCTCTCAAAAAGTTGTTAGCAGGAATTGTTGTATCACCAATAACTAATGCTTCAGCTTTTTCTGCTGTACCAAAATACTTAACAGCTTCTGAGCCCACTAAAGGTGTATCACTTAAATTAAATCCTGCACTTAGTCCTGTTCTAAATCCGGGAATAGCAACCTTAGGAATAAATGCTTGTTTTGCAATAATAGCAATAATTTGGTCTTGTATCTTGATTGAAAGTACGTTATATGTTAAATCATCTGTACCTACAATACTACTCGCTTGTGTACCAGTTAAAAGTCCGTCACTAAATTCAGGACCAACTAATACCCAACCTGAACCTGTAAACAAATAAAGTTGTTGTGCTTCAGTGTTGACCCAAAGATCGCCTGCATTACTGTTTGCAACTGCTGGTTCCGAGCTTGCTTTTTTAAGACCGCCACTTGCTACCCAGTTAGTACCGTCATATATTTTAAGTTGGTCAACTCCGTCTGTATTATCATACCAAAGTTGTCCTTCGACCGGACGAGCTGGTGCATTTGCACTTGCAAAGTTTTCTAATAAGTGTAAAAAGTTCTCACCGATAGCTGTACCGTAGCTTGTACTGTTACGTCCAGGAATTTGTAAAGATGTATCTTGGTTAAGAGTACCATCTTCAACTGTAATAGTTCCTTTGTTAACGCTATCTGTATAACTTATTGTATATGACATTAATTATTCCCCGTTAACCTGACAAACTCTGTACACGAACAGTATAATCAATTTGTATAAGTCTGTTTAATGACTTTTGAACAGGATGGAAAATTACATGGGTAATTAATCTTCCTGTACTATTAGGATCATAACTTCTTAAACCTAATTCGTCAAATACAAATGCATTGTCTGCATCAGTTGCAGTGTCAAATGCTTGCTGTCCTTGCGGCTCACCGTAATCTAAAAGACAAGTACAAACAATATCAGTATAATTAACACCGCTTATATGTCTTGTTTCTAATTTATTTCTTGTTGGATCGGTGTTATTTGCACTACGATCGTCTATAACTTTAGTATACGTTTGGTTATAAAGAGTAGCGTTTGCACCCGTGTTGTTAGGTGTCAAATAAGTAATAATCCCTGTTGGATCAACGCTTGTTCCACCATTGCCAAAACTCATTTCGTAAATAAAGCCTTCACCCTGGTTAGACAAGCTGTCTGCAAGAGCAATACTCATATTCTCGTAATGAATGGCATTTCTTTTGTTTATGTAAATTTCTTTTGTCTCAGGGTCAAATATTTTAATATGCCCTTGGACTAATACACCGTTCTTATCTTGCATGTTATCATCCATATGTTTCATATTGTATTTATTCTAATCATTAGTAAGCGCCTGCTCGTAAGAATCTTGCGACACTATTTTCTGCTAATCCCAGCTGTTCGCCGGACGCTGACCACTCTGTCAACGTTTTCTTAATTACTATAACCCTTTGTCCTTCTGCTGGCAAAGTGTTTATAGTGACAGTATTAAGTGTGGTATTAACACTAAATTCTGCTGGTATTGTTTCGTCGCCTGCTGGGCTATCCATTGCAAGTTCAGGATTATACACTTGTATATCTGCTTTACGTAAACGCTTGCCAGCAACAAAAACTTCTATTTCGTTAATGCTTTCAATATTGAATGTTAAATCAAAATCATTTGTAATACCATCTGTTGTAAACCTATTCTCAAAAGTTACATCCTTGTACGGTATTGTTTTACCAATGCTTTGATCAAATACTTCTGAACCTACAGGATGTGCTTTTGCACCAGTACCTAATGTACCTCTGCGTAACTGTCTTATCATACCATCTTCTTTAACAAAGTATTCAATACGCTCTTGGTCAATAAACACAACACCAGGCACATTTTTTTCTTTGCTTGGCGTAGGTAAATGTGATGTATCACAATATATACGCAAGTCTGTAAGTCCTAATGGCTGTGTCAATGTAGCAACTGCGGCATCCAAACGCTTATAATGTGTTCTGTTTAACAAGTCTTTAAACTGTCTAAACGCAAAGTTAGTAACACTTACATCACTTGAAAAATGCATAATGTCAATAACATCGTTTTGCGATACTGGCCTTGCTATTTGTATTTTGTCTCTATCTTCGTGTAAACTAAAATCAACACTTGGTGTCAAAAGCTCACCATTGATGCTTACAAATACATATTGTGCATCTACTGCTTTGCCTCTTAATGGAACTTCGCCGTCTGTAAGCCTGTTATACTTTTGATAATCTACAGTATTTGGCAAAATTGTGTCACGCTTGATAACATCGTAATTAATTCTTTCAATACCTACAATATTATGATTACTATATTGGTATACAGAAACACTTTGTCCTTCTGTAGGTGCTGTGTTGAGAATTAAGTTTGCTCCGTTGTATATGTATTCACCATCTGTAATAACAAATATTTCAATAATATCACCCGGTATACCGTATTCATCACTTAATACAATAGAACTGTTTGCAACATCAAATCTCCATTGTATAGGTGTAAATATTTCTTCACCGTTAATAAAGACTTTTAAATCTTCAGCCGCATTACTACCTGGTGGTTGCTGGAATGTTTCTAACACATATTCACGTTGGTTGTTTGCAGGTATTGTATATTGTATATTATAACCTGGATTTAAAATAACATTATCTACTTTTACAATAGTGTTATGTTGTGCAGGAGGTGCATAAAACGGTGCTTGTGGCAACGTATATGTTGTTTGCGAGGCGCCTGCTACAAAGTTATCAATTTTTGCTTGACTGTAGTTTACTTCTGTGTCATTTGAAAATACAATGTAACTTAACTTGTGATCTTGTGCAGTTTCTTCAGGTAGTGCTATATATAAAATACCATTTGTATCTACTGTTGTAACGTCTGGTTCTACAACTCCATTTAGTGTTGCAAACACAGTGTAATCACTATTATATGTTATTCCAGTGTCATACGCTGTTGTACTTCCGTCTGTAGTAAACGTTCCAAATGTTATAATGTTTTGTACGCCTGCTTCTTGCGAAATTATGTTTAGTTCTTGTCCTGCAACTATTTTGCTTGAATCAATTGTAATTGTAGGAGGAGTAACAGTATAATCAAATGTATAATCTGTCGCAGGTAATATAATATTATTTGCTTTTACAATTACATTATCTATTGTAGCAGGAACTACACCAAGGCTAAAAGTATTTGTAGAATCCATTAAGTAACTTTGACTAAAGATTCTACCTTGACCTTTGCTTTTGTTAGTATACACTTTAATATCTAAAGTATCTAATACTGTGCCTGGAACAAATTCTTCTGGTCCTATATTTTTCGGATCAATAAATCCGCTACCATCTACAATTATTTCTCCAGCGTCAACACCTTTTGCACTATTGTAAGGTAAGTCTCCGCCTTTCAACTGTGTATCAAAGCTCTGTGAGTCAGGAAGTATGCTACCGTCACTTGTAATTTTTCTTACAATTAAAACATCGCCGTCTAACAGTTCAATGTTTAATTCGTCTAAGTAAATTACTTGGGTAGAGCCATCGCCTCTTGGTCCTTTACAAACTGCATTTACATTAGTAGGAGAACTTCCGTTTACAAAATCAGGTGCGTCAATTCTTACGCCGTTTTTATAAATGTTGTAATCAACGTTGTCTGCAAGTGGTTGTGATAATTGCACAGCAATTGTACTTCCGTCTGCTGTAAATACTTCGTCTTCGTATGTGTTATCAAAGTTATCCCATGAGTCTACAAAGTATGCATCATTCATCCATCCACTAATGCCTTCAAAACCGTAACTCTTAACTTCAACTCCACCGTAATCAATACCAGTCATAAGTTGAGCAAGGTCTTTGCCGTACATTTCAGTTAACGGATCATATGCAAACTGTATTCTGTCTGTAGCCTTTAATAAATCTTGTGACTTATAATACTCAACACTTATAACATCATTAAGTGCAGGAGGAGTAGTAAATGTAATACGTCCTTGCTCTCTTGTATAACCAGCTGTAGTATTTGTAATGTTTTCAAAAGTATACTTGCTTCTTAATTGCTCTACGCCATTTAGTTTTACAATAACTTTTGTCTTTTGTGTATCCATTGGCCATTTAAGGTCAAATCTTGTTTCAAATTGTGTACCTGTAAATGTTTCTGTATGCTGTAGTGTTGAGAAGTAATAATTAAAGTCAGTTCTATCAAACTTAACTCTAATATGCGGAGTTCTTACAACGCCTTCACCTAATATAGCATATGCTGTTGCGTTTTCACCATCGCCATTACCGCCCATAAAGCTAACTGTTGGAGGTGACTTGTAACCATCTCCTTTGTATGTTACAGTAATACCTGTAACTTTGCCGTATCCGATTGATGCTTCTGCGGCAGCGCCTGTACCAGTAGCACTTTCTATCATTACTTTAGGTTTTGTAACATATCCGCTACCACCATTTTTAATTTCTATCTTGACAACTTTAAATCCATTGTTGTCAGTCCAGAATTTTCTTGGATACTGTTGTAAGTTGTCTTCGCCGTCTTGTACTACACCGTCAATAATGGATGCTCTCGACGGCATAATCTTTTTATCAAACGTATTATACTCTGGTGGTAAGTCAAAGTCTGACATTGCACTGTTTGTAGGCTCTACTTCTGTATACTTGCTTACATATTCACGTATGTTAGTTTTATAAGGTTTAACTTCTTGTACATAACTTTCATAATCATCTAAGTTATCATTTTTAAATGTTGGTGTTTTCTTTAGCCCACCTAAGTTATGTGTGGCTGATACAAAACTTGTTTTAAAGACCCAATCAATATCTATTTGCTCTGCAATCGCATACCTTACACTTGCAAAGAATAATTTGTTGTATTCATTTTTTAGATCACCTATAAAGATGTTATCTCTGACTGTTTCTAAAATTAAACGTAATTCAGTCTGTGGAATGTTATCAAAGAAATATGTATCAAAACTTCTTGAATCAAAACCAACACGTGAACCTACATTGTATAATGTATCTTTAAATTTGATAGTTCCATTTTCTCTACCAATAGTTTTATAATTTACAGTAAAGTCATTTGTATCTTGACTATCTATTTTTTCAAATAATGTCCAACCACCAGATCCAATGTTTTCAACTTTAACTGTTTGTCCGATCCAATCAGTAATACTGCCAAATTCGTAAGTACCTTTTATTACATTGTCTACTTTAGTAAATTGATTATATCCTTCTGCATACCAATCAATAGTTTCATAGAAACTGCTTACGTCATAATCTTGTGTTTTGGAAACAAACCATCTTTTGTCTATTTCATTATATGTATATAATGCCCATTTGTTAAAGTTTGAAGCATCTGATCTAATTAGTACAGTAAATCTTCTTACAAATAGTGTAGTAGATTGTAAATAACCTTCACCGTTGTTGACAATAGTTGCACCAGTAACTTGACCTAAATTGTTTATTTCAGTTCTAATTTCTGCATTAGTACCAGATCCTACAATCTCAACTGTTGGTGCAGTCTTATAACCTCTGCCGGATTCAGTAACATTTACTGCTACAATTCTACCATTAGTAATAACCGGTGATAATTTAGCTTGTGTAACTTTGTTTGTACTAACAAAAGTTAAATCTTCATATGTGTCAATTGCTAAATCATATATTCTACTTTGAATAGTAGGAGCAGGTTGCGATTTGTTTAGCGGACTAATATCAAAGTTATCTACTATTGTATAATTTTCAACAACTGAATTAATTCTTTCTATAACTTGCTTAACTGCTTCGTTTCTATTTTTAAACATGCTCTGGCGTGGATTATTTTGTACGCCATATCTATGGTTCATTGGTATGTTAGTATCTGGTACTTTTTTACCATTGTAGTCAATACCAACTAAACTATCAAACCATTTTCTTTCAATATCAACATTAAGTCCATCTCTAACTAAACCTTCACTAACAATTTGATATTGTGTGTGTCTATTTTGATCTTGGTCTTCAATGTTCTTGTATCGTATTTGAAGAGTCATATCATCATTAGTAATCAACTGTTTAAAGTTGTTTAACAATAATGTATTTTTGTTTAAGAAACTAATATATCTATAACCGTTTTCCCTTGGAGCGGCTATAAGATTTTTTATATCATCTAATCTAATTTTTCTAAACGATACATTTGGAATAGTAGTTTTATTTTGCACCCAGAAGTAATATTTGTTACTAAAGTTTTGTGCTACTTGATCATAAACTAACGAGCTACTATACTGTGTATCGCCAAATGGAGCATTACCTGTAATACCTAATGCCAATCCATCTGCTGTACCAGAAAGTTCGTTCCATTGTGCAGGTAGGAAATTACTTTCTACCCACTCGTATAATTGTATGGATGATACTTGTGAAAGTGTGTTTGTATTATCGCTTTGCCAAATGTCTGAATCTTGGTAAGGTTCAGTAAATCTTGCTTTTGAAATATCCCACCAAACTTCGCCAACGTGTTCTTCGCCCCAAAATTGTGAAGTATTAACACGCAAGTTGTTCAACGCACCTACATTATATAATGCAGGATCAGTACGGTTTCTGTATTTTATTTCTTGATCTGCAGGGCCTGCTATTTTACCTTGTACAGGATCAATATAATCAATATAAGTTTCTATTCTGTGTTCACGTTTGTTGTACAGCACAATACCTTGAATTTTATTAAGATCAACTTGTCCTGATTTACTTCTAAGATCACTCCAACTTACTGTATTTTTTGGTTTTCTATAATCTAAGAATATACCAAAACTTAAATCACTGTTTTGATAATCAGGCATACTTACATAAATGTGATTGTTGTTATTGTTTAGAACCTCACCAAATGCAGTTTGTGCATTCTTAAATTGTAATTGTTCAGAGTATATAAATGTATCATTTACTTTTTCATAAACTGTTACTACTCCAGTGTCTAACTTAACATTATTAAACACAGTAAACTTACTATCAAATACTGTTGCACTTTCGTCAAATGTTGTGCTGATAATTTGATCACCGTTTCTTGAACTTACTGCTAATGAATTATCAGTTATTGAAACGTCTGTACCAAATCCTTCGCTTTCTTCGTTGCCAGGGGCACGTATTACTTGGCTTTGTGCAAATGTTCCGTTGCTTAACTCGTAAATATAAACTACGCCTTGGTTTGCTCCAAATGTATCATCTGACGGAGCAACAACTGCAACGGTATCGCCATCTGGACTGATGCTTATTGCAGATCCCCATTCCCCTGATACAACTCTTAACTCTTTAGGAATTATTTCCCACTTAGTAATGTCAAATGCAACTTCGTATGCGCCTGCACTATCACCAAATGCACTTGTTCTCATCACATCGCCGATAACCATGTTCTGTTTTGATTTGTAGTATGAACGCTTGTACTGTACAATGTCTCCTGCTTCGTAAGCAATAGACAATCCTTCTGTAACACTTGCATCAAAAGAACTATCTTCTTCTGTTAGTGCGCCATAGTATCCTCTATAACGAGAACTTTCAACAATTTCTTGTAAGAAAGGATTGAATATTGTTTCAGTGCTTGGAGCCTCTATTGTTTGGTGCAACATAAACTTATCATCAGTTTGTCTATATATTAATAGTACGCTGTTTGCTGTACTATCTGCATATGACTGTTTAGCAATGATGGCCATAACTTGTCCATTATCACTAATATCAAAACTGCTCGCAAAGTTTAGTATGTTTGCTTGTGGATCATAAATTGTTTCGTCTGTGTAAAATGTCAATCCAGACCTATTTGGAATAAGTCCTACATAATCAATATTACTTTCTATGTTAGCCCATGCATTTGTACTAAATGCTTGACCTGCACTAAGATTAGTTTTTGCTTTGTATAACTGTCCTTGATTATGTACAATGTCTCCTAAGGCATATGGGTAACTATTTTCCCATTCACCTTGATAGTTTTCGTCCTTGCCAGATTTCCAACTTATGTTTGTCCAAAATATATTGTTTAAAATAGTATTAGAGTTTGCTAATGCTGAACTGACATCTTTGTTAGCTCTATAGTAATCATCTTTATAAATTACAATATCGCCTCTTTCGTATGTAGTAAGTTTGAACTCACCTTTGAAAGCATCAGTTGGCAATGTGCCGTGTCTATAAAATTCTAATGATCCAGGATTATCTCTTTCTGCAAATTGATTTATTAAATCATCTTCACCAGGTATAGGTTTTGTACCTACAACAAGAGTATAATAATTATCCTGCTGTACAAATTTAACCTGTGATCCAAATCTTCTACCAGCTGTTCTATACTCACTTACAAAAAATTTGCTTAGTGCATAAGTGCCTTGTGGCAAACGTCTATAAATTGCAACTGCGCCTTCTTCACTTGGACCTTCTGTTCCTGCAGGATCTGCAGGTAAGTGGTATAATTTTCTATAATCTTTATTTGTTGAATATGGTGGATTGGCAGGTCTTGATGCACCTGTTAAAATAGTTTCTTCGTTGAAGAAATAATATTCGTTATCTTTAATTTCAGGATCGTCTACAATATCAAAATTATTCTCAGCTCTTAATACCATAAGTTTACCAATAGGATCTCTTTCAACAATAACATCATTGTCAAAATCTGCTACTGTACCCATTGTGATATTAACATCACCTGGCGAGCGCAATGTTTCATTGGAAGTTCTACGTATTTGATATCTACCGATGTTGTTTAACTCTTCCCACGTACCAGTTTTAATTTTTATGTAAACTCTTACAGTGTTAAACTGTCTTCTAAAGTACATAACTTCTGCTGTACTTGTTGATTGTGTGGTAAGTGCTAAGCCGCCTAATCCATCTCTTGGTGTTTGTATATCTTCAATAATATCTCCACCGTTCGGATTAATTGTTAAATTACCACTACTGTCTTCAACATATTTTGCTACAGGTTCAAAAGCATTTCCAGAAAAATCAAAATTGTCAAATGTAAAGTCAATGTATCCGTCCCACAAGTCATATGCTTGCACACTTTTATTCATTAACTCTTTAGTTGAAAAACCTTTAGCTATAAGATCTGCACTTGTTGCATGTTGGAAGAATCTTAATTCATATGCTCTTGGATCGGTAATTATGTCTCCATTGCCGTCAAAGTTTTCTGCATAGTAAGCATCACTAAAGACTTTAGGTAGTTTTACAAGGTAAAACTTACTTAATTGTGGTCCTTCAACAGTGCCGCCCGGATCACCTCTATAACTAAGATGTGTTACAAAACTTGCATTGTTTTTCTGTGTGACATATGGTCCAACCTCAGCCACTGTATCTTGAATATTGTAATAATCGTTTACAGGATCTGTTTCGCCGGCTTGTCTAATATCTGCATAAACTAAACCTTGGCCTTTGTCAATTTGATTGTTACCGTTACTGTATGACAGAGGAGTGTTAAGGAAGAAGTATCCACCTATTGCATCACTTGTGCTTAGTGTGTTTGTTTCATCGTAAAACCCAACAAAATCAAGTTCTTCAATAAACAACTCACCTCTTGCACTTAATTCGCCGTTTACATCGGTTATATAAATTATTGCACTGTCGCCTGATGTATCTACATAATACACAGTACCACTGCCTGTGTCTGTAGTAACACGTTGCCCAACAGTAGGTAATGCAACAAATGTTTCAATCAACAATACATGGTCAATTTTAGCTTGAATTTCAAACTCTGACGTAATTAATTCTTTTGTAATATAAGGTATGTCACCGTTAAAAGGAGTAAACGTGTCTAAAGTAGGATATGCAAAACTATTACTATTCCATGCTAAGTTTATTCTGTCACCTGCAACTGTACCTATGTACATATCAAATGGTGCTCTAACAAGTATATGATCTACTGTTGTATTATTAAGTCCTGGATTACCTGCTAATAATAAATTTAAATCTGTACTGTCTGTATCAGATCTTGAAATCATCAAACTATAACTATCAAATGTAGTAAATGCTTGCTGATCAACTCTTGGGTTAATCTGTCTTACTGCCTGCCAAAGTTGTTCTCTATATTTTACTATATCATTTTTTGTATAAGTTGCTGTTTCGTCAAATGTATCTTTGTAACGAGTTTTTACAGCACTTGCGCCGGGCATACCAACTGCAAGATATTCTCCGTCTGGGCTTACATCTATGCTTGCGCCAAAGTCTGTAGACGTTGTATCTAAATATTCTTCGTCGAACGTAATTTCTTGATCGAGTGTTAAATCAAAATTCTCTTTTGTGCGTTTGTAAAAGTTTACTTGTCCGTTACCTTGTCCTTCTGCACTTACAAATACATTTCTGTTATCTCTATCTGCAACAACGTATCTTGCAAAGTTTTCATAGTCACCTGTGTCTGGTAAATGATTTTTTACTTCCTGTTTTTTTGACCATATTTCGTTGTGGCGTAATACATTCCAATCACCTGCAAAGTTATTGATCCATATTTTTTGATTTTTGTAAAAAGTATTGCGACCAAAAATATCAATGTCTGAAAGCTCTTCATATCTAACTGAGCGTAACTTAGTCAGTCTAAACTTTTGCCCTGCAAAATTAAGTAAGTCTGAATCTTCATTTACAATAATATCAATCGTTTTAAGACTTGTTCTGCTTACTTCATATATTCCGTTAACAAGAAATTCGCCAGCATTTAATATACCAACAAGATCACCTTTTTGTGCAACTGTACTTGCTAAGGTATCTAATGTTAAAGTATAAATGATATTACCTTCACGATTTTCAACTTGCTCTAAAATACCGTTAGTTGCTTGCGCCGCTGTTTCAATATGTTGATATACATTCCAATCTTCACTGTCGTTACCTTGTGTCCAAATGTAATCATTTAGTTTTAATAAATTAACATTGCCGGTTGTAAGTTGTTGCTTGTCGCCAGCAATAAATTGCACATCACTTTCGTGTACATTACCTGTAGTATCAATATAACGGTTAACATTTGCGTTTTCTTCAAATGTATTATCAATATCAAAATGTGCAGGTCTATCGTTCAAGTCTGATGTTTTTACATAATAAGTTTTTTCAACATTTGTCGGTGGTACATTATTTGTAAGTTTAACAATCTGAGGAGTGTTCTGCAAGTTTTCTTGTTTAATATCAATTTCAATTTGATCGTAACTTTCAGAGGCACCGTATCTACCTATCTGTAATGCCCAGTCTTCGTAAAATTCTAAACTGTCTACGTTTTCTTGTGTGTTTAATCTACTAAACAATTTTGTCAAGGCATTCTGCGTACCTTTTTCTTGTATCATTCCTTGATAGAATTTATATTGACTTATATCGTCAATTACAATGTTTGACAAATATTCACGTTTTTGAAAGCCGATTAAATGATGAGCCATTTTTTGTAGCTCACTATCGTATCCTGCTGTGTCTACATCATAAAAGTCTGCAAACTGGTTTGTTCTTGTATCAAAGTTTGTAAGCAATTCAGCTTCAGGCTTTTCGTTAAGCCTAAAATAATTTTGGTCATTAAAGGTTGCGTTACCAGGCACATTTGCTGTAGCAACATAATAAAATTCTTTATACTTTACAAGTTGTCCAATTACATAATCTTTGTAAGCCTGCCACTCAACAACTTTTGCTTCGTCAAATATAAATCCAGGAACATTTAAACTGGCATCCCAGTCGTCACTTCTGTATCCAATTATTTTAAGTCTTTCTTGTCTGTAACCTGTTCTTGGTTGGTATATAATATCATCAAATGATGTTACATTGTCAAATACAACAATATGTTCATGCTGTACTATAGGTAATATTATTCCGTATATTCCGTTGTCAGTTTCTTGAACAGTAAGTCCAAAGCTATTTCCTGCTCTAACTAAATTACCAAATTCTTTATCTAATGGTTGACCTGCACTATCAACTATGCTATAATCATAGAAGTCGTCATATAAGTTATCAACATTACCCACTGTTGGTGGATTAAATTCTAATTCATTTGCACTTGGCGAAAGTGTAATGACTGTACCTGCGGCCCAACCTTGTGTAGTCCAGAATAAAAATTCTTCTATTGCTTTGCGCCAAGTTTCAACTTGTCCTGCGCCGCTTACATAGTTAAAAGAAAATCCTAATTCTTTTAGTCTTGCATCGTAGCCTAACAGAAAGTCAACTACTTGTTGACTGGTTTTAAGTTTTTCACCATATGCAAGTCTTTTTACAACTTTTTTATCAAATGCTTTTGCAATGGTTGCAGTTTTTCCGCCTACAATTGGTAAGCCACTTGGTAGTTTTGCTAAGTTATCTGTATCAAATGTTTCGCCGGCTGTAAAACTTTTTGTAGCTCTGTAATACGTATTATTAAATTCTACTATTTGTCCATCTGAATAACGACTGCCTGCTTCCCATGCACTAAACGTCTCACTTATTCCTCCAACAGTAATTGAATTAAGTGTGTTTGTATCAACTTTATCGAAGTATTCAAAGTAAGGCTGTATGTCTGTATAACCTCTAATAATAAATCCATCTGGTGCTTTTTGTATTGCAACACCACTATAGCTAATTGTTTGTATAGGATTACTTTTATTGTAAACTACTTTATAGTTTTCTTTAGGCAGATATATTCCGCCTTGTTGTGCTCTGGTAGGACTTCTACTATCAATTAATATATTTAATTTATTAGTATCACTGTATCCAGCAAGTCGTAAAACAAGTTTAGTATCTATGTTTGTAACTTCGTTTTGGTAATCTTTGTATACTTGTAATATGTCACTTGCAATTAGATTGTAAATGTAATTCACAAATCCTGATGTGTATACTCTTGTGTTATCTTTTTGTGTGTTTGGAAAAACAAGAGAATTCATACTAATTGGTTTATTAGTTTGAGTATAAATTATTTGATTTGCAAGGTTCTTTTTGATACGTGATCTATCAAATCCTAATGCAAAAGTTTTTGCAGGATTATTTACAAGCATAGAACGTATTACTGCAAACGCATATCCTGAACTTTTGCGCCATGCATTTTCTACAGGTGCTATGTCACCAAATTTATAACTTTGAGTAGCTTGTCTTGTAATAAAGTTTTTAGCTGTACTACTTTCAATTGGACTTCTTAAATTACCATTTGAATCAGACGGTATTGATTTTAACAATCCTGGACGCTTATATTTGTTACGTATTTTTATTTCTTTGCCAGGCTCTCTAACAATACCTTCTTGCAAATCTTCCCATAAAATAAGGTTATCACTTGTGTAAGGACCTTCACCATATGTTTTGTCCCACCATCTTGGTTTATCATGAAATCCTAATACTTCCCAAGGATGACTATGTGGGCGGTCTGTATCTAATAGGTAAGTGTAAACGCCTCTCCAAAATCCTGGTAGCATGTCGCCATTAGGAGCATTTGAATTACTATAGTTAAATGTAAAGTGATTATTTCTATCATAGAAACTTGCATCAGTATAATCATTATCTACTAATCTCAACCATTTTGAAAAACTTGCAAGCATTGACGAATTGTTTTCGTCATAACTAAATCTATTTTTTCTAAATGCACCTGACAAATAATCATCAATATCAAAAAAGTCTGTATCGTACTTAATTTTAATGTTGTTGTAAATACGCTTTTCTAATTCTATTAATAAGTCATCTCTATAGTCTTGGTAAGCTCTTACCATACTACCGTCGTGTCCTCTTATAAAAGGCACTCCGTTTGGATATATTTCATAATCTGGTGAAATTTGATTTACAAAACTTGCTGTGCTTTTTGGCATAAACACAGGAATACTCATTCCTGTAAAGTAAATCTTAATTACTTCTCCGTTGCTATCTGCTGCCGCTGCCGCACTTTCATTTTTAAACACTGGCCAGTGATAGCCTTTTTTACCTTCGACCTTTTCAGCTTCAGTAAGCTCTGGTGGATCATTTCTTACATCACGCAATGCTTTCTGTTCTGATGCTACCTCGCCATATATCTGATAAGCAACATTATCTTGTGCTTTTTCAGTTTGGTAAGTATCATCAATTACTAATGCAGGATAATATTTTGGAAACAATCCTAACTTAGTAGGCGTAGGCGGAACAAAGTTACCGTCTGACAGATCAAATTCCATAACCTCAATTGTTTTGCCTGCTTGAATATCTTTAAGTATAGTTACAAAGCCACTATTACTAAAATCATAATCTCTTTCGTGTACTAATTGCTCACCTTCATAGTAAACATATACTGAACGTGTGCTTATAGAATCTAAGTTGAAAACATTTTGTAATGGATAATCTTTAATTCTGGCATCCAATACTTCGTATGTTTGCTTTTTGCCGCCAACATAACTTATCATATCTGAGAAGTAAAATGGTGCTGTAGTAATTTTATCAGCGTTTAGAGCTTCCATTACTTTATCAAAGTGTGTAAGCAACGGACCGTCAAATCCTAAGTTACTTGCAGTTTCAATAAAAATTCTTTTAAACTTTATGTATTCATTCTCAGCGTAATCAAGTGCTTTGATTATATTATACTTTTTATTAGTTAAATGGTAGTGTGCTAATGATAAAGGAGCAGAGTGTTTGATAAAACGCTTGCCGTGTTTACTATAGTTCCCTAAGTCTCGTAGATTGCTTGTGCCGGGAAATACACCATTGTAACCTTCAATATCTTCTATTGTAGTACCAACGTGGTCAATTGCTTCGCCTAAAGTAAATGTTGACACATCTAAGTTGTTAGGATTTGAAACATAGTTAATAGGCAATTCGTATTTGCCATTTTCGTTAGCATTTACAGTATTACTAAATGCACTTATTTTAATCTGGTCGTTAACTTCACAGTCTTTTGTAAATGTTATAAACTGTGCTTTGTTAATTGTTGTAATTGTATAGTCTACATCGCGTAATTTAAATTCGTGATTCTTAAAAACTTTAATTTTTAAATCTGTAATATCTGCAGGATTAGTATACTGCGATATTTCAAAGTTGTTAAGCTGTATTGGTTGTGCTGTGTATTCTTTACAAACAAATTGCTTTGTTAATACACTATCACTACTCCAACCGTTAGCATAATCAAAATCATTAATAGATTTGTATATTTTTAAAAATGCAGTATCCGTTCTTTGTGTAAACGATAATTCAGGATCTTCATTTTCTACTAAGAATGAATCAGTAAGTAGATTAAAATTAAATTGTATATCGCCACTATTAGTAATATTTTTGTAGCTAAGTGCAATTCCTAATTCACTATCAATTGCTCCGGTACCTTCTTTATAAGAAATAATATTAGTACCTTTAAAGTTTTGCATCTCTGCATCAGTAAGATTTTCAAAATGCAATTCAAACATAGGATATTGATTAATATCTGTTTTTGTTTGCGCAACTTGCCAAGCGTCACCGTGATAATGATATGTTTTACCAATATTTTTTAAACCGTTAGTAACAAATACTAATTCTAAATCCACAGGATTTGTATCTGCAGGTGCAACTAAACTAATTTGTCTTTTAACATTTTGACCTTCGCCTATAGTAATAAATTTAACTTCGTAAATTTTACCTTTTACTAATATGTCATTGTCTGCTGTAAAAAGAATACGCATACCTTCAGCAAGATCAATTCCGTCTATGTTATAACCAATCTGTCCTTCAATTGTACTAAAAACATCTGTAGTAAATGTATCAATTAAGTCTACGTCTTTTTTAGCTAATACGCCGTAATTATATAATTTTAGTCCTGCATCATATTCAATAATAGGACGGGAAGCTCTTCCGCTCTGATCAAATGTATCTGGTAAATGGTTTAGGCGTAAACTTTCTTCGATTACACTTTTATGAAACCATCTATTGTTACGTGCCCAGGGATTTCTATCAATACTTCCTCTGTTTGAAACAATATAATCTTTTGATTCAGGATATGAAAGTGCATTGGAAAAGGGATTTGTATCAAAAGCATCTGTATCAAACGCAATATTTTTATCATTATAAAATTCAGCGGCAGATACAAGGTCAACTGTGCTAACAATTTTTATAGCATCGCCTACACCTTCTATGTACCATTCGCCTTCACCGTACATTGCCGGTGTAACTTGTCCTCTAAATTTTACTTTCATACCATTTGACAATTGCACTGAATTGCTACTGGTGTAAGCCTTTTTGTTTAGTATTTCTTTTTCAACATTAATCTGTGTTGCATCTTCAATATTGTATATTCTAAATAAGCCGCTTGTGTCTTCTGCATTTTTGCTTACATAAAAAAGTCTGTCTGGAGCATTTTCAGGCACTGTAAATACAATTGTGCCTTTTTCAATATACACATTTGTTATTTCTTCGCCTTCTTCACCTAATTTACGCTGACCGTCAGTATAAAGTGTTGAAACATTTTCTGCATCGTCAAAAGTAACACTTCCGCTTTGAGGTAAAACAATAAATTCACCTATGTCATAATTAGTTGCGCCATACACTTGAGAATCAAATGCGCCGTCGGCTTTTATACCCTCTTTGCCTGCTGTGATAATAGCAGTACCTGGTAAAAATGATCTACTTAAACTAAATGCAATTGGATGCCCAGGAGAATCTATTTCAAATTTGTATGTTTGGCCTCTATATAAACTTAATGAAGGATTGCGTTCTACTAATCCGTTAAACACATATGCAGTATTATCATCATCTACAACTGTTTTGATTGTGTAGGTGCTTTCTATTTCTATACTTTGGCCAAATATATCAACTGACTGTGGTCCCTGAGGTAACCAATAATATTCTCTAAAGTTTGTAAATTTATCAAAGTCAATATTTGGATTCCATGCATAGGATTGTTGCTCATTTAACTTTGAATGGTTGACTGTTTCGCCGCCAAAAAATTCTGTAGTTCCTATAAAGTCAATATAGTCTTTAACATATTCTACATTTTTCAGTTTATCTTCATATACTAATGCAGGACTTAACTGGTAGTCTTCTCTAATTTTACTTACTTCTGGTAAAAAGGTATCGTTTGGTTGTTTTGACTTTGTGTATTTTTCTCCAGCATAAGCATTAATTTTTTCTGCTGTACCTGGTTGTACAAGTTGATCAATTGTACCTTGTAAAAACTTTTCATTTGCCGCAGTCCTAAAAAAGCGTGGTAGTAAATCTTTTGCCTGCCTTTTGCTATTATTGCTCAAAGGAACTGGACTGTCATTAAGTTTGTCTTGATTGGCCATTAGTAACCACTACCTCCACTGCTACTGCCGCTACTTGAGCTTGAACTGCTTGAACTACTTGAACTACTTGAGCTACTTGAACTATTAGTGATTGTAGATGTTGTAGTGCTTGTTGCTGATACAGTGTTTGTTGTAACACCTGCATCTGCACTTGTAATTACCGTACCTGTTGCTTGCAAGCTACTTGCTGTAAGTTCATCTATGACTTCAATATCAGAAACTTTTAGATCACTTATAAAAACTTCATCCATTTCTGATTTAATTTGGAACAAGCTACCAAATACTTGATCTTTTTGTCTTGGAACAACAATTATTGATCTTAATTTTGGAGATAATTTATTCATTATGTATGAACTTAATTCTTGGAAGAAGAAAGTTTCTCCAAAGTCCCAATTTTCTAATTCAAAAAATGCATCAACTGCTTGAACAATTTCTGACTTTAATTCATTTTCGTTTGTTACCAATGCACTGTTTTTTACAATTTTGAATATTGTTTGTAAACTATCATTTGCTCTGCTACCAAACAGTACTTTATATCTACCAGGATGGTAAACTACATCGTCACTTATAGATTTAATTGCATTTATTTTTGCACCATATGTTCTAAATAATTCATCATTACTTGGCGGTATAGGTAATAACGCTGTAGTGCTTGAAATGTAATTACGCATTGCAGTATCATAACTATTTGTCAACACAAATGTATCAATAATATTGCTTACACTTGGATCAATTCTATGATTACTATCTGCTACATGGCTGTAACTAAATTTTAGTTTGTCTCTACCTATAAATGCTTTGTACTCTGTTGTAATTTCTGTATTGTTAGCAGACTTGTTTAGTATTTTAAATACTGCTTCTTCTATCAAGTAAAAAATTTGTCCTTCAGTTCTTGAACTGTAAGGTGCTATTCCAGCTTCGTTAGTTACTACTGTAACTTCGCCTGCAATATTATCTATATACTTGAAACTTTCAACACCGTCTGTAGTTACATATCTTTTTTGGAAAATATATTTGGTACTAACATTTGTTTCAGGTTTTACAATTTCTTCAAATACTTCAGGATCATCAAAAACACCATTGTCATCATCGTCAAGGAATGTAAGTTGTAATTTCCTTGTGTCAATATATCCTTCTGCATCTCTATATGCATCGTCTATTAACCAACGCAGGTCATAGTTGAAAGGAGTAAGTTCGTCAGGTTTAGTATTAATGTTTAATACTGTAATTGTATCTCTAAATGTTTTTCCTGAAGATGGATCATAAATTTTATCTGCTGAATCAAAGAAGAATTTTACTTCATTGGCACTTTCAAAATTGTATCTTGCATTTCTGTGTGTAATAATGTATTTTTGTCCATCTGTGGTTAAGTTGATTATCCAACTTGAATCTAAGTTCTGGCCGCTTATGTCGCCTGTTTTACCTAAACTAAAGTTGCCTACAGAATTTACATTTTCACTTAATATAAGTTTCCATTCTCTGTCAGTAGCATAATCGTATCTTATTGCAAAGTTTTTGTAAGCAAACATCTTGTCAATAATTTGTACTTTTATATCGTCTGTAAATATTTTAGATAATGACGGAATAATTTGTTTAAGTATTGCACCATCTGGAACTATAGTTTTAAAAGTAATTGGACCTTTGCCGTTTTGCTGGATAGTGGTTCCGTCGCCTACTATGCTGTCTACTGTAGCATAAAGATAAGTTTTACTATCTCTATGATCAGCTTCACCGTCCATTAAAATGTTTTGGTTGTTTTTAACCATAAAGTGTTTGCCTGCCGGTGCTTTAAATTTTAGTAATGCACCAACTTCAATAAGTTTTAAGTTATTTGTAGTAAATGACAATCCTACCGGTAAAGGAGAACTGTTTACATCTAAAAAGTAACCAGTAATTTCATTAGTAGCTGTTTTTACATTTGACCAAGCCGCATTTAAATCTTCTGCATTAATTTTTGGAAACTTATCATAGTAAAAATTCTTTACACTATTGGATTTAATAATAGGTTCTAATGTGTTTACTATTAAACCTTCAATATCGCTTTGTGATCCAAATACAAAATCCTGTGTTTTATTGAAATATTCTTTGTACAGTACTCCATCTTCAGCAAATATCTTTGTATTGCTGTATTTGCCTGTAGCATCTTTCAAATCAAAGTAACGTGATATACCACTACTTACTCTGTTGACACTTTTTGTTTTAATAATATCCTGACTTACTTGTAGTGGACCTAAGTTATAATCCTCTGCTGTAATAAGTCTATTTTGAATGTAAAATGCAGCCGGTGCATTTTGTCTAATTTCATTATTTGATTCAGATGCTGATCCGTTTGTTACAGGAGCCGCTAATTTTAATGTAAGCGTAAGTGTTTCTTGTGAACCTGTTACGCTTTGATAAGGAATAACAACTTCAATGTTACCCATTGCGGCTGGAGTAATTGTGCCTATTAAACTATCACTTGATCTAAAATATGTTTTGTAGTTTCCGCTTGGTAAGTCTCCAAAAACTCCATCACTAAAAACAAGGTTAATTCTATCACCTATGCGTGTGCTTACAGAATATACCTTACGTATATTATTAAACAAACTGTTATAGATTATGTTATTACCTTTTATAGCTTCTAATTTAGTCCATTGATCTAATTCAACACCGTTGCTGTCTATTTCATATAACCAAACATCTGTGTCGTTAATTTTTTCAGCATCAATTGCAACTGTCTGATTAGGTACAGGTGTAGCTAAACTAAATGTGCCGTCTTGTATTTTACCTTGACGGAAATGCATAAAGAATCCTGTGTTACTACTGGCAACACCTTGTCCGTCATCTCTGAATAAGAAAGCAGGACTTACACCCGGTAGCGGTGCTTCTTCAACAATGTTCTCACCTTGTAATGTTGATGAAACTACTTCAAAGCGTGTGCTTACACCTTCGATGCTTTTACTAAAAGGAAATATAGCTTGTGAAACATTAGTAGCATTAAATCTATACTGTGAAGTTTGTACATTTTCGATTGTAGCATTTTTTAAAGGATTACCAACTTTATTAGTTTTTGGTAAAGCCGCATTTACAATTTTTGTAAACTGCTCAAAATAATTGGCATTTTTATTGTCGTTCCATTTGACTGTAATGTTGCCTAAGTTAAGTCCTGAGCTGTCTAATACATTTTCTGTAGTACGCACAGTGTCTATTCTTAGTAAGCCATTTGCGGCTTGGTTACGTCTTGGATTGTAAGAAAGCATACGTGCAAGACGTAAAATACTTTCTCTGCGCTCTGCTGTTTCAAGGAAGTTTTCTCTTGCATTAAGGTCAACACGGAAGCTGATGTTTTGACCAAGAAATGCAATAAGGTCTATAAGCGCAAGATATTCGCTTGATTCAATGTAATCGTTAAAGTCCTCAGGATAATTGTTTCTGAGGTATGTAATCATCGTTCTGCGAAGATTATCAAAGTCGTAACTTTGAAAGTCAGCGTTGCGGAACGATTGGTAAATTCTTTTCCAGTCTTCGGCTACAAGTAACCTTGACTGTCTATCAACTGTAGACATATTTTGCTTCCTTATACTTTAATATTTAGCTAAGATAATAATGTGCGTATATTTTTCTTTTAAGCTAAACCAGCGTTTTGATCGAACTTAAAACGCATTGCTTCAGAAATATTATACGGAAGATATGTCAATAATGCTTCTACTTGAATGCCTTGTTCGTAAGTGTCAACAATTATTTCGTCTACAGATATACGTGGATCAAAATTTACAATTTCAGTAACATTTCTTATAATCGCAGTTTGTATCTGTGAAGTAAACGGCTCATATAATAAGTCCCAAATTATGCATCCAAAAGTTGGATCGCTTAATTTTTCCCCTTGCCTAATGTGAAAATGGTTAATAATATCTTGTTTAATTAATTCAAAGTCATACAATGCAAATTCGTTCTTATTTGTACTTTGTGTACTAAAGCCTTTATATGCTCGTGTAGTAGGATTATCCACTTTTGTAGTGGATTTAACTTTCACTGTTTTATATATGTCTTTTTCTAAACTGCTCATATCGTATTTATTTAACTTCTGGCATCACCTGTATCGCCATCGCCACCGTCTGCATTTGCAGTGCCGTCGGCATTTTGTGTGCCAGGTAAATTCTGTTCTGATTCTGCTGGAACTGTTGCTTCTGCTAAATCTTCTCCATCTTCTGGTTTCTGGTTTTGTTGTGCCGCTTCGTCTGTAGGACCTAAAGGTATGTAACCTTTTCTAAATCTATATGCACCGCCTTCACCTTTGTATGCACTAAAATGCATAGCATCGTCTATCGAACTCCATGCACCTCCCCAACCTAAGCCATGCTTGTTTGCAAGCTCTAATGTGTTAGATGGCATATCAGTAATAGGCGCATTTGCAGGTCTTGGACTAAAGAATCCATTTGGTCCATTGTTCATTACAGGATTCGGTGGATTAATATCAATAGCGCCACCTGAAGCATGTACAGACCAACTTGATCCACTTACAGTTTGTCTCTTACAGTATCCGCCCAATGATTTAATTTGGTAACCTGTAGCTTCTAAGTCATCAATAAATCCTTGGAAGTTAGGAACAAATAGTTCTGCAACCATTGTGGTAAGTCCGCTCTTAGTTTTAATTTCTCCTAATGCACCATCACCTATGAAGAATGAGTTACAACCTGATCCTGATCCTCGTGCAGTATCTACAGCAAAATCGCCTCTTGTTGATGTTGTTGCTGTACCTCTACCTTGTGCGTTGTTTGTAATCTGTCCGTCGCCAGTGCCACCGTCAAAGAATGTAGATGATTGTCCTGCACCACTACTGCCTGTAACTGTTTTGCTTTGGCCATCTAACGTTTTGCCGCCTATAAATGTATCAGGTGTGATAATTCTATCATTCAATGGTAATATGCCCGGAGATTCTCTATCTGTTTGTTGTGGCTTATATCCTTGTGGATTCATATTTTCATGTTGTGTCCACGGTTCGTGTTGCGGTGCTCTTGTAAGTATACTTTCGTAAGGCACTGCGCCAACCGCACCCGGAAACACATATGGTAACGGAACTGTTACTAATAAGTTTGGTGCCTCTGCACCTTCTGGTGCAGTCGCTTTCACTGCTGTTAACGCTGTTATTGCCGCAGTAGGATCATTTCCTAATGATGCTCCTCCACTTAGTCCACTGTTCCAATGTATTTCGCCTGCATCACCAGCAATAATTCCGCCAGCTTGTTGATTAATATTTGTTGATGCTGTCAAATAACTACTTGCTTGGGTAGTTGTGTTTATGTTGCCGCCAGCAAAAGTATCAATTGTTGTAGCGGCAGTTAACGATACATCTGCGCCTACTAAAGTACGATGATTTGATTCTGTAATTAAGTGTACTTCACCAGTAATGTTTTCATGTCTGTGTCCGGTAACAATAGTTTCTATGTTTCCGTTAATATAAGATCTACTATCTCCACCGGTTGCTTTATTCTGTATTGCTTTTGCACTAAGGAAATATGCATTTGTTGCTGTATCATGTATAGCAAGATCTGATGTTCTGTATTGTGACAATCTACTACTTGAATGTTTAGAACCATCTGTGCGTTCATAGATGTTACCTTTTACAGTTAAATGATCTGCACCTGATATAGAAGTGTTATTATCTTTACCTATTGTAGTATCTGCTTCGCCGTCAATTTTTATTTTATAATCTGCGCCCACAATAACATTTTTATTAAATAATGCTTCAATTTGCACTCTACCGTTTTCTTTGCCATCTTCAAAATGTTGAAAATCTGCCCATCTACCAGATGCCTTAATATTCACGTTACGGCCAGCATCAACATTAAAATCTCTTTCTGCTGTAAAGTTTACATCTTGACCACTCATAACACTAATACTATCAGTTGCATGGATATCAATTTTTCCATCTGAAGTAAGTTCGATCCATGCAGTTCCTCTACTGTTACCAATATAGATTAAGTCTTCTGAATTGTGTAGTAATATTTGATGTCCTGTGCGTGTTCTAATACGTATACCTTCATTTTGAGGTATAGTTTCGTCGCCACCTAATTCTCCTGCTTCTGCATTAACATAAAACGGAGGTCCATCTTCTGCATGTGTTTTTCTTATTAGTTTGTCGTCACCGTCGTCCATTACAATAGACGATCCGCCTAACCTATTAGACGGCATTCTAACTTTGTCGCCTGCTGGTCCTACGCTTGCTTTTGGTGAGCCTGTTCTTTTGTCTAACGGTCCTGGTGTGCTTATGCCAAACACCATACTTGGTGTTTCACGTCTTGAACTTGATGTTGTTGTACCGCGTGTTTCGTCGTATAATAAACCCTGTGCTTCTAAGACACCTACAAAATCTTTATTGTACGGTTTGTTAAAAAGTGTTGGGTCTAATAATTCTGCTGTTTCTAATAATTTGTTATATTCGCCTACAGGAAGTTTTGCACCTGTAAGTGATGGAGGTGTGCTGTCGGTGGTACGCTCAGTAGCTGAACGTGGATCAGGAACCATAAAGTTCATATAGTCATCAGGTATACAACCAATCCAATATCCAAAGTTTGCATTTCCTTCAGCAAAACAAACTAAAACTCTTGTTCCAATATCTGGTGGTACTGCCCACATGCCATAACTTTTTTGTGTGTTAGCATATCCGTCATTTGGTGATAAACCTGTGTTTGGTGTTATACCGTAAAACGGAGAAAGATATCTTACATGTTTTAATTGTCCAGTAAGTTCCGGTGTATCGCCTGAAGTAGTGTAGTTTAATATTTCAACTTCTAAGCCACCCATATATCTACGATCAAGATGATTTACAACAACAGCTTCATATAAAACGTTGTCTCTAATTTCTGGTCTTGATCTACTACTACGTTTATACTGCATATTATCCTTCTTCTACTACGATATACTTGCCATTGCCGGCTGCAATGTGTTTATATTTTACGCCAGGATTATATATTTCTGCTTTTCTTGAAGCTTTACGTGCATCGCCGCGCCTGTCGTAAGTTTTGTTTAAAATATTTTGTACTTTTTGTTCACGTCTTTGTGCTGGTGTTTCGTTATCTCCGCCAAACTGTTTTGTATCTCTGGGGTTTACTTCTTCAACTGATTTATTTGTTTCTACAGTTTCGTCATTTGTTCCTGTATTAGTTTGTGTAATAACCACCGTTGGTTCTGCTTGAGGTAAATTTTGTGTAACTGGTTCTGGGCATGGTGTTTGATCAGACACAGGTTCGCCTAATCCTCCAAATGCATCTAACTCGGCAGCCAGATCGTCTGCGGATGAAGTTGCTGCCGCTGTATCATTAGTTTCTGCTGGGGTAGGATCTTGTGGTATTTGGTCTTTGCCTCGAGGATCCTCTCCATCTACATCTGGATGTATAACGCCACTATCAATGACTGAATTAGATTCACCTACGTTTGTTGCAACTACTGGATTTGATGCAACAGAATCTGTGCCGTATACTCCAATGTCTCTAACATGTGTTCCTGTCCTAAAATCATATCTATCGTCTAAAGGATCAATTGGTCTGTAAACATAAACATCTCCTGCAGACGGTAGTGCCGAATTTGGTAAAGGCTGTGCTCCAGGATGTCCTCTGTCTGGAGATGCTGTTGATCCTGTGCCAGATACTGCACGTTCTGTTTGTGTACGTGGACTTGTACCGATTACACTTTGTCCCTGATTAGGTCCAGCGGGTGTAACATCTACTGAAGTTATTTCACCAGTACCTCCTGCTTTGATATCTTCTAATTGTGTATAAAGTGTATCTGGATCGTGATGAGCAGAATTGAGACCATCACCTGCGTAATAACTTTGTCCTTTGTTAAGTTGTCTTGATGCTCCTTTCATAGCATATGGTACAGGCATACTTGCAAATTCTTGTGCAAGTTTTATCATGTACTTGTCTGTTGGTAATTCACCTGACTTCCAATCATTGTGTTTACGATATCTTTTTAACCTTGTTAGAATTAAAAAATCTTGGACTTCTTCTGAATACAAAGTTTTACGAGGATCAATTCCTGCTGTGTTAATTGTATCAGATAATGATACTCTTATAAATTGATATTTTCCACATGCACTTGATCTTACTCCACTATCTGTTCTATTTTTCATATAACGCAAAAGTTGTGCGCAAGTCATTTGTGTAATTTCTTCATTACGGAGGCCAGGATATACAGCATAATAGCCTAAGCTACCGGATTCATGCTTTGCTATTAATTCTAAAACTGCTTTGTCAATTTGGTCAATTTCATAACTCATAGACCTAATAAGCCTCCTAATCGCCTATTACCAGAAGATATTGCTTGTACTCTTTTAGTGTATTCAGTATTTAAGGCTTGCAGTTCTTGCGCTCGTTGAACCTGAGCATTAGCATTAGAAACTGCTGACACTGTTTTTGATGCCGCAGAATTATTTGCAAAAATTGCATCTCCAAATGGGCTGTAAGTAACTTCACCAACTGAAACTGTCCCAGGTAATCTTGTGTTGGATGATATAATAGGAGTAGGATTACTAAAGTCCTCTCCGTATGCATCTATAATTTCATCACTTTCAGGAACAGTTACTATGTTATCACAATTTGTTCCGCCTTGTTGATTATTCACTGCACTGTTAGCACGTTGTTCTGCACCTGGTCCTGTTTGCGGCGCGGCGCCACTATCTGTAACCACTGCACCTTTATTATTGTCTGTAGGTTCGTCTGCTTGTCCAGTTTTTCTATACATTGTAAGTGTTTGTGTAAACTGTCCACTTGAAAACTTATTAGAAACTTGTGTTACTACATACAATCCGCTAAATTCCGGAACGATTCTTGGCATTTCCATTGTGGCGCCATTTACTTGGTAATCAAACGGAGTTAAAAAGTTAAGAACACAATATACTTGGTTAGTCAAATATTGCACAGTGCCGTTTTCTGTCATGTTAGGATTACCAACAGTTCTTCCTGTATAGTTTCCTGTTTGTTGCGGAATAAAAAACGGATCTCCCCATATGTTTAGTTCTACACTAAGCATATCTGCACTGCTATAGTTTAACATATCATTAAACATTTCTGCAATTTTTTGTCTTACGTCAAAGTCTCTTGATCCTGATGTAACTTGTGATCTTGTTTTTTCAGCAACTTCCTTACCGGCTTCTCTGTTATTAGCATTGCCTTTATTTTCTGCTGGTTTTGCTCTATTTGCTTCATCGTTATTTTGCATAGACATTCTGTTTGCTGTACCAGATCTTTGCGCACCTGTGTTGTTACCGTAGTTTGCAAACGCTGTCTGCATAAATGCCATATTGAACTGTAAGTCAACATTTATAACATCTTCATTTTTTCCTGTATAGATGTAATCATATTGTTTTACTGCCGCCTTTTTTAAACCTTCAATATTAGTAGGTTTTTCTGTAGGCGCTTGTACTTTAGATTCATCATGGAAATATGGTATAACACTGTAAACATATATTCTCGGTGGACGTCCTAATTGTTCAGTAGCAACAGGATCGTTATCAATGAAAACTTTTGTATCTATTCTAAACCATTCTTTGGTTCCATTTTTTGACTCACGTGTTGCAAGTTCTTTTAATTGGTCGCTGTCCAATAACACCTTTTCAATTATTTCATCAATGCGAGTTGCTTTTTCAAAACTATAAACATCTAATGTTCTATCTGCAACTGCAATGTTCGAGCGGTCTGCTGTACCTTCATCATTTTCATCATAAGTTTCTACCATTTTTGGTGCTTGTGTATTTGCGCCTGCTGTATTATTTGTACGCATTACACTTAAACCAAGTAAATTCATTTGTCCTTCATCTCTTGCAAAGTTTTGCAATGCTGTAAGCAAAGCACTTTTGCTTAGGCTTTTTAATTCTACTTGTTCGTCAACTCTATAATTTGTAAACTGTGGTCTTGAATCAAGATCTACATCTGAAGTAACACTTCTTACAATTCTATCTGTTTCAGCGGCACTGCCACCTAAATTACTCTCTACTGTTTTAACAAGATCATTTGGATCTTTAGGAAACGCAACTATAAATCTATCACCGCCCTTTAAGGTATCTTCATCTTCAAGTGCTGTAACTCTATTATTATAAGCAGATGTTACACTATCTTCTTCGCCATTCAAAACTTTGTATACTAAATCCCCTTTTGCTTTTATAGGTGATTTACATTTGGCTGCCGCATCGCCTAATCCTGTTTCAGAATATGCAACTGCTTCAATTTGATACTTAGATCCAGAGCCATCTACTCTAAAATCCATCTTTGTCATTTTAATTGGTACCCAATGTGCATTACCTACAAAGTCTGCATCTGTTGCACCTTCTTCGTCCCAACCAACAAAGTCTATTTTCAAAGCAAATGGTGCGTCTAAGTAATTTGCATAACCAGATGTTTTGGCAATACCTGTAACTGCTTGAATAAAGTTACCCATACTAAATGGTTCTGTAACTTCGAAGCTGATTGTTGTACCTAAAGCAGGTCCTGTTTTTGAATTAGGAGATAAAACAGCATTAAAATCAAGGTTATCAATGAAATATTCCGCATGTGTGTTATCTTGTACTTCGTCGTATGTTTGATATCTGCCTTCTTTACCACCGCCGGAACTTCTAACAATAAATTTGTCAAACTTACCAGCTGATCTATATAAACTTGGATTGTTAAACTGATTAGGATCAAGCAATCCTAATGTAATAATATAATTGTAATGATTATGGTCGCGCAACGGATTAGGAACTTTGCTTGCAGAATCTCCACTGGTTGCTAAAATTTCTTGTGTAGTACCTCTATTAGTAAAAGGATTATTAAAAGTATTGTCTACAAATCCTTTGCCTAAATTACTTAAATCTCCAACGGCTTGCCTTAGTGCTAAAATAGGAGAATATGATTCTCCAAACGCACTTATAATATCTGTTCTATCAAAAGGTATTGTTACAATTTGCGTTTTTGTAATGTCGTTAATATCTAAGAAATTTGTTAAATTGTTTAATGAACCTAAGTTTGTGCTAAACTTTTTGCCAATGTTACCTGCAATGCCTCTAATGTTTTGTGAAAATGCAGTAGTAACGTTACCTGCTACATCATTTAAAGCACCTGATGTTAAATTAGATAAACTACGGACATCAAGTCCTACATTTAAATTATTTGCAAATCCGCTTATTGCAGTTAAGTCCTGATTAACTTGATTAATGTTTTGTATTTGGCCGCCTGCCATATTTTGAAACGGACCAAGTGCTCTTCCGGCAGCACCTGTAGTAAGTCCGCCTGCGCCATCAAGTAAACCTGTAATACTATCAAGGTTTCCGGATTGCGTTCTGGAACCTCTTGGATTATTGTTACTAAGAAATGATATTGGATTTACAGCATTATTAATAGCACCTTCTCTAAGTCTAAAACCGTTTGTATCCAAAGGAGCAGATTGTGCTCCGCTTAAAAGATTTCTTGCAGTACTAAGTGACTGGTCAAACGTTCCTACTTCACGGTTAAAGCGACCGCCTCTTACATTACTTGGCGTTACTCTGTTTGTTGTAGATGTTAAAGATTTTATTTGACTCGAAACGTTGCTTATGTTATTAATCGCGCTCGATATTTTTCCAAAACTAAATGCCATTAGTTGCCAAGCTCCTCACGAAGATATTTTTCTTGTGGAAGGTAAATTTGTGTACCTGGTACAAAGTCATAAATTGGATCTTTTAGTACATCAGGATTTCTTTGTGCAAAAACCCACCAAAAGTTTTTTGTGCCGTATAAATCATAAGCAAGTAAATCCGGTCTATTAGCATAAGGCGGTGTAATACTGTAAAGTACATCGTCTCCTGCCGCAGGAACTGTTCTTGCTCTCATAATATCGAGATAACCACTATTGTTAATAGGTGTTTCTCCGTATGGTCCTTGATCTCTTGAAGTTCCCATTAGATAAATCCTTGATCGCTTTTGTTGTTAACGAAGTTTTCTAAACTAAATGACGAAACAGTACGTCTTGCGTAGTTTGGCGCACACGTAACTGTAAATATTGACTGTGTAGGCACATAATTTGTTTCGCCTTCTGCATTACAACTAATATAGTCAACGTCTGCTGGTAAGTCAGTAGTAAAATTAGTAATTAAAACAGGAACCCCAGGTAATACACTCGGTCCATAACCATAAAGTTTACAAACCACAGGCGGATTACCTAAATGTTGCGGTGATTCACCATAAAACATTTTAGTTGCTGATCTTAAAACACGTAAACACGCTAACCAGTACTTTGCATCATCTTCGTTTTCATTTACAAATTCGCCTGTTATAGTAATATTGTCAACTTGGCTATTTTCATAAGCATTAAAAGCATAGTTTGTATGCGTTGGATGTATTTGAGAATAGTTTGCACTGTGTCCAAATAGTATTGTTGGAGTAAAAGGAAATATCATACTGCCGTTTGTATCATTAAACATACTACAAAGTTCACCTGTACGTAAAATTTCTGGTATTTCTATTCTAACACGCCAGTCAACTGTGTTCTTATCAGTTACTTGTTGCTTGACTACTGCAAGTGTTGTGGTTCTTTTTACAGGACCTGCACCTCTTGTAATGTTTTGTTCAGCATTGGTAGACATACGCACACCACTACCTACTGCTCCGGCGGCATTGACACCACCATTTATGTAGTTGTCAACTGCTCCTTGTGTTGCTCTCATGTTGCGAGATGTAGAGGAACTGTTGTTTGTTCTATTAGCAATAGTAGGTGCTAAGGTTTCAGTGGGGTTGACACTTCTATTAAACGCATTAATAGTTTTTGTAGTCTGCGCCGCTGTGGCATTAGCATTTCTTACACTGCCTTCTAAGTTATTGAAACCGCTATAGTATGACATATTTAATTTCCTATTATTGTTAGTATTTAGTTGACAAAATTAAGTATGTATATTATAATAGATAATAAACCTGGAGAATACTTATATGAAAAAGAGAAATTATCTCAACAACAAAGACATACTTAAAGAGATACACAAAAGCAAGAATACTTTTTGTAGCTATGTGGACAACGACTATGCGCAATTTGATATTATTTTATTAGATGTTGAAAAAATTAACATTAGAACTATTGCAGAAGCAAAACGCAACAAAGCAAAGCGTCTATCAACAGAAGCATACGAAAGACGCAAGATGGCAGGCGAACAAGTAAAGCAAGCACAGTGTGAAGTTGATTACAAAAGCATCACAAAGGAAGAACTTATATTCCGTGTAATGACATTTGACCATATTCCGGACGAGCCCGGACGTAAAAAGACGCCTAAGACAGTAGCTGACACTAAAACAAAGTTAAATTTTCCACCATTTGTACATTACAAGTTTGATGACAAGGGAGAACTACAATTAGTAGGCAAAAGTCATTGGGAAGGTGGTATGGAAAACGGTGGATTTAGTAAATCGCACGGTAAAGCAACTAATAACCTTGCTATGATGTGGATGAAACTGTGTGATCGCTATGCTACAAGAGGAAATGTGCGTGGATACACCTACAATGACGAAATGCGAGGACAAGCAATACTGCAATTAGCACAAATTGGACTACAGTTTGACGAATCTAAGTCGCAAAACCCATTTGCATACTATACTGCGGCTGTAACTAACAGTTTTGTTCGTGTAATTAACATTGAAAAGCGTAATCAAAACATTAGAGACGATATTTTAGAAATGAATGACTTAAATCCAAGTTATACTCGTCAAGCACAAGGAGATTGGGAAGCAAGTGTCAAAAGAAACGAAGAAGCAAGCCAATCTGTGTATAAAGATAAAAAATCCGGTTGACATGTGTGCAAAAATAAGCTATAATATAGCATGTAATTGGAGAATCTCACTTGTTTAAAAAAGCGGCGGTATTTACGGACATACATTTCGGCTTGAAGGGTAACAGTAAAGTTCACAACCAAGATTGTGAAGACTTTGTAGACTGGTTTATCGAACAAGCACAAGCAAACGGTTGTGAAACTGGTATCTTTTGTGGTGATTGGCATCACAACAGAAACAGTCTTAACCTTACAACTATGGATGCTACAATCCGAAGTATGGAAAAATTAGGTAAAGCATTCGAAAACTTTTATTTCTTTGATGGTAACCATGATTTGTACTACAAAGACAAACGTGACGTCAACTCGACAGCGTTTGCAACGTATATTCCAGGTATTACATTTGTAGATGAAATGACTACTATCGAAGATGTTACGTTAGTGCCTTGGTTAGTAGGCGACGAATGGAAGAAGATTAAGAAACTTCAAAGCAAGTACATATTTGGACACTTTGAACTTCCAAGTTTCTATATGAACGCAATGGTTAAGATGCCTGATCATGGTGATTTAACTGCTGATCAGTTTGTTAATCAACGATACGTGTTTAGTGGACACTTCCATAAACGCCAAACACAAGGCAACGTACACTATATTGGTAATGCATTTCCACACAACTATGCAGATGCATGGGATGACGATCGTGGCATGATGATCTTAGATAGAGAAAATGATGCTGAACCACAATACATTAATTGGCCGGACTGTCCTAAGTATAGAACTGTTAAGTTAAGTCAGTTGATTGATCCCGAATCTACACTAATGAAGCCTAATATGTATTTGCGAGTTACACTTGACTTGCCTGTATCATATGAAGAGGCAAACTTTATCAAAGAAACGTTTATTAGAGAACACGGAGTTAGAGAAATTACACTTATTCCGCTAAAACAGATTGAAGAAATAAGCACAGACCTTGATATATCACAGTTTGAAAGTGTAGACACAATAGTTGCTAAAGAAATTGGTGAACTTGATACAGAAAACTTTAATAAAAAAATGTTGTTAGACATTTATAGTGGATTAGAATGATAAAACTTAAAGACTTAACTGTAAAGAACTTTATGAGCGTTGGTAATCAGACGCAGGCTGTTGACTTTAATAGCGAACAACTTACTTTGGTGCTTGGTGAGAACTTAGATCAAGGTGGTGATGATAGCGGATCACGTAATGGTACTGGTAAGACTACTATCATTAATGCACTTTCGTACGCATTGTATGGTAAAGCACTTACAAATATTAGAGCAAACAACTTAATTAACAAAACTAACAGCAAAGGTATGTTAGTTACACTTCATTTTGAAAAGAATGGACAAGATTATAGGATTGAGCGCGGTCGCTCTCCTAATGTGTTGAAGTTTTTTGTAAATGATCAAGAACAAGAGCTTGTTGACGAATCGCAAGGTGACAGTCGTAAAACACAAGGCGATATTACAGACATTTTAGGTATGAGTCATGAAATGTTCAAGCATGTTGTTGCACTTAACACATACTCCGAACCGTTTCTTGCACTTAGACAAAATGATCAACGTGCTATTATAGAACAACTGCTTGGTATTACAATACTATCTGAAAAAGCAGAATCGCTAAAAGAACAAATACGCAGTACAAAAGATGCTGTTACTGAAGAAACACTTAAAATACAAGCAATCGAAGCAAGTAACAAAAAGATACAAGGTAGTATTGAAACACTTGAAGGACGACAACGTGCTTGGAAAGCAAAACAAAAACAAGACATTGAAAAATTACAAAAAGGAATCGACGAATTAGAACATTTAGATATTGATTCCGAGCTTGATGCACATGAAAAACTAACAAACTGGAACGAACACAACAATGCTATTTTGGCTCTTAAAAAAGAATTAAGCACATTAGAGCCTGCATTAGTACGTGCAGACAAGAGCGTTGAAAAAGTTAAAAAAGACATCACAGAATTAGAAGATGCTGTGTGTTACACATGCGGACAAGAACTACATGCAGACAAAAAAGTAGAAATTGCCGAACGTAAGGCTAAAGAATTAGATGATGCTGTTTCGTATCAATTGGAAATACAAGAAAAAGTAACAGGCGTTGCAGAAGCACTTACAGAAATTGGTGACATTAATGGTAAGCCTACTACATTTTACGAAACTGCAAAAGAAGCATACGATCATAGAAGCAATGTTGCTAATTTACAAACTGCACTTGCAAACAAACAAAGCGAAGCTGATCCGTATGAGGAACAGATTAAAGATATTCAAGACACAGCGTTAGTTGAAATTGATTGGACTATTGTTAATCAATATACTGAGCTAAAAGAACATCAAGAATTTTTACTAAAATTACTTACAAATAAAGATAGTTTTATACGTAAAAAGATTATTGATCAAAACTTAGCATATCTTAACAACAGACTAACTTACTATCTTGATAAACTTGGATTGCCACATCAAGTTGTATTCCAAAACGATCTTGCTGTTGAAATTACACAGTTAGGACAAGACTTAGACTTTGACAATTTGTCAAGAGGTGAGCGTAACAGACTTATACTTGGTATGAGCTTTGCATTCAGAGATGTTTGGGAAAGTTTATATCAACAAATTAATTTATTGTTTATTGATGAATTAATTGACAGCGGTATGGATACTGCTGGTGTAGAAAATGCACTTGGAGTTCTAAAGAAGATGGGACGTGAGCGCAATAAAAACATATATCTAATTAGTCATAAAGATGAACTAATTGGTAGAGTGAATCATGTTTTAAAAGTAATAAAGGAAAATGGCTTTACAAGCTACGAAAATGATATAGAAATTTATAATGACTGATCAAAATGACACACATGATAAATTAGCAGAGGCTTACTTAGAATATTTCCGTGCTAACGAAAAGTTTGAACAACGTAATAGTGTTCGTACACATCGTTATGTCCGTAAATGTTTAAGAGATATAAGGCTTTTTGCAAAAGAACGCATGGATGAAATACATGATCATCATAACACTACTCGGAAAACCAAAACCGATAGTGGATAAGGTGATTTAGCAATATATAAGTTCATGCATTGGACTTATAAAGGTATGACAATTGATAGTATTCCAGACGAGTACGAAGGATTTGTCTACTTAATCACTAATCTAAAAACTGGGCAAAAGTATATAGGCAAAAAATTAGCAAAGTTCAAGACAACAAAACCACCGTTAAAAGGCAAAAAAAATAAAAGGCGTGGAACAAAAGAAAGCGACTGGCGAGAATACTGGGGTAGCTCAGATAAATTGAACGCAGACGTTGCAGATTTAGGCCCAGAACACTTCACAAGAGAAATACTATACCTATGTAAAGGTAGAGGCGAAATGTCTTACATTGAGGCAAGAGAACAGTTTGACAGGCGTGTACTTGAAAAAGATGATTACTACAACGGAATCATTAATGTAAGAGTAGGCGGTTCAGACAAACTTCGTAAGGCTCTATTAGAACATACACTTCAGGCAAAACAATCTAACACATAAGGTTAGCGGGCCAGATTAATTTACCGCTGTGGAAAAGGCTACCGTATAGGAGCACACGTAACATGCTGAGCCGCGTCTGGTAATAAGGCGTAGGATTGGTATAGATTGAATGTTAGCAGTCGAAAACACAAACACAGTACATAAAAACTCTTTAGCAATAGGAACGAAGCGAGAGGTAATGTATTATATAGATAACATTAACCTAGTTAATGTATTCTTTATGTTACATATGTCGACGTAGGTTGGGAAAGGTCAGAGCCCATTGTACTTTGTGTATAAACAATTACCTACTTCCAATGT
>Ga0181379_1000147_pt1 | contig 35451 bp, 29 predicted proteins | sample 2SPOviralmetaG_FD_130115 | JGI IMG/M metagenome (GOLD analysis project Ga0181379, IMG submission 130115) | Marine viral communities from the oligotrophic San Pedro Time Series (SPOT) site, San Pedro Channel, CA, USA - 2 SPOT_SRF_2009-07-10 | ecosystem: Environmental > Aquatic > Marine > Strait... | reverse complement strand
ATCAATGACAGGGATCGCGAGTGCCGCTGTGCTGCCGTTGGATATGAAGGCCGCTGCAAGTATAGTAAAAAGAGAGAATACAAAGACTGCTAAAGCAATTGGTATTAATCCAGCTGCAAGATGCACAACCGTGAAGCCTGCTGGGACGACATCTCTGGCGTTAGGAACTTCATCTGGTATTCACGCATGGCATAATGATTATTATACGCGTAGAATCAGAGTTGGCAAAAACGAATCTATGTATAAGTATTTATCTGCTAATCACCCTGAGCTAGTTGAAGATGAGTTTTTCAGACCTCATGATACTGCAGTTATTAGTATACCACAAAAAGCACCTAAAAATTCTATACTAAGAGATGAATCACCATTTGATTTACTTGAAAGAATAAAGAAAGTGGCTACTGAGTGGGTAAAACCTGGTCACAGAAAAGGATCTAACACTCATAACGTTTCAGCTACTGTTAGCTTGAAGCAAGAAGAGTGGGATCAAGCAGGTAAATGGATGTGGGAAAACAGAGACCATTACAATGGTTTGTCTGTGCTACCTTATGATGGTGGTACCTATACTCAGGCACCATTTGAAGATATAAGTAAAGTAAACTACGATATGGCTATGACTTATCTTAAAGATGTTGATCTTAGTAATATTATAGAAACAGAAGATGAAACAGATCTTGCAGGAGAGTTAGCTTGTGCAGGTGATAATTGTGAAATAAAATGAAACGATTAGCTGTAATAGGTGGTATCGGCATGATGACATTTGCTGGTACTAACATGATCTGGCATAAGCAAAAGCTAGATTTTAACTCCAATACACTTGCAATAGCAAGCGGCGCTTTTATAGTGTCAATAGGTATAACTATTAAAATATGAATTATGTGTCCATTATGTTTAGGCGGTATTTGTGAATACTGTAATAGCTAAAATATAAAAAGGGGAGGTCATTACGACTTCCCCTTTTTTGGTTACAGGAACTTTGGGTATGGTGCCCAGTTTTTTTTGTTCCTATTTAGCAAATGGATTTTTAGATTTAGATTTTTTAGCTGCTTTAGCAAATGGATTATTAGATGATCCACTAAAACCTTTATTAAACATATTTTTTTCACTTGTTTTATCATCTCCTTTGTCTGTTAGCTGCCACTCTGGCCAGCCTAATATCATAGCAACAGACATCCAAGCTTCTGTATCTTCATCAAAAGCAGATATTAAATTATTAGTTTTACTTATAACTCTATCTAACGGAACATTAGTAACTGCAGTTATAACTTTAGCCCCTGATTCATACGCTGGATTATTTAAAGCAAAACCTTTTTCAAACACTTCTTCTCTTTTCTGCTTGTTATCAAATGGGTAAGCTGCAGATTTAAATCTTCCTAGTTTACTTTTTATAGCTGGTGAAAATTCTAGTAACTTAATCCAAGCATCTACATATTCAGGTCTATCTTTTTGAGATCTCCTGTATATATCTATACCTAGGTTCTTTAACACTTGAACTGTAACACCACCTACACCTAAACCTCTTAAACTAGAGTCTAACATACCATTAGCTGCATTAACTATTTTCTTTTGTTCATCATCAGATATATCTGAATCTCCAAAACCTAAAGAAAACAAACCTTGTTGCAGTGCATTAAATACCATATTCTGTATTGCTGCATAGTATATTATTCTTGATACTCTAACTCTATTACTTTGAGCTAAAGTTTTGCCTGGCATAGCTCTTTTGTTTACAATGTCTTGAACATCTCTTTTTTGCATTCTAGCGTACTGCATAGGAGTATTAACATACTGTAATACAACTCTACCTAAATCACTAGACTGTTGTGCTGATATTTTACTAGGATCAGAAGACTGTTGTGATTTCTCTGATTCAGCTCTCCAGTCTATTAAGGCTTGCTTATTAGCTTCAGCTTCAGACATGCCTTTGTTTCTCATTAAGTCTTTAACTCTATTTCTATAATAAGAAGCACCACCAAAAGCTATAGCAAAACTATCTGCGTATTTAGTAGGTGCATAACCTTTTTCAAGTATATAACTAAGTACAGCTTTAGCTTTATTCTTAGATGTTTTAGCAGCGTTAGCTATTTCAGACTCTGATATGTTAAGCTTTAGTCCGTTACGTCTGTCTTTTAAATAATCAGAATTAATTAATTGTTTAAAATCTTTCCAGAACTGAGGTTGATTAGCAAAAGCTTTACCAGCTTGGTAAGGATTATTAAAACTCCAATTAACAAAGTTAGCTGCTGATATAGTTTGTAGTAATGCTGATCTAGCGTTTATAAACATAGTAACACCAGTAGAGTTGTTTATATAATCAAGAACTTGATTGCTCAATCTATTTCCTCCTGCTACTCTGTTGCTACCTTTTTTCATTCTAGATAAAGAATTTTCTACAGCTTCTCTATATTTTTTACCGTAAGCAGCTTCTAGCTTATTTAAATTATCCTTACTAAATACAACATCTATATTTTCTTTCCAAGTCTCTAAATACTTACCTCGCTTAGTAGTGTTAAGTATATCTACTAGATCTGTTGTTATAGTTCCATTAGCCCAGCCTTCGCCTGGTTTAGAGTAACCATCTCCTTTAGTTATAGATAATATTTCATCAGCAAATACTTTTAACTTAGGATCTTTTTCTACTATATCAGAAAGTTCTTTTAAGTCTGTTTTAGAAAGTCCTGGTATTTTCTCTCCAACTTTATTCCACAAATAAACTCTTACCGCTTGCTCATTAGTAAATCCTGACTCTGTTTCTTTCTTTAAATCTTTAGGTACATCTAATTGTTTCTTCAAAGCTTTAAAATCAGACATAAGGTTTACTCTCGATGTAGATAAGTTAGTCATAGCCCTAGTGTATGGATCAAGTAAGGCATCTTGATAAAACTTCATAGCTTTTTCACCTTTCTTACCTTTAGGTAATGTGGTATATAGTAAACCTAAAAAGTCTTCAGCTGATGGAGGGATAAAAAATCTTTGACCTTTTTTCTTACCACCTCTCACTTGAGCTTTAACATCTGAAAATACTTTTACTGCATCTATACCTGTCGATTGTTCTAGTATCTCGTTAAATGTAGTGTTCATTTTCTCGCTAGTATTTAATCTAGCTTTTTGAACTTTTGATTTAACATCTATAACGTTTAGTGCTTTTTCAACTGGAGCTACTTGCTTTTTTCTAGGTTTAGTTATTTCAAAATCATAACTGCTTTTATCTGGTGTTATAAAATCATTGCTTTCCCATATGTCTGTTTCCCAGCCTAGTTTTTTAGCAACTCTATCCATTAAAGTAGTGTATAGCTTAACTCTACTTGTTTCTGATTTAAGAGAAGAAAACTCAAGTCTTTTTATTTTAGGTGTTTTACCTACTATATCTAACAAGCCATTATAAACAGTTCTAATAACTTTAACAGCATCACCTGTTCCAGTCATATCTATTCTACCACCTAAGTTAAATTCTACATCAAAACTTCCTTTGCTGTCTCTAGCATCTAAATTGAAATTATATTTTTTCTTACCTATATTAAAAGTAGTTTTTATATTACCAGCTTTATCTGTTTTCCAATCTAACTCTTTTGTTTTCTTTTCACTAAAATTAATTTTATTTTCTTTAGCTAACTGAACTTTAGATTTAACATCAAGTTGTGACATTGCTGTTTTAACTGCTTTAACATTTTGAGGTGCATCATCTGCAAAATAGAAATCATTATAACCTTCAGCGGCTTTGTCTATTATCCAGTTAGCTTTAGCTTCGCCAGTAGAATTACCTAATCCAGTTATATTTTCTAAAGGTATTTCTACACCCATAGCTTTCATGAATTCAAATATAGCCTGTTGAGATTCTGGTGCACGAGCAGTTAATATAAACAAATCTCTTTCACCTGGTGCTTCTTTAAGTTTCTTTATTAAATCAAACAATGGACCTTTTTTACCTTCAACAACTCTATTAAAGTCTGTAAAATCCATTTCATAACCTTGATCTATAAGCTCCATACCTTTTTCAGCAAACTCTTCTGCTGTAAGTTCTATTCTTTCACCTTCTCTTTCTGCAAATACTTTACTGTTTGTTCTAGCTACAGTGTCGTCAAAATCAAATACTCTAATCTTTTTCTTAGGCATGTTAGGACGATCAGCCATCTGCAAAGCTTTGTCTATAGTTCTAGCTTTTTCAACTAGCTCTTCAGTAGTCATCTTCTCGCTAGTGTTCATGACACCTGGCTCGTCTATTTCTGTTTTAGTTTCTTTAAATGCAAGATCAGCTTGTTTAGTTCCTCTAGCTTTAATTATATAATCTAATGTCTTTTTAGCATCTTTAAGCGTTACAGCTTTTTTACCTTTTAATACACCAGCTTTAGTTAAGTTTAGCTCATATATTAATTTGTTTTGAGCCTCTATAATAGCAGGGTTTTCAGATAAAAAATCAGAAACTTCTAAATCATATTTTTTAGCATCTGAAATAAGTTTTCCATTTTTATCTAAAGTCATTTGTTTATTAGGGTTTATATAACCTCTATCTGACTTATACTCGTTATATTTCCTCATGTCAAAAGGATCAATTACATCTTTGTAGCTAATTTCTCCTTTAGCAGCTTGATCCATTTGTTTTTTAGATAAAGGATGTAGTTCAGTAGCTGAGCTCCAATCTTCTATAATATTACCTTCTTTGTCTAAGTTTCTTTTAGGGTGATCTAAAATGTTTTTACTTTCTTTAGATATAGATGCTTGATAGTATTGTTCATGCATAAAATCTTTTAGCTCGTTCCAAACTTTTCTAGGTGCCCGTAAACCGTTTATTATAGCTAGAGAAAACTCTCCAAAAGGTAAACCGTGTTCTTCGTAATTAAAATCTTGTCCTAACTCTCTACTTTTCATAGTAGCAAAATTTCTTAGCACGTGTGAATTAGATTTAGGATGCCAAAGCATATAAGAAATTAATGGCATGTTATCAGGGTTTAACTCTAATAAATCTCTAAATATATCTAAAACTAAACTCTTACCCTCTTTAATGTCTAACATATTCTCTATGTTCTTTTTTAAGGTGTTAGTTTTTTGTCCAGCAATTGCTTTTTCCATTTTAGCTAACTGCTCCCTACTATATTTGTTATATTTTTTAGGATTAGATTTAACCACGTCTAACATTTGCTTTTGAAGATCTGAAGTTTGCATAGTCATACCAGCTTCAATAGCTTCTAATGTCGGCTTCATTGTTTCTATAGCTTCAATTTCAGCTTCTTTAGTAAGTTTATCTATAGTTTTTTGTGATGGATTTTTAACTGTGCTTAACTTTCTTTTTAAAAAAGTTTTAGTATAGTTTTTAACACCAGTTTGGTAATCACCTACTAATGGAAATTTATCTTTAACTGCTTTCAAAAAGTCAGCTCTAGAACTAAAAATACCTGAGCCAAACATTCTAATTTTATTTTTAGATTTTTTTGCTAAGTCCACAAAGAAATTACCTCCAACATCTAAAAAATCTCCTTTTGATTTTTTAATTATATTATCAATTGTTGATTTTTCACCTAAAATTTCAGGTATAGATTTATACCCTTCCTTACTTACTACTTCCGCTATCTTTTTAGCAGACATAGATATAGGACTAGCTCCAGCTTTAATGTCAGCTACTAGTTTTTTCTCAGCTGCAGTTTCTACAGGCATTTTAGACCTTGTAGCTTCATTAGCTATCTTCATAGCTTCTACCATTGCCATACCTTTAGCTAGCTGACCATTAACAGTTCTATCGTATGTTTTTAAATCTTTACCTATTAATAAGTCTCCTTGGACTTTAGATATAGTTTCTGGTGTAGCATTTTTAAACTCAGGTTTTAATCTGTATACAGGTGTCTGGCTAGTCAATCCCTTAGATCGTTTGCCTGTTGGCTCATAAAAGTATTTAATTATTCTATTAGGTAAACCAATACCTCTACCTACAACTTCTCTTGATACATCTATAGATTCTCCTTGTTTATTGACAATAGCTTCTTCACTAGTGACATTTGTTTCAGGTAAAGTTTTTATAAACCTTTTCATATTACTTTTATCTGAAAAGAATTTTTGTATGTTACCAAACTCAGAATCGCTTATAACACCTTTTTCACCTGGCTTAGCTACATTGCCTGTTTCTAAATTAATAAGTTTTTTAGCAAAAGTTAAATTTTTTCTAGGATCAGATATTTTATCTGCAGGTACTTCAAATATTAATTCACCAATTTCACCAACTTGTTTCTTTGGCGCGCCACCTACACCTGGCTTCATGTCTTGTAGCTCTATAGTTTCAACTACTTCTAATATTTCTTTTTTCTTTCTGTTAGCTTCTTTACCTTCAAAAGTACTTATTTGTCTTTCAGTTTCTTTAACAGCAGACTCTTTGCCTTCAACTATAGTTTCAGGCGTACTTGTGTCAGCTACTTGTCTAGCTGTTTCAGAATCGATACTAGTAGTCTTAGCTTTATCTCCTATTTCACCTTCATAAAATGCTTGACGTTTAGGTCTTATATTACTATTAATCCATGTTGAAAGCTTAGTACTACCATCATATCTCTCTAGTATACTAACAAATTCTTTATTGATAAAAGATATAGCGTTTTCAGGTGGTATATCTCCTTTAGCTATGTCATAACCTAAAGCTTTTAAACCAATATTGTTATATTGTTTTATTAAATCTTCTATGCCTTTAGTATCTATAGTTCCATTTTTATATTCTTTAGCAAGATCATTTGCTTTTTTCTCTGACAACTGAACAGGAGTTTCACCATCTTTAACTAGCTCAGCATATTTCTCTTGAGCTTCTTTAACTTTAGCTTTACCTTCTGGAGTTTTTTCTATACCAGTAAAAAAGTAATCAGCTACATCTGCACCGTTTTTAAGTTCTGTTATTACATCTGCGCTTACTTCTTTAAATTTAATATTCTTAACTAAATCATTTAAAGCTCCTTCATTTTGTAATTCTAAAAATTCATTTATAAATTCTTTTTCAATCTGAATATTTCTTTTACCACTTTTAATAAGTTCGTTATATCCAGGTCTTAATTTCATTTCAGCTTCAACTCTATTAAATACACCTAACTCCTTAAGCCTCTTTTTAAATTGATCTATGTATTCTATATCTTGTTTAATTATAGTCTCTCTAGCAGCTTCTATATCACCTTCAGCGCCTGCTAATTCCCTAGCTCTTTGTTCTACAGCTCTAGAATCAAATCTATTTTCAAAAACAGGGTGAAATACTTCATGCTTAAGTGTTGATCCTTTAAAACCTTTTATAACATAGTTTTTACCTCCAGAAGTAAACTGAAATTTACCACTTTTAGGCATCATTGCATCTTTGTTTATTACAAAAAGAGGTTTACCATTTTTAACAGTTTGAAAACCGTAGCCAGTAGATTCAGCAGATTGTTGCTCACCAGCTTCTTGTTTTAGCTTTATAAACTCATCTTGACCAACTTCTTTAACTTCCGTTCCTTCTGCTTTTACTTTTTCAGCATAGTCTAAAGTTTCATCTATTCTTTCTCTAGCTTGACCTTCACCTATGTCAATTAATTCTTTTTGTTTATTTTGCTCAGTTAATATCTCAGTTTCAAGTCTTTCTTTTTGTCTATCGTAATTAACTTTACTTATCTCTTTGTTTTTAAGTAACACATCTAGATCTCTTAAAGCCCCTTCATTTCTTTGTACTTTTAAACCACTCTCTATAAACTTCTTGCCTTGAGCACTACTAGCATCTCCAAAAAAGTCTCCAGCTTCTCCATACATAACTTGAGAAGCTTTGAGTATTTCATTAGCAGCTTTTGGACTAAATCCAATTTTTTGTAATTCTAATGTAGGAACTACATCCCCATTTGCAAAACCAGCTTTAGACAAATTAGCAACATCAGCTGCTGATACTTCTCCAGTTGCTTCAATAGACTTTAAACTAAATACTAAATCATCATAAGTAGTATTCCAGTTTTCTACTCCTTCATTTTTAGCTTTTACAGCTTGCTCATCTATAGCTTTTTTTAAGTTTAATTTTTTACCTAAATTTTTTATAGCATTTATTTGTTGATCTGCTTCTTTAGCTGTAAATTCAGGGTTATTAATTACTTCTGCAGATTTTAATTCTACTGCTTCTGCTATTTCTTCTTCACTCCAACTACCTTCTTTTTTAGTTTTTAAACCTAAATCTAAAGCAATAGTGTTCCATTCTCTATAATTTCTTCCTAATGTAAATATGTCGTTTTTAAAGTTCTTAACAGCTTTATCCATAAAACTGCTAGGATGTGAAGCAGACATAAACAATAAAGCTCCGTAAGTTTCAATAAAGCTATCAGTATCAGTGATGTGATGCCATAGCTCACTCATGTCCATTTCGCTTTGACCAGTAGCTATATCATAAATACCTGAAGTTAATTCTCCACCTTTTATTGCAGTAGCACCTAATATAGGTGTTGTTCCAAATTTAACAGCACCACCAATTGTACTAAAACCAAACTTGTTGTTAAGCTTTATAACTTCTCTTAAACCAGGATACCTAACAGCAAGCTTAGGTATAGACAACTTCATAGCATCTCCAAAAGCTTTAAATCCTAAATGACCTATTTGAGAACCAAGTGCAAACGGTATAACAGCCATTTTTTCAGAACCAAAAATATTGCTACCTATAGTATTACTACCTACTAAACCAACAGACTCTTGAAGAGTTCCAGCAGTTAACTGGCCAAAAACATTAGCAGCTCCTTTACCTATTCCAGGTACTTTAGCCATATTATAAGCAACTAAATCTCCAATGCCAGTAGTTATTCGTGAAACGTTTTTAACGCCACCTAACATACCCATAGTTAAACCTATTTCCATACCCATCTTAGTAAAGCCAGGTATAATGCTAGCTAGTTTTTCTCCAGAAAAATAACTTTCTTCTATTTGTTTAACATATTTTTTACCACGTTCACCTAAAAACTTTTCGACACTTTCATCTACTTCAAAACCTAATTCATCTTCAAATACGTCATATGCTAATACATTTTGCATTTCATTAATACCTAATGTATTTCCTCCAAAAGCTACTACAGTTTCTTCACTTAATATATCTCCAGTGCTTTCTCTATCTATTTTAGTTAAATCAACATTTAACCCCATTGCTAGTTGCAATGTTTTAAATTCTTTTAATGTTTTATTATAGTCCCTAACTAACGGGCTATCACCCATAGGTAAGTAGGTTAAACCAGTAGGAGCTAACCCAGTGTTGTTCATTGATTCTAAATCTTTAAAATCTTCTCTTACACTACCTCCTTCATCAAACATGTTTATTAAACTAGCAAAACCACCTGCTGCTCCAAGTCCTGGTATGTTTCTTATTGCTTCTGCACCTCTTTGAGCTAGATTGCCTTGGCCTACTACATCTTCATAACCTTTTTTATAAAGTTTAGTACCTAAAGTAACTAATTTGCTTTCTATTCTATCGTAAGTTTCGTTAAGCTTATCAGAATCTAAATTACCATACTTTGCTATTGCTCTTTTATCTTGTTCAACAGCTTCTACTTTCTGCTCGTCACTTAGCCTAGACTTATCTATAAACTTACCATCTTCATCTATTAAGCCTTCTACTCTATTTGTGTTTAATATTTCTTTTAAAACATTATCTTTTTCTTCTTTAGATACCGCACTCTTTAACTTGTTATAAAGACTTTCTCCAGCGTATTTTTTTATTCTATTTTCTATGCCTTCTGATCTATGGTTGTTAAAATATTTTACTATGTCTTCTTTAATTTGTTCATTAGATAGACCAGCTCCTTTACCATCAGGGCCAAGCACTATTTGATCTTGAACATATTGATCTCTTTTTTTATTTATATCACCTATTTCTTTATATTCTAAAACATTAAAAACTTCAGCAGCTCTAGGACTTGAACCATCTTCGTTAGCAAAAGATTTATTTATTCTTTCATTTATTTGTCCAATAACCCAATTTTTTTGATTATCAGGCACGTCATCAATACCTTCTATAGCTTTAGCCCCTTCAACACCTAAGCCGTTTAATATTTGTATTTGTTCTATAGAATAGTTATTTGTAGGATCTAAACTAATTGAATTTTCTATATTTGCTAAATCTTCTTCTTTATTATTATCTACCCAAGCTTTAAAACCTATTTCATTTTGCATTATTGCAGAAGTCATCGGCGCTTGCGCAAGATTAAAGTTGGAATTTAACTTATCTATTTCTATTTTGTTTCTATCTGCAAAAGTAGTTGGCGCAGGTGCTTCCGTCTGTACAATACCTAAATCTAACTTTTCATTAATATCAACATTTGCAAGTTGAAGATCAGTAGGAGTTAAAGGCTTTTTTTCTTCTACTTCAATAGTCTCTTCTACTTCACCGCCTTCAACAGTTACGTTATTACCGGGGTCAGCTATATATGATTTTACATCTTTATAACCTTTAGCTTGTCTAACTTCTTCTAGCATCTCTAGAGTAACTTCTACTACTGTTCCGTCTTCTTGTGTAAAAAAGTAAGTTTCGTCCATATTACATCATTGGATTGTATGGTAAATAATCTGAAGATTCTTTTCTTAGTTTTGAATTATTAGCGTTTTCGTATAAGCTAAATTCAACACCAATAGTTCTAAATAAGTTTTTCTTACTATCAGGTGTTAGTTTACCATCTTTAAATTTAATTTTATTATTATCAGCTATCATATCATAACCACCTTTATATTGACCACTTTCATCTATATTAATAACAAATATTCCATTAGTATTTTTCTTTAAGTCTTCAGGAACAGGTATGTTAGCATTTTTAAATGTATCTACAAGAGTTTGATAATCCATTATATTTTGCTTATCACCAATACTTACATCATAGTTTTCAGCTACTAAATCTTTATTTTCTCTATAAAAATCTATTAAATCTTCTTCACCACTAAAAGCGCCTCCATCAGCATAGGCTTTTTTCAAAGCATTTTCAGCTGGTTGGTAATAATCGTTAAAATTATCAGCAAAACTTTGTTTATAAGAATCTGTATAGCTAGTAGTTTTCTTGCCATCCTTATCTACTTTATACTTGTTAGTTATCTCTTGTTCTGATAAAGTAGTTTCAACTGGTTGACCAAAGAAATCATTAGCTAATGTAGCTATACCTTCAGCAGCAGCTTCTCTAAATTTGTTTTGTATATCTATGTATTCTTCAGGGCTTATTATTTTATCACCATCTTTATCAGCGGCCGCTATAGCAGCCGGGTTTGATTTTAAATTCTCTATAGCTTGCTTGACAGAAGCTTTATCATTTATATCACCTTGAGTAAAAGTACTCCATGGTTGATCAAATTCTTTACCTTTAATTTTACCTAACCCATTTAACTGAGTCCATGTTTTTGACATATTAGATTTATAAGTACTTTGAATAAGCATGTCTTTGTGGTTATCCATTAATTTACTTTTATAATCAACAACTCCAGATACTACTGTTTTTGTTTCTGAATTATTTTTAGGATTAAATACAGTTTTTGTAGATTTAACTGGAATTAAATCTTTAAAGTCTTTTAATTCATTTTGTAATTCAGCTCTATATGTTTTACCTGTAATATCTTGCTCTCCGCTTATAACATAGCTAGCTAAGTTATTTCCTTTTTGAGTGAAAGTTTCATTAGCTGCAAATATATCTCTGCTTATAGACTTACCGTTATCGTCGGTGTAACTAAACTCTACGTGGCCTGTCTTGGCGTTTGTAGATACATTAAAGTCTTTAATAAATCCCGCACTTAAATCAGAGTCAAATTTTATTACATCAGGATTATTCAAAGCTTCATCTGATAACCTACCTGTCATAGAGTTATTATTCATTGCTGTTCTATGTCTTTCAAATATTGTTTGACTTTTAGAAGCATTTACACTATACGTAGCTACAGCTTTTAAATTAGACAAACTCATTTGTCTGTATTTTTGATAAGCTTCTACATCTTCAGCAGTTGCACCTGGCTTAGATGCTGCAGCTTTTAAATCACCTATCATAGTAGCTTCTTGTCTTATGTAAGCATTTAAAGCGGCTTTAGTATCAGCCGGAGCTGAATCTACTTGTTCAGAATACTTATCCATTAAAGCGTCTGAAGTTTGCATACCTATAGCTATAGCTTTTTGTGATTGCTCTTTTTTCATAGCAGCTGCTTTTTGCATTTTGCCTATAGTATTTAAACTACCTTGAGTTGCTTGCTGAACTGCTCCAACCGCTTGTTGAGTGAATTGTTGCTGTGGTTTTAAATTTACTTGTCTTTGACTCATATTATTGTTTTTTTCATGGTGGCCATGTTGTGGAACCACTATTAAATAGACTTGTTGAAGTGTTAACAGGAACAACTACAGCTGTACTACTTGGAACTACCGGATTTAGCACTGGTACACTTTGTTGAGTAGGATCTATAATTATAGGTTTCATACCCGTTAAAGGATCTGTAGTTGGGCTATTAGAGGGGGCTACCCCGCTTGAAAACCCGTACCTGCGGAAGCTGAAAGAACACTAGTAGCTCCTGTTACACCAGCCATTAAAGCTGCATCTGCAGCATCTTCTAAGCCCATTTGTCTTGATCTTAAAAAATCAGATTCACCATAAGCCCTATCAAGCTGTGCTTGAACTCTTGCATCTTCACCTGCTGCTGCTCTTTCTTCAGCTGATATAGCTTGTGATTCTAAGTTGATTAACTGTTGTTGTTTCTGTTGTTCTCCTTGGGCTTTAAGTTTTTGATTATCTGCTTCTTGTTTTTCTATACTAGCTGAAACTCCTTGTTTAGATTTAGCTGCAGCCATAGCTAAAGCAGTTGCTCCACCAGAACCCATTCCAGTAGCTTGAATAGTTTCTAAAGTGTTAGCTAAAGAAATATCAGCTTCTTCAGCTTGCATTTCAGCTGCTTGAGTAGCAACGCCTAGATTAGCATATGGATTACTAACCATAGACTTCATAGCTCTAATTTTACCTGAAGCATCGTAAACATCTTCTCTATTATCTAGTAGGTCATTTATAACACCTTGCGCAGCTTGAATATCATTATTCATATCTTCTGCTTTGTTGTCATTCATAATTTTAGTTATTCCTCCTATTACTAAAGGTGCTGCGACTGCAGCTACTATTGCAAAACTCATATTTTATTATTTATATAGTTATTAAAATCTTTTTTTGTTATAGAAACTATTTCTTTTTCTAGTTCTTCTATATTTTCAGTATTGCTAGGATTTTTATGAACATTTACAAATATTGAATCTTCATTAGCATATATAGCTCTTTGTGTTCCTGCATCTGAAACAACATAACAAGGTGCTTGATAATCTTGTACTTCTTTATTATCAGATATTGTTAAGTGACCAGTTAATAAAAACCAAACATGTTTATGGTTGTGAACAGCGCCTATAACCATTGTTCCTTTTTTCATCTCCATTTGCCTTATATAAAGTTGGTCAGCAAACGAGTGTTTTAAGGGTACAATATTATCATGTATTATATCTGTACCATCTCCAACTACCTTGTCAGAGCTTTTTATTAACTCTTTAGTTATTTTATTTATTTTCATTTAATTTAAGATGATCTTACTACTTCACTGCTTAAGCTCCATATTTCTTTAGCTCCACCAATATTTGTAACTTGGTCTGTAGAAAATGAAACCTTAGCAAAATAACCTTTTATACCTGTCATTTGATTTCCAAATCTAACTTCTCCTGCAGCTGCTACACTGTCATTAACTAAGCTTGCTACATATTTATTTTCTTTTCTATTAAAACCAGCATAACTTTCTTGGCCAGTTCTAGGGTCAGTATATCTACCAGCTTCATAACTAGGTATTGATACAGTTTGATCTATGTTGTTTGTGGTGTAGCCAATTGGACTAGTTATAGGAAATGTTCTATTTTGCTTATTACTACCACTAGTCACTACACTTACATTCCAACCATTATCACCTTCATAACTTATAGTTTTAAAATTTTTCATCAAAGACGGTGAAGTATTAAATACAAACTCAACATTACCTATACCTTGATTGCCATAAAAATTCATATAATTACCACCTGAATAGTGCTCATATATATTATTACTTGTAATAGAGTAAAATTTACCATTAACACTTGTTATAAAGTTAGGTTTGTAAGTGTAAAAACTTACCCAACCCTTAATAGTTTCATCAAAAGTTAAAGTGCTATAATTGTTTTGGTCGATATGACCAGGTGTTTGTTGTAAAGACAAAGTATAATTTCTACTATAATTATCATAACCACCTATTATTAAACTTTTATAAGAATACTGAAAAAAGCCTCTAGGTTCATTACCAGAGTTTCCTGTTATAACAATATTTCTATCTAAAGTAATTGTCATTTCATTAGCGCTTGACGTGTCAACCACGTTGACAACTACGCCTAACGTTTCAACAACGCTATTTATAGTTCTTTGAAACAAACTACCTTTTAAAACTTTTTCAGATTTATCACAAATAACATTAAAACTCTTTACAGCATTTGTAAAAGTTTGACCAGCAGAAAACGTCCAAGCTAGTCTTATTATTTTGCTTGAGTCGTTGATTAATTGCAAATTATCTCTAAAATAATCTTTCATACCGTATTGAGATATTTCAGTTATGCCGTCTCTTGATAATCTTAAAACAACGCCTCTATTTTTGTCTGTATAATATTTTCTTGTGCCAAATTGAGCAAATGACTGTGGATCTTTTGATATACCATATTCTCCAGCGTATGGCACGTACTGGCCCAGTGTTGGTATCCCAGCTCTTTCTGCTGCACCTTGATCTCCTGTGTATATAGTATTTTTATTTATTAATAAGTATCCAGATTTTAATTCTTGAAGAATTATTAAATTAGTATCTTCAGCATATAGTTTTTGTATACTTCCATTGCCAGGATTTAAATCTTTAGATATAGGAGAAGCTAATGAAAAAACATTTGTATCATTATTGCCTGTTTTAGAATTAAATATTCCAGAAAATATTACGCTAGCACCTCTTCTTTCTTGCACAGGATCTTCTTCGTTTATAAAAGCTTTAACTCCTAGAGAAACACTAGTATTGTTGTAACCTCCTTTTATTCTAGACTCTTCAATTAACCAATTGCTAGTAGCGCTAGTAGTTTTAGCATTACCAGGAAAAGTTGGATAACCAGTAGGATTCCAAGGTCTACCAGGCCATATAGGTCTAGCTGGGCTTTGGCTATTTAATACTTTTTTTACCCAAAAAGAATTAAAGTATTTTATGTTAACTGTAGCTGGCATATTAAATTGTTTGTTCTATTTGTAATTTAACTAAGTAATCAGTGGATAATCCTCCTCCGTCAGTAAGTCTAAAGTTGTAATCAACTTGATAAAAAATACCTGCTGTTCCTACAGGTACGCCAATATCACTCATTGGAGCTGGAAATGCATACCATTTAGTTTTGTTAACGTTAGTAACAACTCCAAAAACAGCAGTACCATAATCACTAGGCTGCAGATTATAAACACCATTTTGATCCCATTTGCCACCAAGGCTATTATTTGACGAAATTGCGTTTGGATTATTAGTAGGATCAAAATACATTTCTTGACCACTCACCAAACTAAGTGTGCTAGGCTCTGGATATTCTGCTCCAATACTAAAAAACCCGTATGCATTGGGATTAACTAAGTCAGGAGCAGTAGGTACAAAAGGATAGTGAGTTGGCATTACATATCCATTCCGGTTTATAGTTCCAAAAGGTCTAAGCGAACTCCCTCCCGTAACTCCATTAACCCCATTATTGCTTGTAAAAGTTGCTGCATCTTGTGCGTTAACAATTCTAAGCTTAGCGTCTATAAGTTCCCATTGCAAACCTTCGTGATCTCTACCGGTATCAATACTTCCATTTTTAACGTTTGTAAACTCATAAATATACGGATTAGAATTACTAAGTTGATTTTTGTTAATTAAAACAGTTGTAAAACCAACACCTAAAGGATCTGCATCTTCCCATATAGGAGCTATATTATCACAAGAACCTTGAAAAGTTTTAGTAACCGTGTAGCCATTAGTTTGTATTGCAACCTGAAAAGTAAAAGTAAAACTAGGAGCATCATTTGTTACTACAAATGTGTTATTTGTCTTTAATCTAAAACTACCATTTCCAACAGACTCTAAAATAAAATCAGAAATTCTATCAGCATTATTACCGTCTGTAACAAATAATAAAGTACCAACACTATTAACGTTAACTATGGATTGATTAGCGCTGTCTCTTGGAAAAAATGCATTTGTAATAGCAGTACCTGAGGCCATTCCTTCATTTTGAGAATAGTTTATTTGAGTTAATCCAATAGGAACTATATCAGTTGTTGTAAGTATTTCATTGTTTAATTCAGATATTAAGCCAGATGAAGTTGTTTCCCAATAAATATTTAAATTAGAAAAAACAGGTAGTGTTTCGGCAATAGAAAGCTGTGTTGAGAAATTATTTGAAATTCTAGTACCTAAAACATTGTTAGTACTAACTGTGCCTATAAAAGGATTATTTTTAGCATTGTATATAGGTAAAGGTGGTAAAAAACTTAATACATCATCTGCTGAAACAGTCACTGATTGAGAAAGCAAAACTGCTCCATCTTCGTTGCTTGTGAACTTATAATAAGCTAACACATAAACTTCATCGCTTTCTTCTAATCCAGCAACGGCAACACCAGCAGAGTCTACAGCTGTAACTAAAGAGCCAAAAGGTACATTATCTTCGTTAGTCCATTCTTGAAATATTATAGTTTGATTAGAACTTTGATTAGTTGCTATTTCTTTTTGAGTAACACCTGGATTAGCAATTCCTAAATCTGACATAGTGCCTATTTGAATTACTTTATCAAGAGAAGAACCAGGATAATATTGCTTATTAACTGTAGAAAAATTATTAACTCTAAAAGACAATAACTCATTTGATCTAAAAGCAACTTGAGCTGGACCAACATCTGATAAGTCTTTTGGTATTTTATTAACGTTATCTGAAAATATAGAAATCTTTGCTTGGGTCGGGTTGTCAGTAGTGCTAGTATCTAAAGTTCCATTTAACACGCCAGGTAAGTAAGCATTGTAGTATTCTTGTTCTTGTTGTTTTACTACTATTTTATAACTATACCAGCCTAAATGATTTGGTTGAGCCAGAGGGTTATATAAAAAATTAGCAGTTCCACTTCCTCCAGTTATTGTTATAATATCTCCATTTAAATATCCAGAGCCTTCATTTGATATTTCTAACTGAACTATATTACCAGCTCCATTGTTTTGAGTTATATTAACTGTTAAACCTGATCCAGTGCCTCCAGTAGTTGCTACATTATTAGCTAAACCATACGAAGCTCCTGGAAACAAATTTGCTATTTCATCTTGATCCATGCCTGCGTAAAGGCCTGGATAGCCTGGTTTACTATAAGAATTGGGTATAGTTGAATTAAACAAAACTATTAAATTATCCCCTGGCCAAGTTGAAGAAGATGTTATGATATTGGTTTCAAAACCTTCTTCCTTAAAAGGAGCATATATAGTAGAACCTCCAAAATTAACACCACCGAAAGTTTTAGGTAATTGATCTACAGATGATAATATAACATCTGACTGCCTACCATATCTGTCTGCCAAAACTATACCAACTTGATAAGTTCTATTTTGTTTTAATGTATGATTTTGATATTCTTGTTGAGTTTTTTCTTCAGAGCCTTGTATTTTGTCTCCTATTCCTACTTTATAATCTAATGTATCTAAAGAAGTATGTCTATTTAAATAATTTCCATATATAATTCTATTACCACTTATAGCTTGAGATTGTGCTTTAATTGGCACAGAATCACTAACTCTTGTAGTTTCAGCAGTAGAAAGAACTTTATAAGGTGCTCTAGACTGGTAAGTGTAAATTATTTTTTTAGTAGTGTTTTGAATAAATTGTTGAAAAGGTATTTCAGCAACAACTTTTATTACATTTTCTTGAGATTCTTTATAAAGTATTTCAATAGAAGATACATGTAAATCTCTATTCAATGTAGAATAAGAACTTGTAGGACATGGTATTACTAAATCTATTTCGTTTATTGAATTAGTAAAAAATTCTAAGTCAGTAGCATCTAATGCTTTTTGTTCATCACCTACTTGAATATATCCATCTTGTCTAGGTACAAAACATTCTTGAGTGAAAGGAGCAGATAAAGAATATTCATTATCAACAAATTTATATCTATAACTAAACCTAACAAATCTATTTCTTAAATATTCGCAATCTCCAGGCCAATCAGAAACGTAACTCGGATTAGGTGCTGAAAAAGTTAAAGTATCACCTATCTCCCAGTCTGTAGGAACAGTATCAGGAGCGCCTCCAGAATTTATAGGATATTGAATATTAAACGCACTACCTCCTAGTTGAGCATTAAATTTAGCTGGACCTGTTTGAGGAGCGTCTATGTTTTCTATTTTCCAAGTAGTTGCTGGTGATGGTGTTAAACCAGAATCAATATTAATTGTTGTTGATCCAGAAAAACCTGTTATATTGCCAGCAATACTAGGTGGTAAATATTCACTACAACGATCTCTCATTGTAGATTCAGTTTTAACAGTTAAAGTTAATGTAGCTCCTCCAGTCTTAGGCGCTAGTTGAACTACATCTCCACTTGTATAATCTACGCCAAAAGTATTTATTGAGACTCCTGTTACAGATCCATCACTACTAACACTAGTTATATCTACAGTCAACCCAAAACCCGTACCACCTACGCAAGGTAATCCAATGTTGTTACCACTATTAAATAAAGAAAAATAACCAGATGGAGCGGTTGGATCTCCACTACCTCCATCGTTAGTTATAGCTATACTTTCAATAATATCATCTATCAGACTTATGCCTTCAAAAGGATAGTATTTAGCTACAGATATTTGATCTTCATTTGTGTAATAATTAGGAACAGTGTCAAAATTAGGATTAGCTGTTTCTACATTTATTTTTCTAGGTTGATTTCTGTTGTCTGTAAAAAAAAGTAAACTTTCTATTAAATCAACACTAACAATTGGATGAGTTAAAGAAAAATTTAAAAAATTACCAGAAACTAAAAGGTTAGATGTATTATTAGAAAAATTAAAAGACCATATTTGACAAATAGAGCTAGAAGTAGCAAAATAACTTAATGTGTCACTAGAAGAGTCTGTATAATCTGTTATAAATATGTAAATAATATTATTTGATTGATCTACTAAATTACCGTTTATGTTTACTCTAGAGTTATTAGTATATCCAAAATCAGTTAAAGAAACATTACCTAGTATTGTTTCTACAGTTCCTACACTATCTCCTTCAGAAGCGCTAATGCTTATATTAGTAGCATTTCTATACTCTCCACTTGGAATCAACCTGTCGTCTAAATCTTTATTCATTTTAGACTTTATAAAATTAGTTGTAATTTTAGTCATAGTTAATGTTTAATCCATTTAGATTTACCACGCATCACTTGTGTAAACTCTGATAGTTTAATGTTTGATAATCTTAATTTAGCGTTTCTCAGCTTTGTAGCTCTGTCTTTTTTATATCTTTGAACAATGTATTCTGGGATGTTAACTCTTGTAGAGGTTATAGAATACAGTATATGAGAATATAATGCATCCTCGGCCATCTTAGGCACCTTAGTGTCGTCACCATAAGCTAAACCGTCTGATATATATTCTAAAGTTATTAATTTACCTTGTAAGTCACTACTAAATGCAAAAGCTCCTCTTCTGTCATCTATTGTAAACCACCCGTTTTGTTGTGATATTTCTGGTTGCATACCATATCTTTGACCGTAAGCAGTTTTCCACCAATTCCAATTATATACATTTGCATCGGTAGATTCAAAATTAGTACCTGTTAAATTTCTTTGATTTGCATTTCTCCAGTTTTCATTAGTAATAGACTGTTGAGATTCTAAGTTATTACCAAAGTCATCTTGTGTTGGTATACCTTGATTGTCTTGAATTAAAGGAGCAGTTGGATTTGTAGTAAGAGTAGTTGGATATATAATATGTTTTATACCCATACTATCTATGTGTGATAACTGTACGTAGTTAACGTAGTCTTGAGGAAGTGGTAATGATAAATTAGCTGGAATAGTTAGCTCTTGTATGTTAACGGATTTTAAAGTGTCATAGCTAAACTCTTGTAAACCTCTTTTTGCATGAAATATAATCTCTGATCTTCTTGCTCTTTTTATAACTCTATCAGTTCCTACATAAGACAACATGAAATTAGCTACTATATCTTTTAAGCTGTTATATTGGTAGCTTTGATAGTTATCCCATATTGTGTTTTGTTGCAGTCTTATTGTAAGCAAAGAGCCAGCTTGTATAGGAGCTGCATAATTGACAGTTACAGTTTGAGCAGCTGTAGCTGGGTCATTAGAATTAGTTAAAGTAGTAGTCACAGAATCACTAGTATAACCACCAACAGTTGGAACCATTAAAACGTTATCTATGTATACATCATAATTATTAATAGCTTGAGGAGTAGCTGCAACAGGGGCGTCTGTCCATATTAAAGGAGTTAATTCAGTAGGCCAAGGATAAGTTGCTCCAGTAGCGCCTAATACATAAGTTTTTTCACCTGTGTAATATTCAGAATTATTTTGAGTAACAAGCCCTGGGCTTTCGTAATTAGTTGATGTTGCCATATTTTATCTTTTTTCGTTAGCTTCGTCTTGAACTAGCTCTTGTTGAGCCGCTTGTATTATTTGGGGATCTCTTATTATTATTCCAGAATATTTTAATATTTCTAAAATAACAGTTGTTTGATTTGATGCATCTACTTCAAATTGAATACTACCTTGTGTTGTAGGATTAGTGCCAGCTAATTGATTAGCTGTTATAGCAGTAAGAATTATATTTTGACTTAAATTTCCAAAAGCACCAGCAGCTACTGTTAATGTATCACCTACTGCATAACCACTACTTTTGTCTAAAGTTGAGTTTATTGAAAAAACAATATTTGAAGAAGTAACTGCAACATTACCACTTCCACTTACTTGAGCATTTAAAACAGCTCCTGAGCCACTACCGCTAGTAGTTGTTGGTATATTTTGATATGTTAAACTTTGAGCGTTTACAGTAGTTCCCCCAGGAATAGTTGATGGATTAAAAGATGATCCTATTAATAACATGCTAGGAGAATAGGTTCTACTATCATATATATATTGGCCTAAATTACCTATACTATAGCCCCATGTAACATCTTTTGGTTTTCTTATGTAGCTAAATTTAACATCACTAATGCTAGTAGCTCTTTCTGGGTTAAATGTAGTTACTTTTGGATACACCTCAACTTTGTCATTTTTTAATATACCTATTGGAAAACTTTTACTAGGTTGAGTAAGTGTAGACATTAGTTGTTGCTTGTATTCTTTTCTACCAACTAATTCTATTTGAGGAGTTCCTGGCACAGCGTTGAAGTATACAGATCCTAGTCTATAAACTTCATTTTTATTATTAGAATCTTGAGGAAAATCATACACTCCATTTGCGTGACTAGATGCAGATTTATATTCTTCAAAAACTTGTATCTCTTCTTCTATGTGAGCTATTCTACTAGCAAATTCTTCATCTGTTTTAGGCATTCGTAAATACTGGTTAAGATCTTGAAAAAATCCTTCAAATATTTCTAGTTGTACTTGTGTAGCAACTTTATTAAATTCATCTGGTGTCATATACCCTCTTTGTTCTTTATTGAGAATACTTAACACTGTAGTATAAACTGTATTTACGTTTAATTCCATATTTGTTTATTTAAAAAAAAAGGGTGGCGTAAACCACCCTTATTTATAATCACTTGTTATTTTAGTTTTTTCTGTATAGACTTATATACTTCAAGTCCTTCATCAGTTTTAAACCAAGCAGCTAACGCTGAATAAGCGTTTTCTTCAAATGGAGTAGTCATTAGCTTTTTACCATTGCTTTTCCATTTAACAGTTCTACCATCATTAGCTATTTCTATAATACTAGCTTCAGTTGCTTTTATAGCAAAGTTCCTAAGTTCTACATTTTCGTCATTAGCTAACTCTATAAGAAGTTTAGGATTTCTTTTAGCAAATAATAAAAGATCTCTTTTAAGTTCTTTAGAACTCATTGTAGTAACGCTAGAACCAACTTCAACTCTTAGTATAGCTTCAGCTTTATCTACATCCATTTCATAAGCAGTATTCATAGCTGCTATTTCCATTTCTAAATAATCATATTGATCTTCTGCTTCTACAACTTGGTCATACTCTTCAAATATTAAATTGTTGTGAGGATGCTTGCTTAAAAACTCTTGTAAATTCTTTTTTTCTTTAGGTACATATAAAACACCATCTTCAAATACAATATGTTTTAATGTAACTGAACCTTGTTGTTCGTCTACAAATATTGATTTTTGATTAGTAGCATATCTTAATTCTCTTTCATAACCTTTTTCTGGATCAAACCATACTAAAGAGTATCTATTTGAATGTCTACTAGGTAGTGTATAAGTTAAAGGTTGTTTACCTTTTAAATAGTAAGTTCTATTTTTATACTCCCACTTTACTTCAGGAGTCTTTTTTTCTTTTGTTTCCATAATATAATATAATATAATAATTAAAAAAGATCCTGCCGAAACAGGATCTTATTATTGTTTTAAGCGTAGTCAACGTCTTCAACTACAGTACCACCAAAAAATGATACTACAGGAACACTGTTTTCAGCTTGTGAAGCTTCATTAATAGCGTCACATAAATCAGCTACCAAGTCATACTCTGTATTAGCAGGAGTTTGATTAGCAGCTAAAGTAACTGTCCATTTAAGAAAAGCATTTGCTGTGTCGTCATAATTGTTTGTTACAATAGTAGCAACTGTAGCACTTGAATTATCAACAGCCAATATACTATCAATTGGAATTAATTGATATTCATTAGTTGCAGATCCTTCAACAGCAAGTAAGTCAGCAGGAATAACTGTAAAAGTCATTACAGCTGATGCACTACCTTTACCAGTAGCAGCAGGTATAATAGCAACAGTGATTACATCACCTACTTTATAACCATCACCAATAGCAGCGCAAGTTAATGTTACGTCAGTAATAGCCGTTCCACTAGAAGCCATACTAAACGTAGCGTTAGTACCTCCAGCAGGAGATACTGTAGTAGCAGCTGCAGCTGAAGCTGTTCCAGCCACAATAGTACCACCACCAGATAATCTACTACCTGCAATAGTTACGCTTGTGCTTGCAAATGTTCTACCAGGATTTAATGATAGAGGTATTTTTATATAATTTGCCATAATTTTTATTTATAATGGGGCTAATGAACTAAAAGCAAAACCGTCTACTTGATATTTAGGTAGATCAGAATAGCTAGCTGAACCAGCTCCTATTAAATTAAACACTGGACTAGACGAAGGAGCTTGATTTGCCTCAACAATTAAGTCTTTGAGGTTTTCAATATCCTGCGCTGTTACTACAGTTTCACCTCCAAAGTACTCTATAATAGGTACTTGAACTTGGGTTGATTCCGCTAATTGTGTAGTATATAAACGTATATGCTCACCTGATCCTGAGATCGCGCAATCATAAACGTCATCCACTTTTACTAAAGCATACCTAGGACTTCCTCCAGCTGGAGTAGTGTCTTTTAAAGGTACTCTTATAAAATTTGCCATAATTTTTATTATTTAAAGATTAATAAAGAGAGTGACAAAAGCCACTCTCATTATATACTATTTAAGCTCCTTTAAACAATACAAAATTGTTTGCAGCTTGTGTTACTAAACATCTTTCAGATAAGAAACTTACAGTCATCGCATCTAAAGTGTCAGTGTAAGCACCACCTACAGAACCTGTAATCCAAGACTTATATCTTCGATCTTCAGTTTCAGAAGCTCTATATCTTACATGTAAGAAAGGACGTCTGATGTTTTGACCTAACATTTGGTCATAAACTGTAGTTGTTCCAGCAGGAACCATTACACCATCAATTTCCTTATCCATACCTCTAGTTGAAGCATCATTTAGATATTTCCAATCAGTTTTGTAGAAGTCATAAGAACCTCTTCTAAAACCTGAAAATCCAAAGTTTAATGCCATGTCTCCGTCGTTATCGAATAAACCATAACCAGCAGACTGAGTAGAAGCATAACTTGATCCAGCCATAGCACCAACCATATCATCAAAGTCAAGAGCCGTAGATCTTGATAAGAATAACATGTTTTCTTCAATAGCACCTTGCTTGTCTAAGTTTTTAAGGATTTCATCAAAATCACCTAAAGCACCTGAACCAGGGGCAGCAGCTCCAGCAAAACCAGAATATACATTACCTCTTGCTTCAATAGCAGCGAATAAACCTTCAGAACCTTTAACATCTTGAGTCGTGTTAGCAGCAGCTCCAGCAGCACCACCAAAATCAAAAGGTACATTAGAAACTGTAGGATCACTAGGCCTCATAAACTCAGCTTCAACCATACTCATTTCTAAGTAATCATCAAATCTTAATCTTGTTTCAGATTCAGACTTTAGATACCATAAGTATCCAGATTGTCCTTCTTCTGTAGAAACTTCAACCCAACCAATCTGAGCAGTGTCAGAACCGTTAATTTTAAAGTTATCTTTTAAGATCATTGGAGAATTAGAAAACTGAGTAAAAGATGGCTCAATAGAACCTTCCATACCAACTGTTCCTTTTCCAAAGTCAGAACCGTAAACAAATACATTACAGTTTCCAGCTCCTAAAAGTCCAGTAGGTACACCGTCAGCGGCAGTAGCAGTGTTAAAACTTCCACCATAAACAGCTAAACTACAAGTAGTTTTAGCAGTATTAACAGCTTGTACAAGAGCTTTAGCAACGATTAATCCAGTAGCAACGTCAGACATTAAAACTGTTTGACCAACTCTAATAGCATGTTGAGTTAAAGCAACTCCAGGAGAAGCAGTATTAGCTAGGTTTGGAGTAAGTGTAGCATTTACAGATGAATCATTATTTACATTAACTACATCACTTGATTTATAAGCTACGTGTAATCTATTTTGTTCAGACCAAATAACTTGATCAGATGTCATAGGCATTTCAGCGCCTACCATTCTCAAGAAACCACCAATTGTTCGGTTTCCGTATCTTTCTACTTCTGCTTCGTAAAGCTCAGGTAGATATTGTTGTGCGAAGTCGTTACCAGATCCATTAGAAAAGTCAAGATAATTTTCTCTTAACGTCATTCTTTTTTGAGCAGGCACGATGCTTGCGGGAAAACTCCCGCCAGTTACAAAACTCATATTTATTTATTTTAGTTATTGTTGTTTTTTACTTTTAATTTTCAACCTAGAACTATCAACACCACTTATTGCTTTTACTTTAAATCCATTTATAAATACATCACCTGAAGCTTGTGGCCTAGGATCATTATTTATATTTTTAGATTTAGCTATTACATCTTTAACAGCATCGGCTTTACCTTGCTCATAAAAATGATTAGCTATTGTATCAACGTTTTCAGCAGCATAAAAAGCCTTGTGATAACCAACAGCATCAATAACTTCTCCCTTGTCATTTAAGAACTTCTTAACGAACTTGTTTAAGTCAGACTGTTTCTCGGCAGTTGCGGAAGGATTAGAGATATTATAATTAAACTTTTTTTCACCAACTTTAATTTCAAAACCTTTGAAGTCTCCATTGAAAAGCTCATTAGTAGTATCTTTAAATTGTTCCCTACGCTCTGCAGCTATTTGTTGTTCTTTGTTGTATCTATTGAAAAAATCCATAGCTTTTTGCTGTTCTTGAGTTACGCCCGGTCTCAACTTGATCTCGTCGTAATATTTACTCTTTGAACTTTCTAAAAAGTTTTTGGCTTTTGCAATTTCTTCTTTGAAGAGTAATTGTCTTTTTCTGACAACTCTTTCTTCATCCACTTCTTCATCATAAGAAAAATTATCTTCCATAAGGAAACTAATCTCTTCTTGATTTAAATGTGGTTTAGTATTTTTGTAGTATTCATTAAGTATTTGTTTTTCGTCGTACTTTGAATAATCTTTATTTAATGAAACATAATCTTCTACAGTTCCACCTGTCTCTTCCATAAATGAAACTAGTTTTTCGATGTTTTCTGGCAACTGCTTACCAATAACTTTTTCATCTCTTACTGCTTCTTTTAATTGTTGCTTTGTTTCTACTACTTCTTCTTCTTTTATTTCTGTTATAGTAGCAACTTCTTCAACTTTATCCTCTTTTATTTCTTCTTTAATTTCAGCTTTTACTTCTTCAACTTTTTCAGTTGGTATTTCTACTTTAGTAGTAGCTTGTTCTTGAAGATCTTTTTTAGGATCTTTGCTTAAATCAATATGAGTTATATTGTTTGGCATTTTATCAACAAGTTTTTTTGGCTTGCTTTTTAATTTTAAACCTTGTTTAGTATCATCTACTATAGGCTTTTCTTTTGTTTCTTCTGACATAATATAATATAATAATTAATAATTGTTACATAGGCATATTGTCTGCGCCTAAGCTCTGTGGGTTACTTTGATTTTCAAAGTCTGTTGGTAATAACTCTTGCTGTCTTTGTTGTATCATAGCGCTTTGCTGAGTTGCTTGTAATTTAGTTCTATTATCTTTACGATCTTCAATAAATTGCTCTCTTTCCTTAACTCTAGATACATCCATTTGCTTCAACTGCATGTCAAACTGATACCTTATTTCTAAAGCTTTCATGTCTAATTGAGCCTTCATCTCCATCTTTTGTATTTCAAATTGAGATTTAGCTTGTTCTATTTGTACAGTACTTTCAGTTAATGCTTGCTGTTTTTGCATTTCAGCTAAAATAGCTTTCTCAGCAGTTTGTTGATTAGCTTGTGCTTGAGCTTGTATATTCGCTTGAGCAGCTGCTTGATCAGCTTCAGCTTTTTTCTTTCTTCTAAACTTAAGCATTTGATTAGCTAGTTTTAGATTTCTAACTTCTCTAATATCTATTGCATCTGCTAGGTCTATTTGACCAGACTTTAAAGCTATTTGTATGTTTTGTTCAAGCTCAGCTTTTTCTTCTTCATCTGGTTCTAACTTTATAAATATACCAAAATCATGAATTTGTAAATTCATTAACTCTGTTAAAGTCCCAGTGTTAAAAGATGATATACTATTTTTTAAAGCTTCTTTTGTAAATGGAAATTGTAATGAATCAGCAACTCTTAAAGATATGTTTTCACAAGCTCTAGCGGTTAAGTAAAGACTAGACTGTAAGATGTGTCTAGTAGCAGTATTAGAATTAGCAGCTGCTAGTTTTTGTAAACCTACTAATGAGTTTTTGTCTGGATTACTCCCATCTCTAGCTTCATTAAGTCCTGTCACGTCTCTAATGAGTTGTAAATAATACTGATAAGTTTGTATTAAAGAGTTTATTTTTCCACCACCAGATCCAGTCTGTAATTCTTGTATAGGAACTTTACCTGGATTCATATTACCTTCTTGAGTCATAGATCTACCTACTACAGAACCAGTTTGAAAATACATATTTAATGCCTCAGCTGGATTATAGTTAGTACCATTTCCAAGATCAACTTCTGCTAAACCGTCCATATCTAAAAAAACACCATCTGGAACTACTCTAGCTAATACTTGTTGTATCTTTAAATGAGTTAATTGTATCATGTCAGCAAAACCTGTTATTCTACTAACTAAAGATTCTATACGTCCTTTATACATTCTAGGAGCAGTTATAGCGTAACTAAAATTAACTTTAGTAGTATCTGCAACTGGTCTTGTCATATGTTCTGCCATTCTCCAGTCTAACATCATTGGATGTCCTAGTATTTTTGCTCCACTGTAAAGTGTTTCTATAGTTCTTGAAACTCTTTCAAAACCATCATTTGGTGGTGGTGCAAATGTATTAGGTTTTTCTAATACTTTTTCTAATCCAGCATCAGTATATTTTATTTTATAAACTTGATCTGAATAACTTTTGTATTCAAAATATAAAACTTGAATAGTTTGATCGTCTTGCTTGCCGTTCCAGTTTCTTAAATATTCTTGATTACCAGGGTATTTTTGTATAGTTTCTAATTCTTCGTCTGTTAGTTGAGGAAACTGTTTTTTAATATCAGCTAAATAAACTGATTTAACTTCACCTACATAATATAAATCTTCAAAATTAGGATCATCAGAATATGAATAAACTAAATGTGCTGGATCAACATAGTCTACTACAACACCTTGTGATCTGTTCCAAGAAGTTTTAACAGATCCTATGCCTAAAACAGTTAAATCATAATTAAACCTTTGTCTAACTAAGTCATATCTATTTTTATCTAATATTTGATTTATAACTTCTTCTTCAGCAACTTCAACAGCTTGTTTAAAATCCATTTGTAAGTGTACTTCTAATTCTTCTTTATCTCTAGGAGCATTAATAGGATCTTGTGAAAAAGCATCAACACCTAACATTTTTTGAGCTTCTTCTAAATATTCTTTAGCTTCTATGTCAACCATTAAATTTCTAGCGTAGTCAGTTCTTATCTTTGAACATACTGGATCTTGAGCATAAGCGTTTATATCATAACTTCTTTGAGACATTCCATTAACAACAATATCAACAAACTTAGAAACTACAGGCACAGGTTTCCAGTCTAAATTCAAATAAGATAAGTCTCCGTTAATAGCTAGTTCATCTTTGTATTTCTGAACTGGCTGTTCACCTCTTGCATAGAGTCTTAGTAAGTTGTAATTATTAAAGTTAACAGCGTAGCCAGGAGCATTAGTTCCGTATCTATAACCTCTGAACCACTCACCTTCTATTGCTCTACCAACCGCTAGACCATATTCCATAGTAGCTTTTTCCGCGTCTGGTACTACCTGATCTGGAAAAGAACTTGTTTGATTGTAAGAAATTTGCATTTATTTATTTTATTATTTTTGAAATAATTCCGTCATTATCGTATCTTTTTATACCTATAGATATAGGCTGATGCTTTCTTTGTGGATTTGGTCTATACATGTTCTTATTGCAAGCCATAATAGCTAAGCCAGAACTAATAGATGCATCATGCTTTGTCCTATTATTTATATCAAACTGACTCCAGTCTTCTAAAGTTTTTTGAAAATACATATTACCATAACCTTGGCTTGTTTCACCAATATAGGTTTCTATATAACTTTCAATTGCGGCAGCATGTGCTTGTTTAATGTCTTCACTTGAATTAGGTATTCCACCTATTTCTTTTTCTGTAGTTGATAGCTTGTTCCAAATCTTATCAGGACGATTAATTGAAAACCCTCTATAACCCCTTCTTTTAAAATAATACAAAAGTCTTGGTTTGTTATTTTCAGCAAGTATAGGCATGCCATAAAAAACACAAGCCATAAGTACATCTTCAAAAAACATTTCGGCTGTTTGTGGTCGTGCTATATATTCTAAAAAAAACTGATTAGGTGGTGCATCTTCCATGCTAAACTTAGTTAATCCATGTAACGCTCCATTAGAACCTTTACCATCTACAGTACCACTAATATCGTAACTATCACAACCAAAAGCTCCCACGTGTTCATTACCAGGGTATTTTAATCCATTTTTAATAACTATATTATTTTGTAAGCTATTAGGTGGTGCCCATGATATTAAAAATCTTCCATCTTTATTAGGATAAAACATCACTTTAGTATCTTTTACACCATTAATCCATTGAAAACTTCCTTGAGTTACAGATACTTCATTATTTAATTCACTATTATAATCTATCTGTTGATATATTTTTGTTAAATTAAATAAAGTATTTTTAGCCTCATCTCTGAAAGCGTGCTGTTCAGTTCTTGGGAACTGTCTGTAATATTCATTTAAACTGTCTTGATCAGACTTTAAGCCATCGACTTCGTTTTGCCAATGTTCGATAACGCCTGTTGTAATTTCATAACCGTCAACTCCTTTGATTGGATTTTCTTTTCTAATGAAAACAGGTGATCCGTAAGAATCCATGAATCCTTCGTAGTTCCATTCCATAGGGATGAACATAGAATAGAGTCCAGAAGAAGTTTGTCCGTTTCTATTTCTTTTTGTAACGTCTGAATTATAGTATAATTTTTTGAAATTGTTTCCACCTTTATCTAATGCGTTTGAAGTTGGGCCCATCATACATTTACCTACAATTCTAGAACCAAGACGTAATGTAGTTTTTGTAACTCTCCAGTTGTTTAATATGTTATCAGGCCTTTCCCATTTGCCACTTTCGTCATGAGCTAATAGTTTTAGCTTTTCACCATCATAAGAGTTATCGCCTGTATTTTTCCAGTCAATAGTCGTATCAAGTCCGTCTAATTCTCTGAGCTGTTCGTTCGACTCAAGTTTTCTTCTAGTAAGCTTTGATGCTGGAACACGATATGCCAATTCAGTTTTTGGCCGGTCCATACCATCTTGAATGGGTTTAAAAAAGAACGGGTAGTTAACTGATATGGGTACAACTTTATCCGTAAACATTTTTTTGGCATCTGCTCCAGACTTGGATAGTATACCGAATCTAGCATCGGAAGATATTGTAGCTTGGTTAACAAGTTCCGCGCTTGACATAAAAGAGAATCCAGATCGTCTGTTTTTGAGGTAGCACATTCCATAACATCTTGCATCTGCTTTACATGCTTCCCAAAATATAAAGAAGAGTCTGTTTGCTTCTCTAAAATCAGGGGCTCCAACGTCGATCTTTGACCATTGCAAGTACATGTAATGAGCACCAGTAATATAAGTAACCAAGCCATTATTGTAAAACCAATAACCATTTTCTCTTCTTTTGAATTCTTCGTCGATATAATCATACCACTGTTCTTTAAAGTCTGATGGATATTCTTCCCAATCAAACCTACTTTTAATTTTACTTAATTCTTTTGGATAATCTGCTTTTTCCCATCTTTGCTCCGCTTTTTTTTCGCTTCGTTTAAACGGTTCATCTGCTGCTGGTAAAGCAATCCTGAGATTCTGTATTTCAATGATTTGTCCAATTCTTCCAGTTTTACTTATTACTATAAAATCATAATCAGAGTTATAACCATACTCCCATTTTTTAAATCTATTGTTTTTAGCTAATATTTTAGGATTTACAATTTCTTTAATTTCTTTCCAAAGTGTTTGTTCGTAAATCACTTACTTCTCCCTTCTGCAAAACCTTTAAAAGTCTTTTGAACTTTATCTTTGGGTTTTTCATTTAGCATATCTTCTTCCTCTTGAATTTTAGTAAGTATTTCAAAAGCATCCATAATAGCTAATTTTTTTGTTGCAGCAGCATTTTTTAATCTGTCAGCGCTTACATCATCGTCTGAGTCTACAATCTTTTCTTTTGCTACCTTTATAAGTTCCTCAATAGCCTTTTGCCCAGCTTGGATTATTTTCTTTTTCGTTTCCTTGGTATTCATGCGTTAAAGCTATATCATTTGATTTCATACAATAGAGTCGCTCACCATCTATAATAAACTCAAATTCAGAGTTTGGGGTAAACGTAATAAGTGTTCCAGGTATTATTCCTGCGGCTTCTAAGAGCTTATTAGAATATTTTACTATACCAACATTAGGTTCTTCTTTTCTGTTGTATAGTAGACTTTGGTTGTTTAATGGTTTTATAAAACAATAATCTAAATGACAATTTAAATTATACATATATATTTGCTCTGGATAAACAAAATATAAGTCGTCTTTAAAATAAGTAGCGCTATTTTTTTCTCTACCTTTAACATCATAAAATCTTCTAAATATATTATGATGTACATAAAGCTTGTCACCTATTTTAATGTCAGTAGCATAAGCTGCCGGAGTCGAAACAACGACAGCTTTTTTACTCACGAATATATGGTTTTCAATACTAGTATTTATTATTAGATTTTTATCATCTACTTTTCTAATATTGTCATACCTTGCTTCTAAAGGTTTTACTATAAAGCTATATAAACTTTTCACTAATACTTTAAATCGTATTCTACTGAAACTGCCATATTAGAGTTAAACTTTTTCCAAGGCAATACTTCATCATTTTTAGTTATAAAAATATTGTAAGAATTATCTTGGTTTTCAAAAAGAATATCACTAATAATATGTCCACCGTAAACCTCTTGACCTGTTGAATAATGCATAGCGTCATTCTTATAGTCAGAGCCTATACTAATCTTTCTTATCTTCTGCACTTTCTTCGTATTTTCCAGTAGCAAGATCTATATTAACATTTCCATATTTCTCTTGAAGATCTTTTTTAATTTCTTCAATACTAGCTCTTACTTTTGCTGCTTGCACTAAAAAGTCTTGCTTTTGTAGTTCTAAATTACCTATAGCTTGTATAACACTATTATACTCTTGAGAAATTTTAGTTGCTTTTTCTAATTCTTCTTTTGTTATTTTTTTTGCTTTTGCCATTTTATTTTATTTTATTTGATTTTATTGTTTGTTGTTTTTGTTGTGTTAAGGTACGTTAGTATCGTAAGTACCAGGGTAAGTAATTGTTGAGTTTACTAATGCTGAACCAGAGTTTTGAGGTGAAGTACCAGAACCCTCTTGAAATCTATACCATATAGATGGATTAAAAGATTGCAAACTATTTGGCTTGCCACTATTATATATACTTGACACTTGAGAATCACTTAATGTTGAAGGTATTATTGCAAATTCGTCTATATTTCCGCCAAAACCAAAATTAGGATTTGCAGCCCAAAGATTTCCTACTGCGGCAAATATAGGTGGTGTAGTGAAAGTGTTGTTAAATGTTGGAGACACTAATGATGCTCCATTTATAGCCGCTTGTACAATATTGGAATTATCACCACTATGAGTAATAACAATATGATACCATTGGTTTACTACAAAAGGTATTGTTGTATTCCATTGTTTTAAAGCTGAATTGGATACATATAATATTCTTATGTTGCCATTTATTTCGCTAACACTAATGCCGCTTTGAGGGAGTTGAATATTATGACCAACTAATATACCTTTGGAAGAGTTACCTGTATTTGCAATGTCAGTTAAAAACCAAAGACTAATGCTTGTTGTTCCCATTGTTTGAGGAGTAAATCTTAATTGACTATAATTCGCTCTAACAAAGTTTAAACTATAATTATTAGCAAATCCAGCTCCTCCTGGTCTTGATACGCCAGGTAAATTACTTATGTTTGGGATAGTTAATCCCATACCCATACTCATTTAGAATAAAGCTATTATATCAGTAGCTGTAGTTGTTTTTAGTGGAGTTGGATTAGTTGCATCCCAACCATATATTTTAGTAGCTAATATAGGTAAAAAAGATCCAGCTGTTACACCTTTAAATAATACTCTATCACCACTTTCTAATTCTACATCAATATTTCCTGCACCACCTACGTATATACAAGCTCCTCTTGACATAACAACAGCTGTGTTATCTGGAGGTGCTGGGTAAGTATAAACGAAAGCATCAGCTGCTTGAGCTGGTAATGTTATAGCATTAGCCGAATGAGCAAATACTCTTGGTTGAGCCGCTTCATTTCCTTCTATACCAGCTATATCTATTGTTGTTGTTCCTGCTGCCATTTTTTATTTATTTATTTTTGTTATTTTTTCAGCACCACGACTTCCGAAGTATGCTACATAAACTGTCACCAGTAATGTTTTTAATAAGTTTATCCACGCTTCATCAACATCGAATTGTAAGTGAAAAGAATCTATAGCCATCATGAATACAGCTGACGCTGTTAAGAATATAAGGGCTAATGGCCTAGTGTTTTTAGAAAGCCAAGAATCTGACTTCATATCAGATCTCCACCTGCTAGAAACTTCTTTCATTTCAGCTATATCTTGCTCTATGAGTTTCATAGCTTGTTCTTTATCAATTGCCTTAATCTTATTATCACTTGTTATAAGATTTTTTACTACACCAAGTGTGCCTTGGTTAGGTAGAACATCACCTAGAGCAGCTAAAACCTTTGGAGCTTTACTTGACAGAAAAGCACCGATTTTAGTTTCTTTAAATGTTTTTTTAGTTTCACTCATTTTAAAGGTATTTCTTTTACATAGTCAGCACCTGGAAAATCATAATCTTTACCAGGTTCCATTACTACAGCTGGCCCATTGTTAGGTATTCCTAAAACTTTAAAGTCTACTCCTTTCATGGTAATAGACCCGCCAGCTATATAGTTGACGGGTTTATTAACATCAGGGCTATTTCGTAAATATCCAGTTTTAGAAAAATTCAAAATATTAAATATTTTCTTAAAAATTACAATTTTTTAGAAATTCCAAAAGTAGTGTTTCCACCTTGACCACTAGGTCCAGGCAAGTATGATTCTGCTTTCCTCAAAGCTCTACTAACCATATTTCCGTCATTAGCAGTATCGTTGTACCAGGTATCAGACTCTTTGTTTTTCTTTTTCTCAGCTGCTCTTGCAGCTGCTTCTGCTTCTTGTGATTTTCTGAGTTTTTCAGCAAATGGATTAGTGGATTGTTCCATTTTAGCATCCATTGCTTGATAATGTTGAGCAACTCTACCTTGTGGTAATTTACCATCTGTTCTATCTTGATATATTCCAGATTTGTCTTGCATTGTTTTAGTGATATTTTCGTTATCTTTGCTTTTATTAGGCATAATATATATGTTTTATCGTCTGTGTTTTTTGTGTTTTTCTTTTTTATAAGCTTCTTTTTCCCACGGAGATTTTTTTCTTTTCTGCGCAGTATTAAAGCTATTTATTGGATATTTTTTCCCTTTCCAAATATAATGTTCACTATCAAACTCAAGATCTCCACGCATGATTTGATCAACGTGTACCTTCTCGTGGCTAATAGTGTTTTCTAATTGATACGGATCACTAATGTCATCCGCTATTATTATAGCACCGTTTGTTTTAGTTTCACCATTTATTTCACGATCCTTTCCAGTTCTATAAATAGGCGTGTTATCTATCGTGTATGGTGGCTTTAACTTAAATGCCATATTAACTTCTTCCTTTACCGTGCTTGTGTACTTTACTAGCAGAGGCAAAATAACCGTGCATTTCTCCAGCGGCTACTTCTAATTCTTTTTTCTTTTCATAATTAGCTTCGCTTTTATGACCAGTTTCATAATCATGTATAGCATTTCTTGCATAATCTTTTTCTACTCTTTGCTTTGACTTATTTTGAGCAATTTTATCATAATCAACATTAACGCCAGCATCTAGACTTTTGTTTTGTCTTTTTTGAAGTTTATCATATTTTTTTTGTGTTTTATCACCGTCTCCACTTTTTCGAGCATCTTTATATTTTTTATAAGCTTTAACTTCTTTTTCTTTTAGCTTTTCTTTTTTTTTATCTTGTTTCATAATTTATTTTTTTTTACAACCGAAGTTATTAGCATAATTAGCCATTTTAACAACAGCTGGTTTGTATTTTTTAGTGCTTTTCATTATTTTACTAGCAGCGGCACAAGTAGATTTACCTGGCATGTTTTTCTCTACCCATGCAGTAAACTTACCTTCGTTTTTTTCTTTAATTTCTGGAAATTCTTTTTTAGCCATGATTGTTATTTTTTATAAGGAAAGTTCT
>Ga0181379_1000146_pt1 | contig 35481 bp, 16 predicted proteins | sample 2SPOviralmetaG_FD_130115 | JGI IMG/M metagenome (GOLD analysis project Ga0181379, IMG submission 130115) | Marine viral communities from the oligotrophic San Pedro Time Series (SPOT) site, San Pedro Channel, CA, USA - 2 SPOT_SRF_2009-07-10 | ecosystem: Environmental > Aquatic > Marine > Strait... | reverse complement strand
GGAGCGAGAGGGAGACCAGATGATCTGGCGTCTCACCTCAGGGCAACCCATCCCATGGGTGAGGGTCTATGAAGACGAGAACATCAGCAGTGTGACAGAGCAGGAGCTGGCACTGCTGGCATAGGCAACGGCATCACATCGACTAGAATTCAAAAGAACACACGAACAAAGCACATGAACGGTTGGGCAAACTACGAAACTTGGAACGCTGCTCTGTGGATCGGCAACGAGGAGATGATCTACCGCCACGCCAAAGAGAACAAGAATCTGGGCTACCGCAAGTGGGCAAAGCGATTCATCGATGAGTTTGGCGAGTACATCACGGGCGATGGTGTGGCATGGTTGCATGACGACATCGATACCGATGAGATGGATGAGATGCTAGCAGAGTTGTGATCACAGGGGACAGGGGGTGGACAGTCTACGGACTGTTATATGCCCCCCCTTAGCCCCTTAGCGATGCGCCTAGCGAAAATCCATGGGTCCCTCCTAACCTACAAAAGTATCCAGACGAGCACTAAATATTTTTGAAAATGGTTTTTTGAAAACCTCGAAAACCAAAAAATTTTCCCAGCAAAAAAATCATGGAAAACCCTTTCGGGAACTACGACAGCATACTAGAAAACTTCGACGCATTTTGTGATGGATTCGAGAAACAAGCAGCAGAACGATTCCTCAGGGGAGGAAAGGACGGATCAGTCCTTGGAAAGTACGCCTCTCAAGGTGGAGGAGATACTCCTAGTGCTGTCCGCGAGATTAGCGAGCCTGGAGGAGAGAGTCCAACGGCTGGAGAGCCCACAATTGATGTACAAGCGTCCCACAGCGACGGAGAGGGAGAGTCTAGCACAGACGCTTGACTATCTACATAATAACATCGAAGGGATCAAGAAAGATTTTATAAAGATGGCAAAGACAGTCTAATGGCAGTACCTTTTATAAACTTCTTAGCGCCGTCGATGGGTGGTATAGGTCCAATCGAAGTTCGTGATATCTCATGGTTAAATGAGTTATCACAGTCGAATGGAGTACCTTTTTATGCTGGCAGGTTTTATCCGAAGGATTCACAAGCAATTATCGACGGATTACAATTAGGTTTAATTAGTGAGTCTCCGCCGTGGTTAACATGGGAGGAGATCCAACCCACTCAGATTTGGATGATACCAGTATTTGAGGATGAACGGATCATCACGATGAATGTGACGATCGAGAGAATCGATGTCAAACCAAGGTCTACAACGGACTATGATACAATGCCTGATGACGTGGCATTTGAGTTGGCGAATTGGAAACCTCCAGTATATGGGGGAGATGTAGTGGAGAAAGCACACGGTGCTGTGAATCTTTTACCATCATTCAACGGTAGTTTGGATCCTGGTATTAGTATTGCACAGAACTTGAATTTCATTCCACCAGGGCTTACCCTGGGTTATCTGGGTATTGCATCGTTATCAGGACGTTGCACCGAGTGGGGATTTTATGACCAGGAGATGACTATTATTAATGGTACGAGATTTGGTCAACCACAGTGGGGATATGGAGGTGCTGATGCATTGGGATACGATTACTCCGAGGTTATCAAATTAAGACCTGATGGAGCCTGGATATACCGCGACGCCGAAATTGGTGTTGATGGGTCAATTCCTGAGTTTAGTACGGATGAGTATGGTGCGCCAGATTTAGCAAATGATTATGAACCGTATATCCAGAATAGTTACTTAGACACCGCCATACAGGACTATACGGACGCACAGAGCATCGGAAATGATTATTATGATGCATCCACCAAGATCGAAGGCGACGGCATTACAGGCAATCCTAGGGCAGGTTTAATACAAGACATTAGAACTTCTGAAATGGATACTGTTGTCTATACGATCAAGGTTGCTGCTACAACTGTTATAGTACCTGATGGTACTATTGCAGACCTTGATAAGGCAACTATCGATGATTTATTAGTAGGTGCTCTAGAAACTCTTGGTAGTAACCTATCAAACAATCTTTGGTATTTCTATCTGCCTGTAAGGTACAATGGAGATATACCCGCCAAACGGTACGCCGAGTATTTTAGGAAGGCAGGAATAAATAGAGTATCTACTGATATATCATTATAATATGGCAATGCCCATTTTCAGGATGGCTGGAGGTCCATATGGAAACCATGATATCCACCCGACCCAAATTCCAATACCGACAGCACCGTCACCCATACATCCACCTGGAGCAGGGTGGTCTTCTAACGTGTATATCAACGGTCTACCCGCAATGAGTACAGGGAATAGATCTATTCTGCATACAATTCCTATTTTTCCGCCACCACCTCCGCACTCTGACCAACTTTTGACAGGTCATGCGACAGTAAGGATCAATGGAGGCGCAGCTGCAACCATTGGTTCCGTAACAGACTTTGGCGCACCTGTAATTGGAGCCGCAAGTATCACAGTTATGATGGGTGATGCGCCACTTATTCCCCTTTCAGTTGGCACAAACTGAGGTTTGTGCTATAATATTCAAGTCTACTGATTTTAAACTATGGCAAAGAGCAGAGTTGGACTTTCTGGTGCTGAGACGATTGAGTCTAGACCAAAAAGAACCCGTCAAGGACGTGGAAAGCATACAAAGTACACTTCCACATCACGCAATAGTGCTAAGAAGCGTTATCGTGGGCAGGGCAAGTGAATCTCAGTCCGCAGAACTTGATGCGTGAGATTGAGTGGGATGACTTTGGTAAAGGTGGAAACCATACTGATTTCATCTACGAAGATTTTATCGATCCTAAAATTTGCGATGAAATCCTAGAGTACAATAAAGAATGCACGTATCTGAAGAAAAAACCAGGATTCATTGGTTACAGTGATATCAGTGGTATATCTCAATCTTCTGAGCGGAAGGTTTCTACAGATATGTGTTGTCATGTAATGCTTGCTGACACAGAACCGTCACTTCAACACTATTTGGCGGAACTTGATGGAGTGATGAAAAATTACTTTAGCAAGTATGAGTTTGCACTAATTGACTGTGCTATCCACCCAATGTTCAATATCCAAACATATCCAGAAAGAGGTGGGTATAAGGTTTGGCATTTTGAACGTACCAACGACAAGTTGGCGACGGCACGGCATCTAGTGTGGATGACATATCTTACTGACAACCCCAACGGTGGAACAGAGTTTTACTATCAGAGTAAATACTATCCAGCAAAGAAAGGATCTACATTGATCTGGCCTGCAGACTGGACCCATACTCATCGTGGTAGGGTTGTTAACGAAAACAAATCAATTATTACTGGTTGGATTGAATTTACGTGAACTTAATTTGTAACCTACCTTCACAAAAAGTTTGGGTTCGTAAAGAATACTTACGAGATCACCAAGATGGACATGGAGAGTTTGTAGAGGGTGTCTGGGTTTCTGCAAAGAGTATACCTGGACGCGCTTTTTATTTTGAGACATACTTACCATCATATGGTGCTATGTACGACAAATTACCCATCAGTGCATTTGTACGGTCCCCCGAAACCCCAGTCATAGACATGGATTTGGCGAATCTACAATTCTGGAATTGTATGGACTATGGTATCATGGCAATTAACAAAGGTTTTATTGCTGAGATGGAAGTAGAGATCTTTACTCGTGACCATGGGTTACAGAAAGGGAAATACTTGTTTACATTAGACAATTACCATGCAAATCCTGATGTGATAGATAATAATGTGAGTGAGACTCCACAAGAGCATAAATCACATAATTGTATTTTATTGAACAATGGTCAATACGCATTGTATCCTAATAATAGGATGCGTCTGTATGATCTCTCCTTGACCCCAGAAGAACCCGCATTCCCTGACTTTAAAGTATCTACCATAGAATACGAAGTTGAGAGTGGAACCGACTGGGGACGCCTTGGAGACACTGATAATTATTTTTGGGAAACTAATGATGAACGAAAACTACGAACAGAGGCCACAAATGGATAAACGAGTAGACAAGAGTGAAGAGTTTAGAGAATCAGGAATGACTCTCATTACAGAGACTGATAGTGAGAGACACTTGAAGAGAGCAAAGAAGCTTAGAGATGTTAAGGAAGGAGAGCTCTTTAACAATCAAGCAGAATGGGCAGATGGGTTTTGTGGCAAGTGAATAAATAAAACGTAGTCATATTGTATCTCCATGCCTGCGTTTCAAACGTTCAAAGATTTGAGCGTTACTTTCAAGAAACACCCTGTCAACGATGATCTAGTCGTTGTCAAGGATAAGGCTGCCATCATTCAATCTATTCGCAATCTCCTTCTTACAAATAAGGGGGAGAGACCTTTTCAACCTCAATTGGGGTCTGATATCTACAGGTTGTTATTTGAACCTCTAGATTATGGTACTGCTGCCTTGATTAAACAAGCAGTAGAAGAAACTATCGTAAATTATGAACCTCGTGTAATTGTAGACTCTGTGCTCATTACTCCAGACTTTGACAGCAACGGATTTGAAGTAGAATTATCGTTCTTGATCGTTGGCAGAGAGGATTTACCCGTGAATGTTGATTTCTTCTTAGAGAGCACGAGATAAATGCCATATACGCAGGTAGCAAATTTAGATTTTAATGAAATCAAAGCGGCCCTCAAAGATTATCTGAGGGTAAATTCTGATTTCACTGATTATGACTTTGAAGGATCAGCATTAGCAACGTTGATTGACACACTGGCATATAATACGTACTACACGGCATTTAATGCCAACATGACAGTCAATGAGATGTTCATTGACTCTGCTAGTCTAAGAGACAACGTTGTGTCTCTTGCTAAGCAATTAGGATATCGTCCAAAGTCAACAGTCTCACCAACAGCAAATGTAAATCTTGCCGTTACATATGCTGCTGCTACTGTAGACACAAGTTTAACACTAAAGGCAGGAACAGGTTTTGTCTCCTCGTTTGATAATACACTATATCAGTATGCAGTAACGAGAGACGTTTTAGGTCAGGTCGTCAATGGCGTCGTAAATTTTGACGATCTAGAACTTAAAGAAGGTGCTATGTTGACTAATACATACACTTTCAATTCAGCATTAACAAGTCAGCGTTTTATTTTAGACAACCCTGGCATTGACACATCTACTATTCAAATTAAGGTATACCCATCAGCAGTAGCTACTATATTCAAAGAGTATAAGTTATCTGAAAATATCTTAGAAGCAAAACCATCATCTGAAATTTACTTCTTGGAAGAAGTATCTGAGCAAAGATACGAAGTTCTATTTGGTGATGGTGTATTAGGCAGAAAACTAGAAAACGGCGAGAAGATTGAGATATCGTATCTAGTTACTGCTGGTGCAGAATCTAACGGAGCAAAGACGTTCACGTTCTCTGGAACCCTTGTAAACCAGACTGGAAACAACCCAGCAACCGTTGTTGCTACTGTGTCCACTGTGAGCGTTGCAACAGGCGGTACAGCGGCAGAGAGCGTTGATAAGATCAAGTTTACCGCTCCTAAGATGTTTGCTGCACAAGACCGTGCAGTGACCGCTGGTGACTATGGTGCTATTGTTCGTAATTTGTATCCATCTGTTAGTGATATTATCGTATTTGGTGGTGAAGATGCAGAACCACCTGCATATGGAAAAGTCTTCATTGCAGTCAAACCAGAAGATGCTGCTAGGTTAACTTCTGTTACTAAAGAAGAGATCAGAGGAAAACTTAAAGAATATCGTGTTGCTGCGATCACACCTGAGTTGATCGACCCATCTATTCTATATGTTGAGGTAAACAGTAGAATATTCTTCGATTCGTCTAAAACTGAATTGACCAAAACTCAAATTAGAGATAATGCAATCTCTGAATTTCAGTCCTACATTAATACATCTAATACAGAAAAATTCAACGGTAAGTTTAGATATAGTAAAGCAGTTGCTGTAATAGACAATTCTGATATTTCGATCAATTCCAACCTCACTTCAGTAAAGATGAGAAAGGACTTTTTCGCTCAGATTAATTCCACTTCATTTTATGAAGTTTGTTACCAAAATGCATTCCTCGATGATGATGACCCTGTAGTGTCTTCAACGGGTTTCGTAGTGACAGAATACCCAACATTTACAGTGTATCTTGAGGATCGCCTTGGCAAAATGATCCTATATAGACTAGATGGAATCACTGGCGAAAAAGTCCTTTTGGACGATAATGTTGGTGATGTTGATTATGCAAAAGGTGAAATCAAATTGTATGATGTGACAATCATTAAAGGTACCTTTGGTGATAATCGTATTGAGTTGCGAGTAAGACCTTTAGAAAATGACATTGTGGCAAAACGTGAGGTCTACTTGGATGTTGATGTAGCAAAAAGCAGCTTCGCTGCGTTCTCAGAGTAATATAGATGGCAGTAAAAAAGGCAATTTCAACTCTGATCGAGTCACAACTCCCAGAGTTTATCATCTCTGAATATGAACTTTTTAGTAAGTTCATAACCAAGTATTATGAGCAGCAAGAGTTGCAGGGTCAACCTCTTGATGTTATCAGCAACTTGCAGACTTATGCTGACATCGATTATTATGAAAAGAATTTACTTAAGCAAAAATCTACACTAGTAACTAACGTTACAGATTCTGCTACTTCTATTCAGGTTGCAGATGCCACTTCCTTCCCAGAAGAAAATGGTTACATTAAAATTGATGATGAAATTTGTTTTTACAAGACAAGAACTAACAACACTTTCCAAGAAGTAAGTAGAGGTGTTAGTGGTAATACCAAACTAGGTGACCTGTATAGTTCTAATAATTATGTTTCTACAGTTGCTGCATCACACTCTGGTGGATCTGATGTACAGAATATCAGTAATCTATTTCTGTATGCATTAATCAAGAGTTTTGAAGCGCAGTATCTTGGTGCTTTCCCAGAAAAGTATTTAAAAGGTGAAGTTGATAAGAGAACTCTTATCAAGAATATCCGTAAGTTTTACAAGGCAAAAGGAACAGAAGCTTCTGTAAGATTCCTGTTCAATACGCTGGTTGCTGGTGGTGAAGAAAATACACCAACTCAGTATGAACCAAAAGACTTTACATATAAGTCTTCTGAATCTGATTGGGTACAAGGATATGCCTTGAAAGCAAAGGTTCTTAGTGGTGATGTCAATGATCTAATTGGTAAGGTAATTACACAACCAGAGACTGACAATACTGCATTTGCTTCTGCTACTGTAGATAACGTAAGATATGATAGCACTGTAGATGGAGAGAACATCTACAATATCTTCCTTGCTGAAGAGACTATCAATGGAACATTTGCAATCACGTCAAAGACCCAGTTAACAGAACAAATCCTATCTAGTGATGGTCCTGGTGATACGGTTAAAGTATTCTCCACACTTGGATGGAAGAAGACTGGTAGTATCTTGGTTGGTAATGAAATTATCACTTTTGATAAGAAGAACATTACACAGTTTACTATTGCTAGTAGACAGACTCAGGGAACATATGCAGTAGAATCTGATGTATATGAACCTGTCGGACTAAGTGGCGCTGGTGTAACCTTACTGTCATTTGGTTTAGTCTACAACTTAAATGTAGAGAATGGACAACCAAATAGTACGGTTGGTGAAAAAATCCAAGTTGGTCTTCCTGGATTTATTACTTCCGATGCCAAGATAGTTGACGCACAAAACAATTCAAGATTTAAGTTTTCTACTGGTGCAGTTCCAGTAGCTCCTGGAAAACCAGCAATTCAATCTATTCTTGCTGGATTGACAGCAGATGTATCTGCTATATTTGAAGATGACCAATACTATTATATTGCATCTACTGGTTATCCTTCATATGATATTCTAGACGGAGCAAGTGGATACCCAACAAACATTCAAGATCAAAAACTTCTCAAGTTAGTTAGAAAGCAAGCAACGAGAACTACTGAGATTTACAAAACTCCAGATGCTGATGTTGGAATCTTAGTCAATGGTGTTCGTGTCTACAGTTATAAAGATGAAGATTTTGTCAATTTTGGTAAACTAGAAAAAATTGATGTTACCGTCAAAGGAACCAAATATACTGCACCACCAAACGTTCTTGTAGATGGTGTACCTGGAAGAGCAGTCGCAAAACTATCTGGAGAATTTGTTGAGTCTGTTGAATTAAGAAACCCAAGTCAATACTCGAAAACTCCAAGAGTAGAAATTCTCTCGGGTAGAGGTGCTATTGTTCGTGCTGTTGTAACTCAAGGCAAAGTAACAAGTCTTTTAATTGACAATCAAGGAGAATACTATTCTGTTCCACCTACAATTTTAATTAGAGATAAGGTAGGAAGAGGTAGATTTGCTGAATATGTTGCTACAATTGAAGGTGGTAAAGTTACTGGTTATGAAGTAATTAACGAAGGTGAGTTCTATTCACAGAATAATATTGAAGTAATTGTTTTTCCTGTTGGATCTGGAGCGACAGGTGTAGCTACTATCAAGAAGTGGGTAAAGAACAGATATACCAAACTAGAGACAAAACTAGATGATGAGTATGGATATCTGTTTGAAAATTATAATAAAGAACTAGAATACGGTTATGGACATCTAGGTAATCCAAAATCTCTTCGTGTTGCCTTAAATGACAACCTTAGTTCTACTTTCCAAGAACCAGCAAGCAAAACACACTCTCCTATTATTGGATATGCATATGATGGCAACCCCATCTATGGACCATTTGGATATGAGAATCCACTAAATGCTGCATCTAGCATCACTAGGATGACTTCTAGTTATATTCTAAAAACAAGTCGTCTTGAGGGACCATCTACTTCCACATATACTTTAGGAACATTTATTGATGATTATGAGTATAGACATCGTAGTGGACTGCTTGATCAGAACAATGGAAGATATTGTGTAACTCCAGAGTTTCCAACAGGAGTGTATGCATACTTCTTGACTATCAATAGTCAACAAGAACCACAATATCCATATATTCTTGGAGAAAATTTCTATTCTCTGCCTGTTGATTCTAATTACAACTCAGACATATCACAAACAAATCTACCTACAAACGTAAGACGTTTTTATAGGTCTGGAACTCCTAGCAATGGTGGAAACTTCCTTGCTACAGTTAATGATGTTAAGAGTGGTAGTATCGACAATATTGATATTGTTTCCTCAACAAACACTTTCAGTGTTGGATCTAAACTATTCTTTAATAACACTGGCACAGAAGGATTTGGTGCAGAAGCAACTGTATCTGAACTAAAAGGTAAAAATGTTGACTGGTTAGAATCTACCGAAATCAAGGCAACCAGATTAGAAATTGTTAATCCAGCATATCTGTTTGATGGAGACACTTTAACTCAACCTTCTACTGGATCTTCTGGTGAGATTGTAGGTACTGTAAGAAATGATAATGTTGTTGTTCTTAGAAATGTACAGGGAACCTTTGATACTACAAATACCTTCTCTGCTTCGATTAAAGTTCTGAATCTTCAGTTAGATACAGCATCTTCTTATTCAGTAGGATCGATTCTAAAATTAACTGATGGTGCTGTAGCACAAGTAGCATTTGGTGAAGTTCTTGCTACAACAGCAGATTCAAACGTTGTTACTGTAAAAGTTCTGCCATCTGCAGATTACGACAATGACCCAACAACTTCTAATGACGTTGCAACTGGCACATCTCCATACTACTTTGAGACAGAAGCAAACCTTGCAGAGCATTACCTAGCAAGTAATAATTTAAGTGATACCTCTGGTACTAAAATTACAGGTTTCGTCTCATTAAGTGATGGTTTAGAACCGTTTGATGTAAACCAGTTGGTAGCTCTAATTCAAACTTCTGAAAACCATGGTATTGGTCTAAATGATGTTGTTAACGTTGCAATCAATCCTGATGATGCAACCAAGACAACAACATATTATGTCAGAAAGAGAATCTATCAAGATTTACAATTAATCCCACCAACAATCACTACCAAAGTAAATTACACTGGTATTGGTCGTCTACTCGTATATAATGTTGGTTGGGATTATACGGCAGGCAGTTATACAAACATTCCACTAACTGGTGGTTCTGGATCTGATGCAACAGCAAATATTGTTGTAGGCACTGATGGATATGTAACTGATATTCAAATTACCGATGGTGGCACTGGTTACGAGAGAGAAGATTTACTTTCTATAGATGATGTGGAGTTGGGTAGATCTGGTGCTTCTCAAAGCACACAGAGACTAAAAGTATACGTTGACCACGTTGGAGTTTCCAGAGAGTCAACTAAAATTACTATTGATGATGCATCCAGATTTTCTATAAACGATCTAGCAACGATTGATACTGAGATTGTCAAGGTATCGTCAATCTCTAGCAATACTCTAACTGTAGAAAGAGCACAAGAGGGAACAACTGCCGTAGATCATTACGATAACGCACCATTTGTTCTTTACAAAGGAAGATATAATTTTGACGCTAATTTCCAAGTCAATGGGTCTGAAACTGTTACCTATGATCCAGTAACACATAAACTATTCATTGTTTATCCGTCTTCAACCATTCTCAATAATCTGACTCCTGTTACATCATTTGATTCGTTCTTTGACAATAGTAGTCCACAAAGATTGACTGATATTGTCAATGCTAGTGTTGCAACTAATAAGTTTGAGTTTAAGAGAGGAACGAGTGGCACTTATCAGACAAATCCAATTATTGAAATTCAAGAATACTATAAGTATGTCTTTGATACATCGGATAGTTCTTTGTCTGGAACTTACTTAGACTTCAGCCCAAGTAAAAGTTTTAACCTAGTTCCAGTAGAAAAAGTAGAATCTGCTATTCTTCCTGGAGCATCTGGAGCACAAATCGAACTTAAGTTTGGTTTTGGTTCAACAGACGCAACTAACACATATAATGTTAAGAGACCAACTGAGTTCTCTAATTACTACTACTTTGATAGGAACAACATAATTTCATCAGAAGATTCATACCTTCAAATTATTAATGATCCTCTTGTAGGTAGAAGGGTAGTAAACTACGTTACTTCAAATAGAATTTGCTATTCTTTGGAGAAAACACCACAGTATGATGGTAGTGGATCTATCACCTATACAACAACGTCAGCATTTTCTGTTGGTGGAATTAGTAAGGTTGATATTACAAATATTGGTGACACATACAGAAAGACACCAATTATTACTGGTGTATTCCCATCAGAAGACAACCTGGCATCTGCTACTGTATTGTTTGACTCTTTCACCAATACAATTACTGGTGTAAGAGTTGACACTTTTGGTTCAAATTACTCCAAACCAGTTGTAGTAGTAACAGATGCCAAAGGAGGCATCGATGCATCATTTACTGTCACGATGGGTGCAGGTGGTAAAGTATTTGATATTAAAGTAAAAACAAAAGGAAAGGGTTATACTTCTGCACCAACAATTGCAGTTATTGAATCTGATGTAAAACTATTTGCACAAGGTGAAGATATTGGTGTACCTAAAAATGTTTCTATAATTAGAAACGGTGCTTCTTTCCATAAAGATAAAACATTATATTCTGATTATACTACACCATATGTCTATGCACTGAAGAACTATCCTAATAATGCATTTGATAAAGGTGAAATTGTAGTACAGACGATCAACAACATTGAAGTTGCAAGAGGAACTGTTGCTGAATGGCGCGAAGGTTCTAATCTGCTTTCTATTGTTAACATCACTGGTGAGTTTAGAGAAAACTACATTGTAGAAAGTCTGCGTTCAGGAAACACTGGAGAGATTTTTGCGACCTATGTAACTAAGTTTTCTCTAGACATTAGATCTTCTTATGATAACCAAGGATACTATACATCTGACAGAGGTAGAGTCGGTAACAGTAATCAAAGACTGACAGATTCTTTCTTCTATCAGGATTATTCGTATGTAATTAAATCTAGAACTCCAATTAATATTTGGAGAGACTTGATCAAGAATACAACTCATCCAGCAGGCATGAAACTGTTTGGTGAGGTAATCATTGATCCAGTAGCATCTTCAGAGATGCCAACGGAAATGCCAAAGTCATCACATTTCAGTGTTGTACAACTTTGGGATCCAGAGAAAAATAAAATTACAGTAGAGAACACCCGTAGAGTTGTCACTCAAACTGTTCAAAGAATTGAAGACTATAGAGCAAAAGAAGGTACAGGTACGGTTTCTGTACAAGAATATAACTTTGCTGATTTGTTATCTGCCGAAGTTAAGTTAGATACTCCTTTTGATGGAAGGTTTAATTCTAATGGTCAACTAGTTGGAACTACAACATTTAATCTTAGAGAGAAAAATAATAACAGTGTTATTGTCCCATATAACAATCAATCTCTAATTGTTACTCTTGATGGTGTGATTCAAGAACCTGGAGTTGCATATTCTATTTCTGGTAGCACTATCACATTTGCTGCTCCTCCTTTAGGTGAACAAATTATAGAGGGTCAGAAAGTACCACAACAGAAACTGTTAGCCAGACTATTCTACTTTAGAGATCCTGGTGTAAGTCAGTCTACACTTAAGAAAGTAAGAAATATCTATCAGAGAGGTGGTACATGGATTGATGCTGCCAATCAAATTGAGAAAAACACAGATTTTATTATTGCTGAGACTATTGGTTGGTTTGAGTCACAGTATGCTTCTGTAATTAGTAATAATACTATTCCATGGAACATCCTAGAACCTAAGTTTAAGGATGACATTAGACTAACTATGATAGCTCTTGATCATGATATTAGATTTGGTGGTAACGTCAAATCCTTGGATTACGCAGCAGATTTCGTCACTAAGTATGATACATATGAAGTTTACATTAATGCTGCAATTGAATATGCAGTTAGATTAGCAAAACTAGCAGTTAGAAACTGGGATTGGATTGAAGTTAATGCTTCTTGGACTGCTGGTAATGATGTTATCACAGTTACAGACAGTTCTAATGTTGCTATTGGAGCACACATCAGTGCTGGTGGAGCATTCCCATCTGCTAATAATATTAAGGTTACCGAGATTATCAACGATACTCAAGTAAGAGTATCTGCTAATGCTCTTATCACTAGCGGCACACCTCCTGCTGGTTCTGCTGCTCCTGGCAACACTTACTTAAATGGCACCCAGACTGTAGATACTACACTACCCACAGCAACGGGTGTTGTAACTCCTGGAGATCAGTATTCTGTTGGTCCTGGAACATCATTGACAGTTGCACCTGTATTCAATGGTTTGAATCAGGTAACATTCACATTTGCTGGAACCAATAACGGAACATTCTATGATGGTTCTGATCTAATTGCCAAGAATAGAGAGTATATTATTGACTACTCTGTAAATTGGGCAAAGGCAACTTATCCATTAGTTAACTGGTCATCCAAGGAAACCAAGTGTAGAAGAGACACTGGTATTCTGATTGATCGTGTTGTTGATCATCTAAGGTATGGTGGTAACTATAAAATTGTTGAATATGCAGAACTATACTTCATTGGAAGCAAATTAGCATATATCAATGATCAGTTGCCACAAACACTAGCAACTTATGATAAAGTATTGAATGAACTTTGTGTTCTGGCAATGAGACAAACATTGCCTGGAACTAGCATCTATACAACTATCGCACCTGTTATCAACGGCGAAGTTATTGCTGATGCTAACTCTCCTGCATGTGCTGGTGTTGCTGCAGCGTTGAATACGTATTATGACATCATTGATACTATCTTTAATAGTGGTCCAACAGTTCTCGGCAAAACTTACTACAATTCAAACAAGACTGGAGCATATACAAATACAACTCCAATTACAAACTTAAATATTCTTCCAGATAATCAGTTACCATCTTCCGAATGTGCAACTGTTGTATCTGCTATTTCTGAGTTGACAACAAATATTACTTCTACTATCACAGGATCTACAGAAACTAGATCTCTTCCTGATTATATCGACGGAGAAACTACAGTCTTTGACCTATATTATGAGGATGACACTGCTGTTCAATTACCAGGACCAGAAGATGACCTGATTGTTGTACTCAATGGTGTTGTACAGCGTAATAAGTTCAATTCATTTGAACCTGCATTTGATGCTTACTATATTGATAGAACCAAAAATCCCAACCAAATTGTATTTGATTCTCCACCAATTTGGGATCAAGACATCACTGCTAAAACTATTGGTGAACCAACTGCTGTTGAGAAATTCTTTGCTTTCAACATCGGTAGCTATAAGAGATACACAACTGATAAGACACTAATTCTTGAAGATGACTATTCTTCTAAAGGTCCATTCCTTATTAAATCTGTAGACACAGACACGGTTTACAACGTTGAGGATAGAGACTTCCTGATCGTCCTTGTCAATGGTGTACTTCAAGATTATGAATCTGCATATGAGATTTCTGGACCCGCAATTACATTCAAGTATCCCCTAAGGAAAGAAGATGTAGTTGATATGAGACTACTATATGGTAAAGATTACGAAAAAGTAGTTACTCTGTATGACCACGAACCTGGCAGTTACCTTTATAATAAGACACTAACAGTCGGTAATGGTGCTAGCACAGTTTATTTTGGTTATAATGATTGGTGGAATTCTGATAAAGGTTATCCATCTAATTATGCAAATGTCTGGTTGTATCAAGAGTTGCCATCTGGTGCTAAGAATCCTCTTGGCAAAATGGTCAACTACTATATTCAAGGCACTGACTTCAAGTTCCAACTAAGATCCAATAACACTACATTTGATCCTACCTTAGACATCAAAATTGGTATTTTCTTGAATCCAAATGGTCCAACATTTACTATTGATACTGCAACTTATACTTGTACATTAACTACAAATAATGTAGATGCAGATGGAATTACTATTCTTTCTAGAGAATCACAAACTTGGTTTAAAAACGATGTTGCTAATACTAATGATGCTCTAACTAAAAAAGGATTCTTTAAGGTTGCACCTGGAGATGTAATTAAAATCGACGGTGAAGACAAACCAAGAACTATTAAAAAGGTAGCACCTAACGTATATTCTAAAGAATATAGAAATAATAGTGATGTTACTTCTGATCATTACGGTACATATACAGTATCACCTTATAATGGCATTACTCGTGGTGAAGGTCTGAGTATTACTCCAATCATGGAGAAAGACGGCAGTGGCAATTTAACGGGTAAAATTGAAAGATTAGATTGGAATAGAAAAGTATTCAGGTCTAACGGATCCCGTGCAGAAGGAACCGCATATCAATATTACACTCCACCACAGGTAGAGTTTGTACCGAAGAATGGTAATGGTGGTGGTGCTAAAGCTGCTGTTATTGTAAGTAATGGTAATGTAATCGCAGTTGAGTTAATTGATGGTGGTAGTGGTTATACTGATATACCAAAAGCAGTTGTAACAAGGAACTATAAACATATTCGTTCTAATGATATTGAAGTAAGTGTTATCAAAATTGGTGTACAGAGTGTTGTAAAACAATCGATTACAATTCAATCTGAAGTTACACCTATTACACTTCCACCACCACTCGCAGCATATATTTCATCGTTCTTGCTCATCTCTCCATATCTAATTGAGAGAAAAATTGTTGATAACATCTGGCCTGTAGAGCAATTGAACGATATGCCAACTGGTGATGACCAGCCTGGTATTGTTGTTCGCCAAAGATCTACAGATAGGATCACTCCTATTGCAATGGTGAAACCTGATGTAACCAGACAGATTGTATCTGTTGCTGCTACTGCTGCACCTAATGTCATTAGTGCATCTGTTATTTCTACCTCTAGAGCAATCACTACGACTGTTCAGAGAGAAATTGATAGTACATTCCTGGAAAGAAAAACATACAATGCTGCTGGTGCCTTCTTACAAACGGACCTTCCACAAGGTTCTACTATTGTATACATTCCAGATACATCCCAGTTCTCCTCTAACGGAAAAATTCTGGTTGGTAACGAGGTTATTTACTACCCACGTAAGTATGAAGATCGTTTCCTCTTCTGCGAAAGAGGACAGGAAGGAACAAATGATCAATTGTGGATTGCAGGAACTTTTGTCCGTCAGCTAAAAGATCTTGTATCTGTTATTCCTGGTGGCGTCAATACAATTCAGAGTATCAGTTCTGTATCTTCTTCAACCTCAGCATCTGTTGAGTCTTTAAGAACGTTACAAGTACAGGGTGGATCTACAACACTTCCTGGAACTACTGACAGATTAAGTATTCTCAGACTACAAGTACAGATTGATACGGAATCTATTTCTACTGTATCGTTTGTTAGAAATTCACTCATCGAGACTGGTGTTGTTGGTATTGACCCAATGGTCATTACATATCAAGAGACCACTGTTCGTACTGATCAACAAATCAATGTTGTATTTGATTACTCTGTAAGGAGAGAGTCTACTGCGCTCTTACTATTCACACCACCGAGTGGTCTACTTGACTTCTACCAAGAGGAAGTATTCTTCACTAACCCTGTTGAAACAAGAAATAATGGACCTGTTACTCTCATAGCAAAAACCGTCACTAAGAGAAATTCCATTGTTATTGACCTTGTTAACGCAGATGAGGGATTGAATACATACCAAGGAGAGTATACTGTTGGCAACTTAGGTTCCAATATTGGCAACTGGACAACAGTTGGATTTGATGATGGCACGGCAAATGTTTCTAACTGGTCTATCCAGCACTTCGAGAGATATTTTGCCGCAGTTTCCATCAATGACTTTGTTAAGAGGGCAAATTCAAACTTTACTCTCAGTGGTCAAAAGTGGAATCTTGGTAATCCATCTATCCAAAACCCTGTCACCATAACCACATCAAGTGGTTCAATACCATCTACCATCGCAGTTGCGGATACAACGTACTTCCCATCATCAGGTCACTTATTTACCGAGAGCGGATCTGTGATAGAATATACGGGCACAACTGCAACATCCTTTACAGGATGTACCTTACTGAGAGGAACTACTACTATTGCGAGCGGAGACGAAATCGTACCGTTCTCAATTTCCTAAATATCGGTATAAATATAAATAACTTTGGCACAAACCCCTACGTCGGAACGGAAAAACAATGGCTGCTATTATCTCTGATAAGTTTAGAATTTTTAACGCGAAACAATTTCTTGAGTCGTTAACTGAGGGTCCGAATGACACCAGTGCAGAACGCTCTAGAATGTATTTCTTTGTGGGTCGCCCACAACCCTGGTATGCGTACCTTGAGACATACTCTGTAACGGGTGGTGCTCTTTCGGAAGGTGCAGAAGTTTACGTAGGTGCCAACTATGGTGCTGCTACATTCCGAGGAACTATTGCCAAAGTTTATGATGGTGCCGTTCTTTTGTCTGGAATCTTTGGTTCCTCTGGCGTTAATTCCACTCCTGGTGCCCTAGGTGCTGCTCTCAAAGAGTATTCTGGCGGATCCGACACTGGTACTACTGCTAAAGCAGGTGTCTATCGTTATGGTACAGAAAACGAGCCACCCCTTCCACTAGACAACCAAACTGAGAAGTTTGAAGTTTATGACGACGTTATCGCTGCTAAGAGAATCACCAGCGAGTTTGCCCGTGCCGTCATTCGTCGTTACAACTGGGATCTAGTTGCCAATCCTAAGTTTGACATGTACAAGCCCGACTACTCAGGAACTCCTGCAGGTGGCGGTCAACTAGGTAAAGCATCTGCTACAGGTCAGACCAGCATTGCTGACGCTAAGTTCTATGTAATGAATAGCACTTACGAAGTATTCAAGTGCCTTTACAACGGTGAAAGTTCTGCTAACCCATCTGGTCAGAATGCAACCGAAGAACCAAGCACAACTTCTGGTAACTATGCCAACGGCATCTACACAGAAGCATCTGGTGCTGGTTATGTTTGGAAGTATTTGTTCACGCTTCCTACCGATGACGTACTCCGTTTCCTCTCTTCGGACTTCATGCCAATCGTTCTTTCTAACAACGCTACTCGTGTTGCCACTCAGAACGCAGCAGTTCCTGGTGCAGTCAACGTTGCTGTCGTAGAAGATGCAGGTAGCAACCTACCTGCAGCACAGACACTATACACCGCAATCCGTGGTGATGGTGCTAACGGTGTTGTACAGTTCACTACCACTGCTGGTGGTGCTATTGATCCTACTTCCGTTTCTGTTGCAGTTAACGGAACTGGTTATACATACGCTTCTGTTTCTCTTGCTAACGGTAACCTCTTTGGAGATCAAGCACTAAGTAGTGCAGTCGCAACTCCTAGTGGTTTCACTGGATCTATTGAAGTAGTCGTACCTCCTAAGGGTGGTCATGGTTCTGATATGGAACTAGAGCTCAACGCTAAGCGCGTTATGACCAACATTCGCCTCACCTATGCTGAAGGTGCTGGAGACTTCCCTGTTGACAACGATTTCCGTAGAATTGGTATTCTTAAGGACCCATACAACCAAGGAACTACTACATTTGCTACCGCTGATACCCTCAACGGTCTATATGCAGTTAAGATCACTGGTACTGGTGGTACTGACTACATCGCTGACGAAAAGATTTCGCAGACTGTAACTGGTGGTACTGCATACGGTACAGTTGTTTCATGGGTACTAGACAACGGTTCTACAACCGATGGCATCCTCAAGTATTATCAGTCTCCTGCTGAGCATCTTGATAGCGACGGTAAGGTTCGTCTCTTTGAAGCAAATGGTTCTGCAGCAGTCACTGGTGCTTCATCCAACTCTGGTGGAAGTCCAGACACTACTGTTAACGGTTCTGTTGAAGGCGTCACGCTAACCAACGGTATCGGAACACCTGAAGTTGATAATAACTCTGGTGATCTGATCTACATTGAAAACAGAAGACTAATCACCCGCGCTCCTGACCAGATTGAAGATATCAAACTTGTTATCGAATTCTGATTAAAACAAACAATTATAAATCCCTCCAGAAATGGGGGGATTTTTTTTATCTCTATAAATACTAAGGACAAAGAATGCTAGTATTTGGCGGAAAACGATGCCACAGAAGACTAACCTAAATGTTTCTCCTTATTTCGAGGATTTTAACGACAATAAGAATTTCTATAAAATTCTATTCCGTCCTGGATACTCGATCCAAAGTAGAGAATTAACACAACTTCAATCGATTCTACAAAATCAGATTGAAAGTTATGGTAAGTATGCATTCAAACAGGGTGATCTAGTAATCCCAGGTGAAGTAGGACTAAACAATAAACTAGACTACGTTAAGTTATCTTCAGTATCAGAAGTTGCTGTAAATGATGGTGACGATAATATCGTCTATAAGAAGTATGACATTGAAACGTTAGTTGGTACACAATTACGAGGTCTTACCTCTGGTGTTATTGGAAACGTAGTTTCTACACAGAATGCTACTGAAACCAATGCAGATACACTGTTTGTAATCTACGTAACCAGTGGTAATGCCAACAATGAATCTACTTTCCGCCAAGGTGAAACTCTAGAGGTCATTGATGGTATCAACACACCATTGATGGTTGTTGGTACAGATGGTTCTGTTCTACCAACTGCTGTCACTATTGTTGATCCTGACACAGCGGAAGAATCATCTGTAGTAAGTCCAGCAATGGGTTTTGCTTCTGCTGTTAAGGTAGAAGAAGGTATCTATTTTGCTAACGGATATTTCGTAAGAAATGAAGAGCAAATACTAGTCATCGATCCATATTTTAATGCACCTAGTTCAAAAATTGGATTCAGAGTTGTTGAAGACATCGTTACTCCAGAAGAAGACGAATCTTTGTATGACAATTCTATTGGGTCTTCTAACTTCTCTGCTCCTGGAGCACATAGACTAAAAATTAGTTTAACACTTAAGAAGTATAGTTTAGATACTCAAACAGATAAGAATTTTATTCAGCTCCTTCGAGTGAAGAGAGGTGTTGTACAAAAGAAAGTTGTACAAGCAGACTATTCCCTACTAGAGCAAACACTCGCCAGAAGAACTTATGACGAGTCTGGTGATTATGTTGTTGACAACTTCTCTGTAGATATTAGAGAGTGGGCACAAAAAGAAGGAAATAATGGTGTCTATGCTATTGATGCTGACGGTAACTATAATGGTCTAGATGAGCAAGATGCATCTAGAAAAATGATTTCTAATGTTGGTGCTGGTAAAGCATACATTAGAGGTTATGAAATTGTTAATAAAGAAACAAAAGAGATCGAAGTAAGCAAGGCAAGAGAAACCCTTGATAGCGATAATCAATTTATCAAGACTAGAGGTCTCCCTAGTTATTCTGTTGCTAACGTATCTGGATCTGTTCCTTTGAATGCAGAGGGTTCTGATCTTACTGCATATCCAGACGTTGAGATGTTCTCTCTGTATAATGATGGAACAATCGGTCAACAGGTTGATTTCTCTGCAGGAACAAGATTTGTAAAAGATCTCAACGAAAGAGTAAGCACCGTAAACCGTAGAGGAACTATCTACAGTGATAACGATGGTGTAAAAACTTTTACTGTAGAAGTTACACAGTCTGGCACTGTTCAAAAACTAAATCCAGCAAACAATGCTTCTCCTACTATTTCATTCACGGATATCTGTGATAGTAGTAATCAGTTGTATACTGTTGCGACCAGAGCATCTGGTCTTCCAGAGTCTTACAGCACATTCAAAGTTCTAGGATTCAGTATTGTAAACAGACCTGATGTAAGCCCTGGCGATATATCAAAAAGATTTGCAGAGATCACACTATTAGGAAGTAAAGCACAATTAGATTCTCTCGTAGAATTTGATGTAGAAGACGATGGAAGTAGAAGATATTTCTATCTAAACACTACAACTGGTGCTGGATTAGGTCCGATTGCTACAATTACAAATACTCCTGGTACTACTCTTGCTGGAGAAGCAAACGCCACTTACACTGGTGTTACTGGTAATTCTTCTAGTAATGGTCTCAGTGCAACATTCACTATTGCTCGTAACAGTAGTGGTGTGATTTCTAACATTACTATTAGTGGTGGTGGAACTAACTATACACCAACCGAAACTATTACAATTCTTGGTAGCACCATTGGTGGTGTTGATACTACAGATGACGTTACCATCACAGTAGCAACTATCGATAATGTTGCTAGACTTGGATACATTACTGATTACAGTGATGTAATGACTCCTCTAGTTGGAACTACTAAATCCAGCAACTTTAATCTATAAGAAAGAGGATTTGGATTTAATGGCGATACCGATATTGTCCTCTCCAAAGGAACTCTTGTTAGTGGCGAAAAAGTTTATAATTCTATTTTTGGACTAGGATACTTTGGTCCTACGTTCTTCACAAAATTACTACTAGAAGAAACACCATCTAGTGGTTTCACTTCTGGTGAATATATTATTGGTGTTACCAGCGGTGCATATGGTGTAGTTGAAGGAAGTACAGATTCTTCTTTCAGTAGCTCTTCCATGTTGATGGTCCGTACTCTCTCTGGAACGTTTAAGTCTGGGGAAGTCCTAATTGATGAAAACAACAACAGTGCTAAAATTGCAACTGACAACACAATTTCTCATTTTGTTGTCAAGTATAGATCTACTAGTGGATATTCAACTGATGCAGCAGTGCTGGTCAATGGTCAAAAAGTTGATAGTTCTAAAGTAACTCTTAGTCTTGATGCTAGTGGTTTTGTTATTTCTGTTGTTATTAGAGAAAGAAAATCTTTCGCGCAAAAATATTCGCAACCACCCACAATAACTATTGATTCTGGTGCTGCAAACATTGCTCTTGCTGCAAGAGTTGATGCAGTATTGTTCAGAAATACAGTTACTACTTATAGTCCAGCAGATGTTAAATCTTTTGGTTCTGCATTTGGTAGCCTTGGTGCTAACAAGTTTACTGCTGATATCGAAAGCAACAAAACAGAATACGTAAACCTCACATCTGTTACTGAATTTACTTTCTCTGGTAAGCAAGGATTTAGATTTCTAGAGTGTAATGGTTTTGGTGGAGATGCTACACAACTTCTAAAGCAAGGTGATTACATCCAGTTTACTGGAACCGATGGTAAGTCTGTAAGAGCATCTGTTCAATATGCAACTAAACCAGAAGGAACTATTAAGTCCAGAATTTATCTGAACACTTCAATTCCAGCAGATGTAACTAATGATAGTATTGTAAAAATTTCACCAAAGATTGATAACTTTGGATCTGGAACACTAATTTATCCAACTGGAAGTGGTCAGGTTGCATCAGTTTCTAGAGGATCTGAAGATTCCAAGATTCAATACTACTACAGAAGAGATTTTGTAACTACTTCTACTAGTAACTCAAATACAATTACATTTACAGCACAACTACCATTTGGTACTCAAAGATTTGTAAGTTTCAATGAGTCTAATTTTGTAATGACTGTTCTTGATCCTGGTGATGCTACTACTGTCAAGAAAGGTGATATCGTATACGTCACTTCCAACAATGTATCTACATCAAATCAAACTGATCAGGCAAGTGGATTGAATGCTGGTTCTGTAGAAATTAGTTTGCCAACTACAGTATTCAACGCGACAAGCGTTTTCCCCAAACTAAAATTAACTGCTACTCTAGAACTTTCCAAAGCACGTCCTAGAATTAAAACTAACGTTCCTAATAAGAGAATTCTTATCAAGTCTGTTGGTGACAGAGTTATTCCTTTCCGTGGAGAAGACTTTGATAATGAGTCCACTACACTCACAACTTATGCAGATGCATACAAATTGAGATATGTTTATGAAGGAACATCTGTTGCTGCACCAGAAGTTGATACTGCTGGCAATCTAGTTGGTAATGGTCAGGATATCACTGAAAGATTTACTTTCGATGATGGACAGAGAGATACATTCTATGATGTTTCCAGAATTGTCCTAAAACCAGGATACCCTGCACCTACAGGACAACTTGTTGTAGCATTTGATTACTTCGAGCACTCTGCTGGTGACTTCTGTACAGTAGATAGTTACAACCACGAATCTGGTGTGACCCTAGAACAAATCCCATCATTTAACTCTGCTGTTCATGGTATCGTTTCACTTAAGAACGTCCTTGACTTCAGACCCAAAGTTGATAACTCTTCTTATATTACTGGATATTCAAACACTTCTTCCAGGCAAGGTATTGCTACCAGCTTTATTGGAGAGGGTGGTGTAGTTTCTGTAACACCTGCTCCCGATAAGAATTTAGAGTATACATTTAGTTTTAGTCAAACAGAATTCCTGAGCAGAATTGATGGTATCTTCCTTAATAAGAAAGGTCAATTTGTTCTGAAAGAAGGTAACTCCTCACAGAACCCAACTCGTCCAGAACCTCTGGATGATGCAATTGCTCTATACTATCTCTATATTCCAGCATTCACTACGAGCAGTAAGGATGTAAGAATTACTCCTGTTGATAATCGTAGATATACGATGAAGGATATTGCTAAGTTGGAGAAGCGTGTTGAAAGACTTGAATACTACACTACTCTTAGCATCCTTGAGCAACAGGCACTGGGAATGCAAATTCGTGATGAAATTGGATTCAACAGATTTAAAACTGGATTCATCGTCGATAACTTTGAAACTCACCTAAGAGGTGAAGTATCTTCTAGCGATTATAAGTGTGCTATTGATACACAACAGTCTGTACTGAGATCTCAAACACATGAGGATGCTTATGCTCTTGTAGAGTCGAATACAAGAAATGATCAACGTGTTCTTGATGGTTACCAAAAAACTGGTAGTATTGTAACTCTACCTTATACAACCTTACCTCTACTAGGTAACGATTTTGCTACAAAGACGATTAACCCAAATCCATTTGTAGCACTCCAGTATGTTGGAGAAGGTACCTTAGAACCAAGCATTGATTCCTGGTATGACGATAGTGTAGAACCATTAGTTGTTGATAATAACACACAACTATATTCTATCTTCATTGCAAAGAGTGATATTACTGAAGCATATTCCAGTATCTTCAATTCTTTTATTGTTAACTGGATTGGATCGAAGAACAGCTTTGGTGAAATCACGTCATTTGGATCTACCAATTCCGACAATGCATTCTCCAAGGTTGAATCTGCTTCTGTCGCAAGTTCTTCTAATGTAAGTCCACAAAACAATGAGTTAGGAAAAGGTTTATCTGCAGATAGCAATGAAAAGGGATCAATTGCAACTTCTCTCAAATTCTTCGCAAGGAGTATTGCTGTTAAGTATGTAATTAAGAGACTTAAGCCATCTACTAAATTGTATCCTTTCCTAGAAGGGAGAGATGTTACAAGATGGGTAAATCCAGATACTAGATTTACTGGTCTTGCAGGTAATTCATTATCTGGTTTCAATGGTAATATTATTACTGATGAAAATGGTAATGCAAGTGGTTTGATTCTAATTCCTGGTGGATATGCTCCGCTTGAGAACGCTACTTATACTGGCGATGTTAACACCATCAACTATGATTTGACATCCGAGCAGGTTAGAGTTACCACTGGTATTAAGACTATTAGGTTTACATCTAGTGAAACTAATGCTGCTAAGGATACTGTAGATTCTTATGCTGAAATTAAGTATTATGCTCTCGGTAGATTGCCTGAAAATCCTTCTACTATCAACTCCACATTACCTGCTATCTTCAAAGCAAATGAAGGTGTGCAGTTAATAGATAGTGTAACTGATGTTGAATCAAAACCAAATCCACTAGCACAGACATTTAAAATTGAGAATTTCGATGGTGGTTGTTTTGCTACTGGTGTTGACCTCTACTTTAATAAGAAGTCTACCAATATTCCTATCAGAGTATATCTAACCAACACAGAGAGCGACAAACCTGGCAAGTATATTCTTCCTGGAACAGAACGTTCTTTGACTCCTAACACAAAAATCCGTGTATTTGCTAACGGTACCGCTACTATCAATATCAATGAAATCATTACTGGTTCTAGATCAAATTGCAGTGGTCCTCTAACAAGAGTTCTGGACAAGAATAATAATGAAATTACCGCGACTGTAAACGGAGAAGTTACGTTGACTAACGAGCAAGTCTATACACTTGTTCTAAGCAATCACAATGGTAAAACTTTCGTACAAAATGAAGATCTAATTGTTGGATCTTTGACTACATCAAATGCAACTAACAATGCTAGTGTTGCGTTGACCATTGCAAAAGACGCTGGTAAAGTCACTGACTTGACAGTCAAAGAGACTGGCGGAAATTACGAAACTGCTATTCTTTCTTTTGAAAGTCCACAATTGCCTGGTGGTAGTGTTGCAAACGGTAGAGTAAGTATTTCAGAAGGTAAGATTTATTTTGCAGAACCAACACTATTTGGTTCTGAGTATACATCTCCACCATCTATCGTTGTCAAAGGCATCGGTAATGGCGCTGCAGGCGCTATAGTTGAAGCAAGCGTTACGATTGACACACCAGCAGTTAGAATGGGCGTAGCAGTTGATTCTGAGGGACTTACACAATCGACAACACCAACTAGATTTATCTTTGATAACCCAGTTTATCTACAGAATAATTCTAAGTATGCACTAGTTGTTGAAACTGATTCTACAGAGTATGCACTATGGACATCTAGACTGGGTGAAATTGAACTTGCTACAAGTACACCTGTAACAACACAACCACTACTAGGATCTGTATTCAGATCCCAAAACGTAGACACTTGGTCGGAAGATCTCTTTGAGGATATCAAGTTCACTGTTCATAGAGCAGAATTTGATATTGCAAGAGAAGGAACACTTAAGATTGAGAATGAAGATCTAACATATGAGGCTCTCGGAAGAGATCCATTTGAAACAGATGGTGGATCTAATGCAGGTGCTACATCTGATCTATTCAGAAATAACAATAAGGTTATTCGCGTTTATCACCAAAATCATGGTTTTGAGGATCGCGCAAAGTCTTTCGTATTCTTCAAGGGTTCAGAAGATACTGGTGGTATTCCAGCAACCCAACTAAACTCCAGACTCTATACTGTAGATAGTGCTGGTGTTGATTATTACCATATTACAAGTCCAACTGTTGCTGCCAGTACACTGAAAGGTGGTGGATCATCTATCCTTGTCGCACATAACAAGAAGTATGAGCGTCTATATCCACAAGTAAATTATCTAACATTTACTGCTACTAGTGTAAAGACAACTGTTCAAACTACTAACATTATCCCAGTTGACTCTACTACTAACAACTACACTTCTTACACCCAGGTTAGTGACGAAAAAACTTTCTTGAATGAAATTCACTACTTCACTAATCAAAAAGTTCTTGCTTCTAAGATCAACCAAACTTCCAATAACATTGATAAGTCACTACAGTATAGTATCAAACTAGCATCTACAGTTTCTTATCTGTCTCCTGCTATTGACATGTCTTCTGCTTCTATCAAGTTAGCAAGCAATAGAATTGAGAAGTCTGTTGGACAGGAAGATCGTTATGGAAGAAGAGATCAAGTCCTTGAGTTTAAAGAAGTTTATAGTTTCGGACTAACAAACATTCCATCTGGAACTGTACTTACAGTACCACAAGCAGTTGTAGGTGCCGTAAGTAAAGCGAAAGGAACAATTGCTAGAGTTGAGGAAATTAATGGTAGTCCAACCATTTGGGTAAGACTATCTACATCAAATGGATTCCAAAAGGATGAAGGCATTACATTTGGCGACACTTCACTTTCTAATATTGGATTTGATCCAACACTAACTGAAGTTCAGAATCAATCTCGTGCTGCTGTATCTACCGATCCAACCAGACAACTGTTTAATGTAGATGTTGCTGAAACTATTGTAGCTAGAAATCCAAGTGCTCTTAGTGCTACCTTTGATAATAAGATTAATGGTAAAGTCGAGATCTTTGACGCTCAAAATCTTACGATTACAGTAAGGAATGATAAGAAACCATTTGGAACTTTAGGATATACAGAATCTCTTGTTGAATCTGCAACTGGCGGTAATGCTAGATCTGGAGAAGGTGTACAAGATATCTTCAGAGTAGGAGATATTATTGCTTATCCAGATCAACAAAGTGAAACAACTGGATATTGGGAAGTCTCTAACGTATCATATACAGATGGTATTGAATACAGACCAGAAATTTCTTTCAGCAATAGTTCTTCTGTTGCTAAGTATGTAACCAAAGAAATTGCTATTGGCAATCCTGGAACAACAATTGATGTTAGATTGACAGCAAATGTCAAGAATATTGATGATATACAAGTTCTATTCCGTTACAAGAAATCTTCTAGTCAAGAATCTTTCGATAATATCGAGTGGGAATATTTCAATGCAACAGGTTTTCCAGATACAGATGAATTGCCAACCAACGAAAATACCGTTTCTGGTATCGTAGAGAAGCAAATTTCTTATCAAGAACTGCAATATAGTGTTGCAAATCTTCCAGAATTCAGCTCTTTTGGAATCAAGATTGTCATGAGATCTAACGATCCAGTGTACGTTCCTAAGATTCAAGATTTAAGAGCAGTTGCTTCGTATTAATTTCCGCGTATGGGATATGCAAAAGTCACGGGACATGATAGTCTCGTAAGGGACCTAAACACAGGTGCCATCATATGTAAGGACTCCTCGGCTATAGAGGCGAGGAGAAAATCAAAGCAATTGAATTCCGCGTTGGACGACATAAATATGTTGAAGAATGAAGTTTCTGAGATCAAATCCTTACTGCGAGAGCTAATCAAAAATGCCAGCAATTAATGTAGCACGTACTGATACCTTTGAACAGCAAAGGTTAAAAATTAATGACATCAGTACCCAAATTTTCGATGTCACATCTGGTGGTAGTAACCTCGCTACTGGAGAACTAAAAATTGGTGATGGAACTAGAGTTACGCCAAGTTTGGCGTTCACTAGCGATTCATCACTGGGTATCTTCAAGGCAGATACAGGAACTTTGGGTATTGTTTCTGCTGGTAAAAATCTATTCGACTATGCACCTTTAGAGGTAATTAGTTACAGAGATATCAAAGTAAGAAAGAAGATTCTTGTTCAGTCTGGTTTAACAGTTGTAAACCAGGGTCAAAACTACGATACTGGCAACTATAGTAGTGTAATTTTGACTGGTGGATCTGGTGAAGGTGCAACTGCAGATATTGTTGTACTAGAATTTAAAGGCACAGTTACTAACACAGGTGCTAACTATGCTGCTGGTAGTTATGCAGCACAACCATTTGTTTCTAGTGGGTCCCCTACACTAGGAATGTTTGCTGACTTTGATGTAGATGGTATTATAGGAGACATTGTAGAGGGTTCCGCGTATGTTCCTGGAACATATACCGATGTCCCTATTACAGGTGGTTCAGGAACTGGTGCGGAAGCAACGATTACTATTACTGGTAATACCCAATATCCTGGTACTATTTCCAACGCTGGTTCTGGATACCCAGATGGTGTGTATACATTTGTACAAGCATTTAATACACCAACACAAACATTTGCTGTTAGTACAGTAGCAAATGGAGGAACACCACCACCAGCAGAGATTTTCCAAATTGATGGTCAAAATCAAGCTGTACTAAATTTGGTCGTCGGTAATACTTACAGATTTGACCAGTCTGATGCATCAAATACTGGTCATCCGTTGATGTTCAATGATAGTGTAGGTAGTTTCTTACCTGCAGAATACATCATGCTTTCTAACGGTACTCCTGGTAGTGCTGGAGCATTCGCAGATATTATCGTTCTTCCTGAAGCAACCGTTGGTACTGTTATACAATACAATTGTTCTGTCCATGCTGGCATGGGTGCAACAATTAATATCGTATCTGGTACTGCTGGATCTTATGGTTACGGTACTTCTTATGACATCACTATTACTAGTGGATCTGCTACTGGTATTATCACTGCTTCTGGTGGCATTGGATATCAAGCAGGCGACGTTGTAAATTTCCCAAATAGTTTCTTGGGTGGTGCTGGTACTGGATTAGAATTTACGTTAAGTGGTCCTGTATATGACGGTGAAGTTACTGCCGTTGTATTTACAGACAATGGACAAAATTATGTAACTGGTAATATTCTAAGTGCTGCAGACTCTGACCTAGGTGGAGGCGGTGGATCTGGATTCTCGTACACAGTAACTAGTAACCCTGGTAAAATTGATGCAATTACGATTTCATCTTATGGAACTGATCATGCAGTAGGTGATATTCAAACTCTACCAGTAGCAGTCTCTAGTATATCTTCTACACTGCCTGGACAGGTAAACGGTGCATCTGCAACTCTCACTGGTTCTTCTGCTGTTGTCGCAATGACAACTACTGCAGGAATCAACCCAGGAATGAATATCTACACTGATGCTGGAAGCACTGGTGATGCTGGTTCTGGAACACTAACTGTTCAAACGGTTGATAATGCTACCCAGATTACTATGTCTGGTCCTGCAATCACTGGTGGTGCAGCAACCTTGACTTTTGTTTCTCCACTTGGACTATCTACGATTGAAGTTGCCGATGCTTCTGGTATTTTTGGTGGATATACTGTTAGTAAAGTAAGTGGTGCTGGTGTTCTCGCTGACGACACCACAGTTTCTTCTGTAGATCTAACAACTACACCAAATCAAATTGTTCTTTCTGCTTCACCAACAACTCCTGGTGCTGCAGTTCTAGACTTTGCACCTCCATTTGGAGTAGGAACAACTCCATTCGCATTTACAATTGACGCTCTAGGAGTTATTGATGATACAGTGTTCACACTGTCTGATGATGGTAATGGATACAACATTGGCGATAGTCTGAGTGTAGACGCATCTTCACTCACACAACCAATTATATACACACTTACAACACAACCAACTCAACTAATCACATTCTCTAGTGCAGTTACGTCTTCTGCAATTAGTGTTGGTGATGTTGTTAAAGTTGCCGATGGTGTGCCACAATCAGTAAGTGGTGCTGGTTCAACTATTCTAGCAGAAGCATCTGCCGTATATTCTGGAATTACAGTATTCACAACATCTGGAAATGGACAGGGTGGTACCATTGATATTTCTAGAGACAGTGCTGGTGACGTTAGCACAGTTATATTTACTGGTGGTTTGTTCTATGCAGACACAGACACTTGTACGATTGGCGGAAACCTAGTTGGTGGTGCAAGTCCAGCAGATGATGTTACCGTTACTATTAATGGTGCTTCTCTAAGCACAGATGCAGAAGTTTATGTAGTCAATACTGCTGGTGGAAACATCGCCAACATTATTACATATGCTGCTGGGTTCGCTGATGCGGAAAGCATTATTGTTGGTGCTACCACTGCTTCTTATGGAACAACTGAATATACCATCAATACAGCAGGAACAACTAGAAATAAGTTCTTCCTTGATATTGGTTCTGGACCACAAATGCATCCAGATCTAACTTTCTATGTTGGTAATAAGTATCAGATTGATACATCTGATGCATCAAACAATGTACATACATTTGCTTTCTCTGCACTGCCAGGTGGATCTAAAGCACCAAGTTTAGTAGAGAGTGTTAGTACGACCCTTGATTCTACTTCTACACAAATTACTGTAACCTCATCAGCTGGTATCGTTGCTGGAATGACAGTAACAGAGACTGGAACTGGTGCTGGAGAATTGGCAATCAATACAACTGTTGAATCTGTTGATAATGCAACAACAATTACTCTATCAGATGCCCCACTAGTTTCTGGTCTAGTAACTCTGACATTCGCTGGTAATGAGTATACTGATGGTGTAATTCGTAATCAAAATGATGTTGAGATTACAGTTACTGCAAATACTCCAACTACACTATATTACTACAACTCAATTAATGATCCAGAAAATGCTGAGTCTGGTGGTGACATCGGTAGCGAAGCAACTATAACATCAGATCCAAATAACCCCAAAGTATTTGGTAGTGGATTTGAAGTTACTGTAACTCAAACTCAAGTATCTGATACAATTAGACAAGATGTCGATACTGGAACTATTACCTTGGTGGAAGTAGTTTCTCAGCAATTGTCATCAAGTGCTGCTAATATATCGGGAACTCTAACTGCTCCAAGGATCGATGGAGGAGACATTGAGGTAACAAACTTAACTAATATCACCACCAATACGATTACATTAAACACAAGTAATGTTAACGTGTCTGCTGATCTTGCGGTTGGTAGTGCATTTACTGTTGCGGAATCTACTGGTAACCTAACGATCGGTGGTACTTTTGTAACTACTAATACAATTAATATTAATAGTGAACTTGTTTTAGAAAACAATGAGGTTCGCTCTGTAACTTCCGACCTAGTTTTAGAACCAGCTACTGGTAGAGTTGTCAAAGTAGAAGGAACTACAGCAATTAACATTCCTGCTGGCGATACATCAGAAAGACCTGGCGCAGCAGCAGTTGGTAATGGATCTATCAGATTCAATACACAAACAAACCAATATGAAGGATACAGTGCTACATCTCAAGCATGGTCTTCTCTTGGTGGTGTTAGAGACCTAGATGGCAATACTTATATCATTGCAGAACAAACAATTGGTTCTAATGATAATACCCTTTGGTTCTATAACGATGCTATCAATACTGTTAAGTTTGGTCCAACCAAGTTAGAGTTTGTAACTAATAAAAAGATTCAATCTCCAGCAGTCAATGCACCTGCATATCAAACTTGGACAGCAAATACTCCAGTAACAATTGGTCAATATGTCAAGTGGTTGAATAACTTATACGAAGTTACGGTTGCTGGTACAACTGGAACTAGTGGTAACGAACCTATCCACACCACAGGTAATCAACTAAATGGTACTGCAATTCTTACATGGTCTCAGTTAGCAGTTGCACCTTTAACATTTGAAGAGATTGAAGAAGTTAGAATCGGACCTGATGCTGCATGTCCAGTTGTTATTAATTCAGAACTGCGTTTGGCAGACAATACCATTAGCACTGACGTTAGTGATTTGGTCATCAGACCAAATGCTGGTAAAAAGTTAACTATTGATGCTGCGTCTTCAATTGTAATTCCAGTTGGCACCGATGGTGAAAGAGGAGTTCAAGCACAAGGCAGTATTCGATTCAATACTTCAGCAACACAGTTTGAAGGATACGATGGATCAAACTGGGGTTCTCTTGGTGGAGTAAAAGACGTTGACCAAAATACTTATATTATTCCAGAAACTTCACCTGGAGCAAATGAAAATGTCTTGTATTTCTATAACGATGGTAATAATACATTAAGACTGACTACTACAGAATTGCAGTTTGATACTGTAGATACAATTGTTTCATCTACTTCTGATGAATTTGAGATTACAGCATCTCTAATGACATTTGATGGTGCTGCAACAACATTAGACAACACCGCTGTAGATACAACATTCTTGCATGGTAGCAAGCAATACTTTGATATTGGACTTTCTAGTGGTCTTTTTGTCGAACCAGTCTTGAGACTCGATAACCAAGGTGATGTATACCTCAACACAGGTTTTGGAACTGGAACCATCAATCAAGTTAAAGTTTTTGATGGTGACCTGCGAGAATTTGAACTTAATGATATTAAGATTCTGACTGATAAAGTTTCATTAACACAAGGAACTGTAAATAATACAAACTCTATCCTTTATCCTACGGCAACTGCCATGGGAGCCAAGACAGTTATTGTTGCTCACAATACTACATCTAACGAAAAAGAGTTTATTGAATTTGGAATTACTGATGACAATACCAATGTATTCCATACAGAATATGGTAATGTCAGAACTGGCACACAACTAATTGTTCCGACATTTGAAGTTACTGGTTCTAATGAAGTTAGACTCAATATTGCAATTGGTTCTAATGTTCCAACAACTGAAACGGTAAATATTACTGTAACCTCCACCATCACTAAGAAGTAAAATGGCAACTACAAAAGAAAAATTTGACTCAACAGGTGGGTTTTCCATCGATAAGACTGTTATTGTTGATGAGTTAAGAAACGCAAAAGATTTGAATACTCTAGAAATCAAAAACTCTGAGTATACAGATAGTGCGCGTCGTACATTCATCTTACGTGGTTTAAACACAGCAGTTCTTCAACTGGATGTTAATGGCACACAAGTTACCATTGAAAACGATACCCTTAATTTTGTCACTGGACACATTATGGGAGTCAATGCTTCTGGCACTGTTTACTCAGCAAAACTTGAGTCTGTAGTATTTTGTGATAGTGTTGGAGCTACTACTGTTTTGTCTAGTATGAGAACGGTTATCAAAGATGATGTCCCCAGTGGACAGACGTGGAACATTGATCCACTAGGGTCTTCAAATCGATTTAGTTACAACACAACTAGAGCAGGTACAACAAATAATATTAAGTGGGTTGCAGTTACTGAAGTCGTCAGTATCGAGTGGCAGTGATGCTAAATATAAACTAGGATAAACGGGTCTGGAGATAGTTGATACCATGAGTTTTAACATTAATTCCGATAAAGAGTTTATTAGAGGTTCAAAACCACAACTCATCGGTGATAATGAATTAACCATTAGGGGAGGTACTGGCGCTCTTGAAAGAGAGATTGTCAGAACTGAACTTGATGCTGCGACTGGATTGCCTCGCGTTGGTATTAACAGAACAGGAGAACGAGTAAACAACATTAATGTTGCCTCGGGTGGTTCTGGATATACTGTAATTCCAACTGTCACCGTTGACCCGCCAACTAGTGCTGGAGGTGTTCAAGCACAGGCTTCCGCGTTTATTTTTAACGGACGTGTTATTAACGTTGCTGTTAATAATCCTGGTTCTGGTTATAGTTCTGCTCCTACTGTATCTGTTACTGGTGGTAATGGTCAGGGTGCTTCTCTTGTAGCAGAATTGGATACTGTTGAATTTGAACTTGATATCAACGGTGCTATTAGAACGTCTACGTCTATCATTTCCGATACGGCGAGAGTTCTGAACCTCGATATTGACAACTTTGTTACTCCAGACCTAGAACTAAGAGGTCCAAACTTCAAGACTTATGTTAACAGTAGTGGTACTATCTGGTCCCCTAATGTTATTATTCAGGAAAATTCCTACAGATATTTTGGTAATAATGTTTACCAAGCACTGAATGCTGGTGAGACAGGTACTCTAGCTCCAGAACATACCGATGGTATCCTTACTAACGGCGAAGTTCAATTAAAGCATATTGGTTTTCGCGTAGATGATCCAAATTCATTTAAGTATCAAGAAACTGGAGAAGCTGGTGTTTATCCACGTTCTATTACACCTTTACTTGGTGATAGATCAGACAAGATTGCTACGACAGAATACGTCCTCAACCTGGCAACTAATGACGTTGGTGGTCGTATTTACGTTTCTGAACAAATTGGTTCTGACCTGAACGATGGTCGTTCAGCAGTTAACCCTGTTCGCACAATTAAAAAGGCAGCACAACTTGCTTGGGCTACAGTTGGAGTAAAAGAAACACTAGTTGTTTCTGGTGGTGACTACGTAGAAGATAACCCAATTTCTCTACCACCTGACTGCTCTGTTGTTGGAGACAACCTCCGTCTGGTAATTATCAGACCAGCAAATGCCAATAAACATATTTTCAAGTTTGGTGATAAGAACTACGTTATTGGTGTTACATACCGCGACCAAATTGATTCCAATGGTGACCCAGTTGCTACTTGGGACTTTGCTATGGTCTTCGATGACAAGCAAAGAATCATCATTGATAATGAGACCAATGGCGACTTTGGTGTATCGTATCCAATTGGTCATCAAATTTTTGGAAACGACGAATTCCGTGTTGCTTTCCAGCAAAACACTGGTCTACAGCAACTTGTAACTGGTATTGAAGTAATTGGTGTTAACACTGGTTCTAGAGCAATACTAATCGATGTTGAATTTGACGTAACAACAGGTGCTAGTGCATACATCAATGGTAATGTTGATGTAAGACTAACCAGTGGTTCGTTTATCGCTGGTGAGCAATTTAGATATCTCCTTTCTGGTTCTACTGGAGCTCAAGTTACAAACCTCACTTGTAGTGGTGTTAGTGGAACAAACACCCTGAGATTTACTGGAACAGATCCAGAACCAACTATTCCTGGTGGTACTTATCTGTATCTAGATGATATCACAGATACTTACTTTACAGCTGGTTATTATGAAGTTGCTTCTGTTACACCAGATGACGAGAATACCCCAACTTATTGGGATGTTGTAGTTGTACCTATTCTCAATTCTCCAGCATGGGACGGTGTAGGCAACGGATCAATCAATATATTCAATGCATCTGTAGTTACAGAAACATTTGACTCTACAGACGTTGTATCAATTAGAGCTGAAGGTGAGGTTGTATCGTATGACGAAGATATAACCGCAACTCTACCTATTTCTAGAATTGACTTCTCTTTACAGAACGATCCTAGTATTTCACAAAATGGTTTCCAGAGCAATTTGTATGGTAATTCAGAAGATATTGGTGGTGTTGTTTTCTACACCAGTGCTCTAGTTGGCAGATCAAATACTCACGAACTAAAAGAAGGTCAAGAGATTTTAATTGAAGGACTACCAACAAATAATAGTCCTGATATTTCTTTCTTGAATGGCAAGCAGAGAATTTACAAAGTTCTAGAAGATGCTGATGGT